>Ga0180007_10007332_pt1 | contig 10459 bp, 12 predicted proteins | sample MM_PC_MetaG_FD_121122 | JGI IMG/M metagenome (GOLD analysis project Ga0180007, IMG submission 121122) | Groundwater microbial communities from the Aspo Hard Rock Laboratory (HRL) deep subsurface site, Sweden - MM_PC_MetaG | ecosystem: Environmental > Aquatic > Deep subsurface > Groundwater...
CACGAGGTATTCGCGATCGACGCTGCCACTGGGAAAGGCGGCATGGGAGCTGCGTACTTGGAAGCGAGCCGCATTCTCTTGGACGCGAAAGGCATACCAGTTGATGATGATGGTCTGCTCAGTATCGTCCGAACCTGCGAAGACTGGGCGGTCAATGCGGTCGTTCTCATGAACAGTCGAGGCTCGTTAGAGCAAGTATTCTCAGACTACATGGACGGTCCGCCACACGACGAGCACCACGTAGCGTCGAAGATGACGTGGCGGCTGGGTGACAAGATGACCGAGACGGCGATGCGACGGATGATGAATTGGACTGCGTTTCAGCTACGGCCGGGCGGCGTCTTTCTCTGCCACCTAAACGGCTCGACTAACACAGAGCGAGCTGAGCTGGACTTGGACATGCAGGCAATAAAAGCCGGCCTACAAGCCGAGTATGTCGAGCCGAAGATACACCGATGGATCAAACCGGAGGCGATCGATGAGCGAGAAGAAGCGACGGATATCCTTGGTGGTTGATCGGCTCGGCTGGGCCTGGCATTCGATGGCTCTCGGCCTGCAAAAGTACGCACCGTCTTGGTGTAAATGCGATATCTGCACGCAAGACGAGATGAATGATGTGGCGTCTGAAGAGTACGACGCCGTACTTTGGTTCTCGTGGTCCTCGGCCAACACGAGAATACGCCAACGGCTAGTGTCTTTGGTGGCATCGCATTCGATCGAGCATACGCCGTGGAAGAGCACTCTGGAGAAACGTCACCCAGACTGCGTTGATGAGAATTGGTCGGCATGTGTGGCGTCTCGGCTCGCCAACCACTGGACGGCCATCAAGCGACTGCCGATATTCTCGGGACTGATCGCGGTCACGCCAGCATTGTTGCAGGCGGCAAAGAATATCTTCGATGTCAAACAGGCGACATATCTGCCTGCTGGCATCGACCCGGCATTGTGGCCATATGCTCCTGCACGGCCGCCTGGCGATAAACTGCGTGTCGGCTGGTGTGGACAGTACGACGAGCGGAAGCCAGACCCGAAAGGCGTACGGTGGGTCTTACGGCCTTTGATGACTCGTCTCGGGCCAGAGGTCGAGTGGGTGCTCAATATGCGGGACGTCGAGCACGCATTGACTCAGGTGCAGATGCGAGAGTGGTATCGCGAGATCGATGTGCTGTTGGTGACATCGATCAATGAGGGCACGCCGATGCCGATGCTGGAGGCGATGAGTAGCGGACGGTCGGTGTTGGCGACAACCGTGGGTGATGCCTCACAGATGGTCGAGACAGGCAAGACGGGAGCACTATTGGGCGGGTATGAGGACGGCAAGTCGGCTGAGAATGTGATCGTCTTGGCATCCTATTGGCTACGGAAGCTGAGCGAAGAGCGAGAATTGGCCGCTCAGATGGGTGTGTATGCGGCCAAATTGGTGTGCGAGCAACGGTCTTGGGAGACCCTTGCAGGCGACTGGTTGACGTTTATTTCGCCGCCTTAACTATTTTACCTAAACTTATGATAAATTTTACTATAGGTTGGTAGTAGTTTTGGCGTAAACTCTAGAGCGTCAACGACTTGTGAAAGGGAAAAAAGTGAATGTATGCGATAGACGCAAACGAGCACTGATAACCGGCATTTCGGGTCAGGACGGCAGCTATCTATCTGAGCTGCTGTTGGATGAGGGATACGAGGTACATGGCATCGTGCGGCGCCAGAGCGTGGCAGAGAGCCAGACGGAACGCCTCTGGCACATTGAGGACAACGAGCGGTTCCACACGTACTACGGGGACGTGACGGACGTTGAGAGCATCTACGCGGCCTTGCGAGCGAGCGAGCCGGACGAGGTGTACAACCTGGCTGCTCAAAGCCACGTGCGTGTCTCGTTCGACAAGCCGCAATATACGGCGATGGTCAACGCCATCGGTGCTCTGAACATGCTGCAGGCGTCTTGGAATTTCAACCGCGACGTGCGGTATTACTCTGCCGCATCCAGCGAAATGTTCGGGAACATGGTAAGCACGGATGGGGCGACTGAAGAGACGCCGATGCGGCCGGTGAGTCCCTACGGTATTGCCAAGTTATTCGCATACAACATGACTCGCACTTTCCGAGATCGCGGCATGTTTGCTGCCAATGGAATACTGTTTAATCACTGCAGCGCACGACGCGGACGGAACTTCGTCGAAGCCAAGATAGTAGACGGTCTCGTGCGTCGTCGGTTTCTAAGCGGTCCGCAATTGAGACTCGGCAATCTATCGGCGGTCCGCGACTGGGGGCATTCACGAGACTACGTGCGAGCAATGCATATGATCTTGCAGGCGGATAAGCCAGACGACTACGTGGTCGGGACTGGCAAAGTGTTCTCGGTGAGAGACATGACGGTCTGGGTCTGCAATATCCTTGGTTTGGACTGGAAGGACTCGATCGTGTTGGACGATCGACATACGAGACCTGTCGAGCTGTATTACTTGAAAGCAAACGCGAGCAAGATATGGTCAAAACTTGGTTGGGCGCCGACGTACGCGATGCCGAGTATTCTATTCGAGATGCTGAAAGTGCGGGGTGATGAGTTAGGCATAGGCGAGCAAGTCAAGGCGTGTTTATCGGAGGGGAAATTATGAGTGATGTGTTAAGCGAGCACGAGCGGAAACGAATAGCAGCGACGGTTGAGCACTGCATCATAGACAACCCGATAACTGTGACGACCATAATTGATGTGATCAATACGGCCGGAGCATTGTCGCGGTACGGGATTAAGTCAGAAGTCGTGCTGCGTACCATGTTGCTTAAAGCTGAAAAAGGTCAATACCCATACGCATAAGGATCACGACTATGCGACGGCAAGAGTGGATGAGCGCCAGCGGTCAGTTGTTGGCGGTGCGACTGTCTTTCGATGATGATGACGATGGGAGAGAAAACGGGACGGCGGCTCACGAGATTCTACAAACAGCATTGATCGCCAATAACGGCGAGCATCCAGATCGGTACGCAGCTCACAAGCACAAGCTGCAGACTCGCGAAACCATCGGAACGGCAGAAGCGTGGGTCGTGATCAGCGGCAAGGTCTCGGTAACGATCTACGACAACTTCTCTAACCACATCGACACGGCTGTACTCTATCCTGGCGACGTATTTATCGCCTTCGCTGGCGGGCATGGCTACACGGTATTCCCTGGCGCCAGAGTGGTGGAATTAAAGAACGGACCGTACAACGGCCGAGAGGCGGACAAGGAGATGATATGAGCAAGACACTGCGAGAGATGATCGAAGTGATGGTGGCGGCTGATAAAGGAGAGGTGATTGAAGTAAGGGAGCGTTCAGAGTTAAGGTGGCGTTTGTGTCAACAGTCATGTTGGAACTGGGACAAGTGGGACTACCGCGTCAAACCTCGCGAGATATTCATAAATGGGTATCCACAATACGTTGTAGACGACCGCCTAACTGAGTCATGGCAAAAGTCACGAAGAGAAGCCGACGATAATGCTGGGGCTCGTCGTACAGCCGTCATCCGATTCGTGGAAGTCGAACGGATACCGACGGACTAACAAGGAGATGATCTGATGCCAGAGCATGAGGTGCAAGTGTTTTGCACAGCTCGCAGCGGCAGCACATTGGTGCGGGGCATACTCTACGATTTACTAGGTCCGAGCGTGCCTCCGCAGACTCATGACATCGACCTTCTGGATTGTCGTTTACTCGTGGTAGTTTATCGGGACTTTCGGGATTCGGCTGCATCACTCTGGCGAGCGAGCGTAGCGGAATTCGACACGGACGAGGACAAGAGAGTCGCCACCGTCAAGGAAGCGATAGCGGCGGCTGAGACGATCAAGGGGCATACCGAGCGACTAGGCAATATCCAGCATGATGAAGACACGACGTTGTGGCTCAGATACGAGGACTTTATCGGCCATGAAGCTCGGCTATTTCTGCAATTGGCTGCGTTCGTCGGCATCGAATATCCAGTATCGGCTGCTCAGCTCTTGTCGATAGCAGACAAGTGGAGCATGGAAAACGTGCGGCGGATCGCATCTCAGCGAGACGGCTGGAAAGACTGGGACGAAACGTATCAGATCCACGGGCATCACGTTTACAAAGGCGAGGTCGGTTGCTGGCGAGAGTTGTTTCCGCCCGAGTCGCATTCTGTAGTTGAATACATTCTGGGCGATCACCTTAGACGGTGGGGATATTTGATATGAAGATACACGTCGGATGTGGTGTAAGAGACTTTGGACGGGATTGGGTTCATGTGGACGGCCGAAGTTTCGGACATGTTGATCATGTGCTGAAAGACGAGCAACTGGGGTTTCTTCCTAGCATCTGCGGCCGCGGCGAGGCGACGATGATCTATGCGGCTCACGTCCTCAGTTACTTCGACTTGCAAGAGGGAAAGTTGATATGCGGACACTGGCGAGATAAGCTGCGATCTGGCGGCGTGCTGAGACTCTCTGTGCCTGATATTACTGCCATCATGGACTTGTATCTCAGCGAGCAGGACGAGGATGTACCATTTCAGTGGCTAGTTGATCATTTGTTCGGTCGCATGAACATCGGCAGCCGAGTTGTTTACCATCGATGTAGCTATGATGAGCGAGGACTGCGAGAGATCCTCATATCAGCCGGGTTTGATGCCAGAAAGATAGGGCCGTGGCAGTGGCCAGAGGCGATGCGAGAGAAATACAAGGACTGTTCACAGGTCGAATATTTCGGTAAGCCAATATCACTCAACCTAGAGGCGGAAAAATGAGCATCAGTCTGTTCTGTCCCGAAACGAACCGAGATGATGCGAAGGCGGCGTCTGATGTGGTAAAGCTCGGCTGGGTTGGTCCCGGCAAAAAGGTCGAGCAATTCGAGCAAGAGTTGGCTCAGTACGTCGGCAGGAAATATTGCGTGGCGACATCGAGCGGTACGGCGGCGATCATGGCGGCTCTTTTGGCCCATCGCTCGGCTCATGGGAAAGAGGTCTTGGTCGCACCAGCATGCGGACATCCGGCCGCGATCAACGCGGCGTTGGCTCTTGGCTACAAGATAGAACTGTGCGACGTACATTCGAGAACTGGCTGCATGTCTCAAGGAGATCTGGCGTACATCATGGGCACGAGCGTGGGCGAGCAAGGCGGCATCCTGGCGTTCATCGAGCACAACGGTCGGACGTCAGACACGCAGGACGCCTATGAGGTTATTCCAGAGAAATACCGAGATCGCTGGATGTTCCTGCAGGACTCTTGCCAGTCGATGCATGCGGACGGCAAGCCTGTCGGCGACGTGACGGTTGTGAGCTTCTCGCCACAAAAGATCATCACAACGGGACAAGGCGGCGCCGTGCTGACAGATAAAGAGTCGATGAAGGAATATCTGCAGCGGGTCGTCTCGCAAGGTATCGCACGTGGGACTGGACTGCCACACCGGCCGCAGGGTTTCGGAGTCAACTTGCGAATGTCAGACGTCTCGGCGGCTATCGGGCTCTCTCAGTTATCGCGGATCGAGAAAAAGAAAGCTGTGTGGCGTCGAATACGATCATATTATGATGAGCGACGCGATTGGGTGTGGTGTCCCTGCGTACAGACAGAGAATGCAGTCGAGCTATTGACAGCCTTGGCTGCAGAGTTGGTGTGGGCTGCGAGACTCTACGTGCCAGCAACGTGCAACCCATTGGTTCTGTCGCGAGCCAAGGTGTTCGGCGATCTGAGCGGATCTCGCAACATGAGCCATGACACGGTGTACTTGCCTGGGCATCACAAGGTTTCGCATGCACAGGTCCTACAGATCAGAAAGGTGGTGGAACGCTATGGCGGACGATAAGGTTTTGCATTTACAGGTCATGGGCGGGCTCGGTAGTCGGTTGCGAGTAGTCGTCGGCGCCTTGGCGTATTGCCAGGCGGTCGCACGGCGGCTCGTCGTGCATTGGCCGAGGATCGAGCCGAGCGAGACGCTGGGCGTGTTCGACTGTCGACTGTCGGACCTTTACACTGGACCATTTAAGGAGACAGGAACGAATGAGACTCATTGGACGGGCGTCAAAGACCCGTCGGTGCTGAATGAACATGGCAAGTTCGAGATACGGTTTCGCACGGACAATATCGAGGCGTTTGTGCCGCACATGAATGCAACCGACTATCGAGATGCGTTCTTTAGGCTATGGCCGACTGCTGAGTTGTTGGATGCGATGGTGGTTGACGGTTGGCCACAGAAGATGATCGGCATTCACGTACGGTATGCGAATAAGGCTCCCGAGAGCGTCCCTGCTGAGTGGTATGTGGATCGACTAGACCTTATTCAACTCCTGCACGGAAACCGATGGAACGTATTTCTTGTTTGCGATGATCCGAGTGTTATCGTGTCGTTCGCCGAAAGGTTCGGTCATCGCTTGTATGGGTTGGCTAAGAGCTTCGAGTACGACCATCTAGGTATCGTGCGGCAGTGTGCGGACATGGAACTGCTCAGACGATGCGACTGGATGATCGGGGCCAACCACTCGTCATTCTCACAGCACGTAGCGTTGACTCGCGGTGCGACATATGTGCGAGACAGCAACTATCAAGCGTGCGTGATCGGCGGACGATACGAAGATGCGTGGTGCAAACCTGATGCTGGCGACTTGGCTGAGGCGTTGAGGGTTGACTAATGAATGTAGCCGTAGTGTTTCCATGCGATCTGTGGACGAAGAAGATGAGTTTCGTTAGACGCGACGCGGTGTATGCTCTGCAGAAACGTCCTGATGTGCACGTGACTGTCACTGGTCCTGGCTGGATGAATTGGGACGATACGCTCTGCATGGCGGATAACCTGGACAAAGAGCCCAACCACTTCGACGCTATCTGGTGGTATAAACCCGATCGGTGCATCGAGCCAGAGAAGCGAGCGTGTCCTGCGTTGGTCTGCTATAACGAATCCGCATGGCCAGACTGGAAGGCGTTTCGCGAGTGCAAGGCGAGCAACGCGGACGTCGTTGTCATTCATCACCAGACGGACGTTGAGCAGTTTCGTCCGCCGTTGAGCGTGGCGGACGGTTATCAGCTGAGACAACTACACTGGATGGCTCATGCGGCCGACTGCGAGTTCTTCGCTCAGCATAGCTTGCCGTGGTCCGAGCGAGACATCGACTGCTTGGTGACTGGCGTGTTGTCGCCAGAGATATACCCATTGCGATGCAGAATGGCGGCGATGGTGCGAGACGGTCGGCTGCCTGGCGTCGTGCACAACCATCCTGGCTATCGGCTGGCTAACCTGGGTGCGTGCGAGCGTCAACGGGAGCGGTACGCCAAGATGCTGGGTCGGTCCAAGATCGCCTTGGTCTGCTCGTCTATCCATCGGTACGGTCTGGCCAAGTACGTCGAGGCGGCGGCGGCTGGGTGCTGCGTGGCTGGCGACGTACCGCCTGACTTCGCCTTGACTCTCGGGCCTGCAATGCTGGTTTTGGACGATCTGTCGGACGAGGAAATTGCCGACAAAGTAAGCGTAGCCTTGGGATATGGGAGGGCTCGGGACCGGGCGGTCGCGTGCCAACAAGCGGCCAGGCGAAACCACTCAATGCGGCGATATGCCGAGAATATCGAGCGGATTCTGAGTGGGATTGCATAATGGTGGCGATGGCGTTATAATGTGGCGATTGAAGCGGCCGGTTGAGGAGGTTGCTGTGAACGACAATGAGAACAAAAACGTCGCGATGACGTTAGTGCGGCCCGGCCGCCGGCAGCCTCAACCTGCCGGCGCGACCGGGCTCTTTTATGAAAGGCGATTCTCATGTCTAAGAATGTACCAGTATCAAAGATCGACCCGAACCCATACCGAGACATCACTCATTACAAGCTGCGGGCAGATAAGATTGCGGCCCTGAAGGAGTCGATCGAACAGACGACATTTTGGGGAAACGTAGTGGTCCGAGAAGTGGGAGGCCGGTTCGAGCTGGCCTATGGACATCATCGGCTGGCTGCATTAAAGGAACTCAAGACCAGGGAGGTCGAGGTCATCGTCCGCAAGTTGTCGAACGCCCAGATGATCAAGATGATGTCGCGGGAGAATATGGAGGAATGGCGCTCGTCGGCTGGCGGCGAAATGGAGACCGTGCGGGCGGTGATCGTGGCGTACACGAACGATGAGCTAGACGCCGAAATGCCAAAGGTGCCGAAGAAAACAAACACAGACAAGATCCGATATCTTGATGCTGGGGGAGCGCTCCCCCAGCATCCTTTTACTATTGACACGGTGGCAGAATTTCTTGGCTGGACGGCGACAGAAGGAAAGCGAACACGAGCCAACGAGACCTGCCGCACAGCATTCAAGAACCTGGACCTGCTCGGCAAGGGCGGACTGCACCTGAAGGAAGAACCGGCCGAGGACGAGGCCGAGGCCGAGCCGACATCAGAAGAGACAGAGATCACCGAAGAGGATTTCGCTGACGTCACCAGCCGACAGATGGAAGCGATTCACGAAGGGGCTAAGAAGATCAAGGACGCCCAAGAGAAGATAGCGGCTGAGCTGCTAAAGTCTGCCGAGTCGCACCCGAATCCTTCCGTGAGGACCAAACGGAAGAAGTTGGCGGCTAAGGTCAAGGCGATAGCGAGCCGATTGGCTCGTGAATTCACCAAAGAGCAGATGAAACTCGTCAAGGAAGCAGACCCGGAGAAGAGGGCCAGTATCCGCAGCATTGGTAGGGAAGCCAAGGATCGCGTGCAACAGATCGCGTTGATGGGGTTGACGCGAAGCGATAAGAAGTACGACACGGCCGTGGCGAGGTTGGCGAAATACAGAAACGCGATCATGCTGGTTCTCAACGACGATATGTATTCGTCGATCTTGGAGGTGATCGCGAACGGTGCGGCGTTTGATTTGACAACCAAGGACGTAGACAGTTTGCGAGATGAAGTTGTCTCGCTTCAAAAGCGGGCTGACCTATTCGCCCGTATTCTCAAGCAGGGTATCCCGTCGAGCCCGACGACTGGTACAAACCTCCTGCGAATTGTCGGGTAAGAAAGGGTTCATTTATGAACCGCAAGGATCGAGACTCGTATTTGGAGGCAATGATTGCCTGGACGAAGAAGATCAGCGACGGAGCGCTGGTCCCGATTGTTGTTGATGCGTATTTGCTGTTCTGCGAGGCGTGCAGAGATGCGAACTTGCCGCATCACTTCAGTCGCAAAGACGGAAGACGGATCACGTCTCAATTCGGAGACGACTACATTCGTCTCTTGGCGGCATCTGATATCCACGCATTCAGGATGCCATCTGAGATCGTCCTCAAAGTCGGCCATAAGAGACCGGCGAAACTCACGGATTCTCTGACGAAAGAGTGGTATCGGGAAAACGCTGCATTGGGGAGGTCTCGTGCAACGGTTGGATTCGCCATATTTGGGATTGATGTTGAGAGTTCGCACGCCATGCTGCAGCCGTCTCTCAGCACCGACTCTCAATACATTCGCACGCGGTCTAACAACTACAAGACGAAATGCGAACGATTGGTGAGTCGCGGCATAGTTGATCACTCCATGCTGGAGACTGCCAAGGTGGAAGAGGCGGTTGGTTCGATATGCCAGGAAGACACGCCGCCTCCACAATTGGAAAATTAACGGGCGTATCACCGAAAGCTGTGTGGCCCCGAGCAGCAAAGAATCGCCATCGGGGCGTTTTCTGCCTTATCCAAAGCAACGACAAGACGGGAACAAGACGATGCCAAGGAAAGTAACACTGACGCCGGCCGAGACGGTCGCGCCTCCCGAGTCAGGCGTCTACGAGGGCGTGTCCTTCGATTTATACAAGGCGTGGCCATTGCTCAACCAGAGCACGCTCAAGTGGGGCCTGACGTCCGCTCAGCATCTCAAGGCTGCGATGGACGGGCTGATAGCCAGGAGCGACACGGATGCTCAGCGGCTCGGACGTGCACTGCACAGCAAGATACTAGAGCCAGAGACGTTCGACCAAGAGTGGGTGTTCTCTGAGGGCTGTTGTGCCGAGATCAAGAGCGGTGCTCGCAAGGGCGATACGTGCGGTTCAGAGGCATCGTATCGCGAACTGATCGACGGCGAGGCTCGGTGGTACTGCGGCGTTCACGCCAAGGGCAAAGGCGTCCACGAGCCGCCTAACAGGCTGTCCTGGGATCAGATCGAGGACATCGACGCGGTATGCGATGCGATGGTCAAGCACCCTGTCATTCGGCTGCTGCGGCAACACGGCGGACATGAGGTCTCGATAGTCTGGGATGCCGAAGGGTTCCCAGCCAAGGCTCGGCTCGACAAGTGGATAGCGGGCGACGACGGCAAGTGGCCTGCAACGGTCGTGGACCTGAAAAAGTGCCGTATCGGGCACGGCGGATGCGATAAGTTTGCCGAGGCCATGCGAGCCTACGGATATGACATTCAAGCGGCATGGTACGTTGACGCGGTGGCTCAGGTCACGGGCAAGCAGGCCAAGTTCGTTTGGGTGACGGTCGAGGAACAATTTCCGTATGCCGTGAACGTGATGCAGTGTGATGCGGCTA
>Ga0180007_10007334_pt1 | contig 10457 bp, 11 predicted proteins | sample MM_PC_MetaG_FD_121122 | JGI IMG/M metagenome (GOLD analysis project Ga0180007, IMG submission 121122) | Groundwater microbial communities from the Aspo Hard Rock Laboratory (HRL) deep subsurface site, Sweden - MM_PC_MetaG | ecosystem: Environmental > Aquatic > Deep subsurface > Groundwater...
CTTTATCAACTCTTTTACATCATCAAGATCTCCATACATCAACACCTGATTAATTTTATACACTTCATCATTTTTACCTAGTTTACCCTTACTTTTCGACCAAACCACTCCCTGTTTCATGTCTAAATTATACTACAAATCTTACCTTTTTCCCTAATTTGTCAAAATCCTCATCAAAAGATAACACTTTTGTTTTTTCATCTTTACTTCTTAAATAAATTTCAGCATCCACCCAATCCAAAAAAGTTTTCTTTTTAATTAAATTCAAAATATTCAAACATTCATCCACTTTTTCAACTTCAAACAAATCCGAACTTAAAAGATTTATCAATTCATCGACAGTTTTTTTCGTACTCAAACCTATTCTTTTACTAGTCAAAACCCAAAAGCTCTCCATAACTACCGTAAATCTAATATCAAAAATTTCATCCTCGTTTTTTATAAAATAATTTTTCAACAATTCTGTCTTGCCTGTATTATCATCAACCAGAATATGAATCAATATATTCGTATCTACATACATATTTTTTTTGCTCTTTCTTCTCTCGCTTCTTTAATCGCCAATTCAACATTTAAAGCTTTTTTTAACTTAATTTGTCCAAAAACTTTTTCTATTTTTCTTTTTCTGTCAATTAATCTGACTAAATTATTTTTTTTATCCACTATTTCAACCACTATCTTTTCTCCTGGAACTAAACCCAGCAAATCCACAAAATCTTTTGGAAAAGTAGCCTGTCTTTTACTGGTCAAACTCATTACATAATCCATAGCCATTACTATACCACATCCGCATTACCAATTCCACCGGTAATCTAATTATCTTATACCCCAAACCCAAAAAACTCAATCTCCGTCAACAACCTGACGCAAATAACACTATTTCTTGACTTATCTACCCGTATTTAGTAAAATACAGATACCATGATACCCAGATTTATAGAAAAACAGATACTCAAAGAGTTAAAGCCAGCCAAAGTTATTGCTCTTTTTGGCGCTCGCAGAACTGGAAAAACCTTTTTAATGAATAAAATAAAAAAACAATTATTAAAAAAGAAAGTTCTTATGGTTCATGGTCAAAATCTTGACACCACTGAAATTCTTTCAAGTCAAAGACTTAGTATTTTAAAAAGATTTGTTGCCGGCTATGATTATCTTTTTGTCGATGAAGCCCAAAAGATCAGTAATATAGGGGTTAATTTAAAGTTATTAGTAGACTCTTTTCCGAAACTCTCTATTTTTGTTACAGGCTCTTCTAGTTTTGCCTTAAAAAACAAAGTAGGCGAGCCACTTGTAGGCAGAAGCCAATATCTATATCTATATCCAATATCACAGCTGGAATTTGCATCTTATCAAGATATTCAAACCCTTAATGATAACTTAGAAACTTACCTTATATACGGTTCTTATCCGCAAATTATCACTGTCAAAACTTTAAAACAAAAAGTTTCTATTATTGAATCAATCAGAGATGGGTATTTATTAAGAGATATTCTCGAGCTAGACAACCTAAAAGATTCGCTTTTCATTTTTAATTTACTCAGATTAATTGCCTTTCAAATTGGCCATGATATTTCTTATTCCGAACTAGCCTCAAAACTAAATGTAAATAAAAAAACAGTCATGCGTTACTTAGAACTTTTAGAAAAAAGCTATATATTATTTTCTCTTCACGGTTTTAGTAAAAATTTAAGAAAAGAATATACAAAAAGTCCAAGATATTATTTTTGGGACAACGGTATTCGAAACGCTGTCATATCAAACTATAACCGCCTAACCTTACGCAATGATGTTGGACAATTGTGGGAAAATTTTGCTGTTTCAGAAAGAATTAAGTTTACCGGATACAAACAAATTCACTGCAATCATTTTTTTTGGCGAACCTATGACCAAAAAGAAATAGACTTAATAGAAGAAAGGGGAGGTAAGCTCTTTGCCTATGAATGTAAATATACAAAAAGTGAAAAACAAATAAAACCGCCAAAAGATTTTCTAGTTAACTATCCCAAATCCGAATTTTACATAATAAACAAACAAAACTATCCCAACCACCTCACCTAATTCCAAACCATCAACCCAAAAAACCCGATTCCCTTCAACAATCTGACGCAAACAAGCACATTTCCGTCGTCAACCACCAAACCTCACCAAAACCCTGCCTCTTAAAAACTCAAAACCACTTTCTCAAACCCTTTCACATCCACCATCCTAACTCCACCCACTTTTTTTAACACCAGCAAATCCTTATCCCCACTAACCAAAAAATCAGCCTCGCCAACCAAAGCACATGCCAGCAAATAATCATCTTTTGGATCTCTGGTTACAACAGGTATTTCTTCTTTAATCGTAGGAATTATTTCCCCGGCTTCTATCAAAATCCTTACAAACTCTTCCGGTTCTTCTTTTTTTATCTTATTTTTTAAATATTTTTTACTTAAAACTTTATTTGTAAATTCATTTATCAATTCTTCGGGCAGTAAAATTACATATTCTCCCAAAACACCCTTATCAACGATTTTACTAATTCGCGATTTTCCGCTAAAATCCAGCAAATAACTTATCAAAATATTTGTATCAAGAAGCACCCTCATATTTTACTTTCCCTTCTTTAATCAAATCCACCACCATTTCCGAAGAAAATCTATCAGCCAATTTTTTAATATCTTTTCTTTTCAAGTCAATATTTCTTTTTTTAATTTTCTTTTTCAAACTTCTCATTTGATCTAGTAGTATTTCTCTTTTATATTTCTCTCTCAACTCAACTATTTTTTTATATTTTGTATAAGAAAGCAAAACCATTTTGGGCTCACCATAACTTTCTACCACCACATCCATCTTATTTGTCCAATTCATTACAGTGCCGAATCTGGTTTTTGCATCACTGGCTGATATACTCTTAACCAACATATTAACCATTATATCAACCAACATTTCCACTGTCAATCCTTTCTTGACACAACCCAATTCAATCTGTACAATTAAGTACAATGCACACAGCCACATACAGTATTTCAGATACAAGAAAAAACTTTTCTAAAATAGTAAATGACGTATTTTTAGGAAACAAAACTTATTTAGTTTCAAAAAGAGGTATTCCTTTAATAAAAATATCAAAAATTAATTCATTAGGCATTCATTTAACATCTTCATTTAAAAAAACACTGGATTTATCTTTATTTGGAATATTCAAAAAAAGCAAAAAAACAACTCAAGTAATTACAAAAGAACTAAGAGAAAAGGCTTGGAAATTTACAAACTAAACACATGCTGATAGATACAAATATTTTTGTAGATTTTTTTAGAGGCAAACAAAAAGCCAAAAATTTTTTACAAAATAGTCAAAATGCAAACGTTTCAATACTTACATGGATGGAATTATTTGTAGGTTTCCCAAGCAAAAATAATCAAAATAAGTTAAGCAAACTTATAAATAGTTGCAACATTTCTATTTTGCAAATCAATGAACTGATATCAATAAAAAGCCAAGAAATATTTACAAATTATAGACACAAAACAGGAATAGACATTCCAGACTCATTCATCGCCGCCACAGCCCTTGTTTACAAACAGCCAATTTACACGCTAAACACAAAACACTTCGCCAAAATCAAATCCATTAAAGTTTTCAAACCCTACTAAAACTTTACTCTATAGAATCTAACTCTTACTTTCTTTTTTTCTCTCAAAAATTCATAAATCAATTTTTTTTTACCCAAACATCTCTTCATAACTAACTTTTTCTTTTCCGTCTTCCTTCTTTTGCGCTTCGTCAGTTTTTGTTGATCCAGTCCCAACATTTACGACAGGTTCATTGGCAACAACGGTGACAGGCGAGCCTTTCTTCAAATTCTGATTAATCTGTTTATTATGTGCCGACCATTTATTTTCTTCAGGCAAACCTGTTGGTTTTTCCTGTACAACAGAAGATGTTTTTGCTGGCTGAGTAACCTGAGTTTTTGAACCTGCTGTTGCAGTTGGTGAAGATTTAACTGGCATGGTCGGTAAAGGTTTTGACGGTATAGTCGGTCCTTGGCTCGACGTAGCCTTTGGCGCAGTCGGCAATGATTTAGCTGGTGTAACTGGCAAAGGTTTTAGTGGCATAGCAGACAATGGTTTATTTGATGCAATTTGTAGGGATTTTGTCGGTAATGGCGGTAACGGTGGTAATTTAGCCCCTCCACTTGATTTAAACAACTCCCCATATTTAGGTAATTTACCAAAACTTCCAAAATCTCCTACCAGTTTTTTCTTTTGTTCCTCTGCTTCTTTTTTTACCCTCTCTTCTTCATCTCTTACACTTTTATGTTTTTCTATTTCTATCTTTTCCTTTTCTTCAAGTTTTTTTATCTTTTCTTCCAAGCCGGATTCACTAACCGCCTTACCATCCCCAACAACTTCCACCTCCAATCTTCCACCGGCCAGCTCTTGATCTTTCACCACGCCATAGTCTTGTGCGACGGATGGCTTCAGCTCGACGTAGCCTTTAGTAAAGTCGGCTTTTTCCTCCGGACTGATATCAGTTTTTGTAGAAGCAGGAGCAGGAGCAGACTTAGAGTTTATATTTTGTAATTTGGAAGTTACTAGTTTCACTGGCGTACTTCTCATTGCTTCTTTCAAAACATGAGCCTCTTTCTTCATCTTCATTATCTCAGCCGGGTCTGAAGTAATTAGTTTATGCTCATCTGAGCTGGCAATTACTCTTATGGCTACATGGTTCTGACCGGCAAAAAAGATCCCCTCTCCCTGATCAGCCGTAAGTAAGAGTTGTTTTTCTCCTTCAGACAGATAAAAGACTTCTCCAATCTTATCTATCGCTGCGCTATGTTGTTTCAAAAGTATTTGTATGGCTGAGTTAGTTACTATTTCTTTTCCGTGCTCAGATTGTAAAAAATCATCCACGTCTTGCGTTATAGTCGTGGTTCCCAAAAAATATTTCCTTCCTCTTTTTACTATTCCTCTCAAAAAATCTGCCGAATCTTTATGCTTCATTAGCACCCAAGCCTCTTCCACCACTAAAATTCTTTTCTTAAGATCTTTTCTTATTACTGTCCAAATATAATCAAGAATTATATGCATCGCCATTGGCCGTAATGCCTCTTCTAAATTTCTTATTCCAAACACCACAAATTTATTCTGAAGATTTACAGTCGTTTTCTGATTAAACACTCCGGCGAAAGATCCTTTTATATATTTCTCCAGTCTTGCCGCCAAAGATTGCGCTTTTTCTTCCTCCATTCCTATCAGTGATTTATATAAATCTTCAACCAGCGGCGCCTCCCTGTTTTGCGTTTCAGGGTCTGGAGTTATACCTTTCATCTTGTAAGCCGCCATTACTGCTTTATCCATCATTGATTCTTCTATTGGATCTAGTTCTCCCAGCATTACTTTTAAGAGTTTATGCAAAGCCAAAGCCTTGGAATTCAGAGCATTTTCTCCTTCGTCAACCACCAAAGATAAATCAAAAGGATTTATCTTAGAATCTTCACTATAACCAAAAGCAATATATTGCCCTCCTACTGCATCACACAAGTCCTTATATTCATTTTCTGGGTCAATTACGATTATCTCAGTTCCCAACATTAGTGACCTTAAAACCTCCAGCTTAATCATGTAAGATTTTCCCGCTCCGGAAGTGGCAAATACCACCGAATTATAATTTTCCATACCAAAACGATCAAAAATTACCAATGAACCGTTATGTTCGTTAATTCCATACATTATTCCTTTATCATCAGACAAATCAGAAGATACAAAGGGAAAAGTAGTTGCCAAAGAAGTCGTATCCATATTGCGGGTAATTTTTAGTCTGTCATCACAAATTGGCAAGGTAGTAATGAATCCTTCTTCCATTTGCAAAGTTGTTTTTTTGCTGATTATCATTAATGCTCCCAAACCCGACTCCAGATTTTTCGTTATTTTGTCTAATTCTTCTTTTTCATCACAAGATATGGTCACATATAAACCAAATTGAAAAAACCTTTCTTCTCCTTTGACCAAGTCTCTCTGTAAATTAAGCGCATCTTCTAGTTTTGCCTGTGTTGCTGGATTAACAATTTTTCCCCTCTGTATATCAGTACTGATTTCAGCTTCCATTTCAGCTATTTTTCTTCTTAAATCATCCAAAATTTCCTTTCCGTCAATTGGATAAATATACATAGAAACATTCAAAGACGCATCAAAATTTATCAAAGGTGACAACCAATTCATCCCCACAAATCGTGGATATCCAGCTATAAACAAAGTTCTGTAATACCTGTTATTAATTCTCAAATGATTAAAATCAACTTCGATTGCCGATGGCGCAATTATATCTTTAGTCGATACTAGTCCTTCCACAAAATCTTTTTCACCAACCACCACTTCTTTTTTTTCTTCTTGTCTGGCATCCTCACGTTTAGTATCTTGTTTGTTTAATTCGCTTAATTCTTTTTTCTTTCTCAAATCCAAAATTTTCCCAAAAATACCCTTCTTTTTACTGCTAGTCATTACCACAGGAACTTCTTCTCGTTGGAGAGTCTGTCTGTTTGTTGTTGTTTCAACATCATCTGCCTTTTTTTTAAATATTTTATTCAACATCTTTTTCACCTGGCCATAATTTCTAACATCGGCAAGTTATTTTTTAATTTTAATTTTTATTTCTTAGTTTTATTCATAAATCATAAACCATACTCCATAAATCAGTTTATTTTTAATTACGAATCCTTTGTCGTTACTATCGGTGCATTGTAATTTAATGTTTGCACTTTTTGATTAGCCGATGTTTCTTCATTGTAAATTTTATAAAAAAACTGTATCAGTTCTCTGGTGTCTAATGGTTTTATTTCCAAACCAAGTCTGGAAAAAAGCCTCATTATATGATCTTTTTTTGGTTCTAAACTTGCTTTGGCTTTTTCTAAAATGTATTCTTTGCTGTAAGGCAATTTTTGTACTTTTTTTAAAGGATTCATTCCGGAAAACAATGTCTTATCGGCTGTTTGAATTCCCAATTCCAGCAAAGAGAAAGGAACTACAATATAAAAAGATTTTGACAATACGGCGTTTTTCCTCACTGTCTCTTCAATAAAAGCCCTGTATAATCGAATTCTTTCTTTTAATAACGAATTATGTTCCTTGAACTCCGCACTTTTTAATTTTTCTAAATACAAACTGACATCTTTCGTGTTTGATCGAATCACTATTTGAATCGTGAATGTTAAAGAATTCAAGATACCTCCATAAGCAAACACCAAAGCCGATTGTTCCCTCTCTGACAATAAATCAAAATTAACCGACGACAACTGCATTATCAGCGCGCAAGAACCATCCTTTAATATCGCAATTCCATCAATCACGTCCTCCATTGGCAGATGTTCTTGTGTACTTCCTTTTATAGCAATTTTTAATGGATCGTTTTTCATAGGCAGTTAATTTATATAATACCCAATTCTCATCCACAATTCACTCCTTACTTATTTAACAATTTTGTAAGGGCGACCCTTGCGGTCGCCTGCACCCTATCATCCCAACCCTCCCCGTCATCCTGATCCGCCTCAGGCGGAGAAGGACCTAGTCAAGCGTTTTTGTTTTTAATTTTTTATTTTGCCTGTATCTTAACCGGTTCTAAAATTTCTCCCTTTAACTCAATCTGTACTCTATCGAATTTATACCCGTCCTTTTCGGTAATTATTAGATATTTTCCGCTGGCCAATTGATTCACTGATTTAAATTGGCCCAAAGAATTAGTTCTAAACACCCTTACTGGACTACCACTTTCATCTTGTATTTCAACAATTGCCTCTTCAATTATTTGCTCGTCTTTACCAATAACCATTCCTAACAATACATTCGCCATTTTAGGAGCCATAGGCATTGGTACACCACCAAACACCACTTTCCCTGTGGCTTTCAGCTTGTCAGCTTTTTTTAAATCCAAACTTATTTTTTTACTTTCATCACCCGCCTTGTCAGACACAGAATCGTCTTTCTGGACTTTTTTATCCTTTTTTTCTCTTCCTTTTTCACCTTCAACTTTAATCTCTTCTTTATCTATCTCGTCAGCTGTCTTTTTAAGATCTTTCTCTATTTTTTTATCTGTTTCCACAATCTCTACATCATCTTCCTTATATCCTAATTTTATAGATGGCAACGACCCAATAAACTCTTTCGCCCTTGAATCATCTTTTGTTGGCACATCTAAACCTTCTTTGCCTTCATATTCTTCAGTGATATTTTTTGTCATATCAATATCCAGCCAATTTATATTCTTTGTCTTTTTCCACAAATACATAGTGGGGGAATAAATACTTTTTATAAATGCCATCAACCATGTTTCCAGCGGTCTATCCTGAAAAGGGACAAATGCCATCATTATTCCTCCTAAACCAAATAACGACATCAATGGATATTTAATAAAAAAAATCAGTTTGCTTGAATTTATCAAAACAGCAACAATCACTCCACCCGCCGCTTTACCAAACTGCTTTAAGGTCATATTTCCCACTAACTTAAACTCATAGCTGGAAATTTGCTGTGGTATCGGATGTTGTTCCATTATCTAAATTCTACCTCAAGTAAACCAAAGTAGTAAGATAATTTAAAATGAAAAACAAACATTACAACACTCGTTATGGATTTTTTGTCGGATCTCAAAAGGGATACGCCGGTTTTAGAAATAAACTCAGAATAAAAAAATTTATCAAATTAATTAATCCTCAAGAGAAAGAAAAGATACTAGAAATTGGCCGTAATACTGGAATTCTACTGTCAAATCTTTCCAAATTTTCCAACAGAGTTTACGGAATAGATATTAACGAGCAAGTTATAAAAAAAATAAACTTAAAAAAAGTTCAAGCTATGTCAGCCACTAAACTTAATTTTGCCAATAATTATTTTGACAAAATTTGCGCCTTTGAAGTTATCGAACATATTCCAGAAATTGACAAAGCCTTTCGTCAAGTTTACCGAGTTCTCAAGCCTTCTGGTACTTTTTATATTTCTTTTCCGGTAGAAATCATTAGAGGCCAATCTGCTCTGTTAGATGCTATTGTGGCTCACAAAAATCCCTTTTTTGCCACAAAACTTCATGTCCACAAACTAAATCCAACAAAAATAAAAAAAATTATTAAAAATACCCCATTTAAAATCATTCAAACAAAAATTATTTTCATACCAATGCCATCCTTTTTCATGATTTTACAAAAACAACTATAAATCTTGTTTTGAAAATTCAATTTATCTATGTTAATATATCAATCATTATGAGGACGATAGGACATGGATATAGACCACACCATATTCGTTTAATGGTTTTAAATAGTATGAAAGGACAAGAAGTAAGAGATATTGTCAAAGCTATAGCTTCTGGACAGCAAATACCTCCCGAAAAAGAAACACCACACCTTACTGAAATAACCAGAAGAAGTGCAGTGGCACTTGGAGAACACATGTCAGGTATTAAAGAACATAGTGGAGATGAGACTTTTTATGCCAAAATGCTTCATGATCATTTTGTTTTATAACCTCACACTTGTCACCAGAAACACAAAAAATAATTTTTTTTAATTCTCAATTAATCCCAATTTGGCGTAGAAACAGGTTTCAAACCTGTCTAATTTTTTATTTTTCTTTTTCGTCATCCTGATCCGCCTTGGGCGGAGACCAAAGGATCTAGCGAAGCGTTTTTGTTTCTTAATTCGTTTGTGATTTGTAATATTGGTTATTGGTTACTGTATAAATTAATAATTAATAATTTATAATTTATACTTACCCATGTCTCGACTTCTTATCATCGACGGTCACGCTGTCATCCACCGCGCTTATCACTCTATCCCCAAAAATCTTACTTATAACGGTCAAGTAGTCAACGCTCTTTATGGTTTTTATTCCATGCTTCTTTCCAGTATCAGTCAGCTTAACCCCAAATATCTTATCATTTGTCTCGATTCTCCCGGTCCTACCTTTCGAGACAAAGAATATATTGCCTATCGCGCTCAGCGCCAACCATCAGACCCCGAACTTATCAGTCAACTTCCCTTGGTCAAACAAACTTTAGAAGAAATCACTATTCCTTCCTTTGCTCTTGGCGGTTACGAAGCCGATGATATTATTGCCACTATTGCAAAAAACAAAGCCCCGCTTGTATCAAAAGTTACGATCATTACCGGCGACAAAGATTTAATGCAACTGGTAAATACCAAGACCCAACTTTTTATGCCAATTCGCGGTATTTCTCAAACCAAAACTTTTTTCATCAAAGATGTCAAACAAAAGTTAGGCATATACCCAAAGCAAGTTGTTGATATGAAAGCTTTAATGGGGGATCCGTCTGACAATTACCCCGGTGTTCATGGTATTGGTCCAAAAACTGCCACCACTCTTTTAAACCAATACAAAAATCTTGACAATATCTATAAAAATATAAACAAAATAAAAGCCTCGCTAAAAAACAAATTAATAAAAGACAAAGAAAATGCCTATTTATC
>Ga0180007_10007335_pt1 | contig 10456 bp, 3 predicted proteins | sample MM_PC_MetaG_FD_121122 | JGI IMG/M metagenome (GOLD analysis project Ga0180007, IMG submission 121122) | Groundwater microbial communities from the Aspo Hard Rock Laboratory (HRL) deep subsurface site, Sweden - MM_PC_MetaG | ecosystem: Environmental > Aquatic > Deep subsurface > Groundwater...
GCCGTCATTCGTACCACCTAAACAGGCAGGACCGATTACTCCATCTCCACACGTTCCACTCAGACCATAGAATTGATTTTCACAAACATCTTGATAAACAAATTTTCCGCCAACTACTTTGCAAGCACCATTTGTGATTGGATACTTATTTGTCGGACAACTATTTGCATCCTTTGGATTCGGACATGGTCTGCAGTCTGAATCTTCATCACACATAAATCCTTGCGTTTCCGGATTTACACAGCGCTTAACTTCTTTTGTCAGAGCCGGACTCCACCACTTTGCATTCTGATCTTGTGGCTCCGGAACTTCAAATTCAGCTGATAGTTCGTAACGCTGGCCATTGTTTATTGAACGATATTGATAAAAACGCGATGGTGAACTTATCAGCTTGGAACATAGGAACGTCCGCGTATCCGTGTCGTAACAGGTTAGAGGTTCAGTGGAAGCAGCCGGAACTTCCAGCCCTTTATCAATCGAATAACCGCCACAAGTTTGCCCATCCGGACAATCCCCATCTACACCGCAAACCGCTTTGGATTCAGAACAACGGCCACAAGTTAAAAATTGGTTTACCGGATCTTTTGGTGCATCTCCGCCAACCGCTAACTGATATTCTTCATCCCAAGACGGCCAGCGCGAATTGCTAAATGTTGGTAAGAATGTTCCGGCAGTAAGTTTCGGATAAAAGCCGTCGCGCGCCTTTGCTTCTTCCAACGCTCGTGACATTTTTGCAAAATCCGCCACGCGCACAGTATCGCGAGCTAATTTCAGTTTGTAACTCCCGCAATGCGTTTTATCCGTACCAAGCGCGTTAATACAATCAAAATCAGTTGAACAGGAAACGGGTTCTTCTATGCCTTCTAGATACGGATTCTTAGGCTCTGTATTCGGATCATTGTCCTTTTCGCAGACATTTCCAACACCCTGGCTCAAATTAATATTGAACGCCAAATTCTTAACCATTTGATCAAAAATATTAAGAGTGGTCTCAGATGCATCCGGATTATGCGAGATTAAATAAATATTGGAATAGATAGATTGTCCTGGACCTTCTGTGTTTGCAGCAGCTACGTATAAAGTTGTTTCATCTTGTATGGCCTGATATCCATCAATTATGAAAGAAGTAGGAGTTCCTCCAAAGCCACGCCACTTATACCATTCTTCCGGCGAGTAATGTAGGGGATTTGATGCAATACGAATACCAATACCATCTTTCTTCAAATCCGGCCGATCATCTCCGTAAGTAAATAAATACTCGCGCATTATGCCCTCAACTTTAGCTGCGGGTGTTAGTGGCACATAAGCAATCTTAAGACTTGGAATATCATCTTCTATATCAAATTCTCCTGCATCTCGGCAGTAAGTAGTTGAAAAATTAAAATATGGTCCGCTTTCAAAAATGGAATCCGTCAAACTTGAATCTTTACCGTCCTTTGCTGTTGGCTCCTTATCTCTAAAAGGAGCAATAGGCTGCTTATCAAGATTAGGCCATGGATTCTCACACAACAACACAGTTACTGAAGCGGTTCCATGAACAGACTTTTTTACTTCAGGTGGATCGTTAATTTCATCCTGAGTCACCTCAAGCATAGCAGTTACAAATGCTGTGCCATTTTTATTTTCAGGCTTGATGTTAGATTTGGTTTTATCGTTCGGTGGATTCACAACATTAACAACAGTAATGTCACTTGTACTCCATGGCTGCCACTCCCATTTGTATTCTTCGACTGACGATATTGAAACTGATTTTCCGTTTTGGATTGATTTAGCAACGGCATAGAAAGGATGAGGAAGCTCATCTTTATCAAGGAACAATAAAGGATGTTCTTCTGAATCATCAAAAACCTCAATAACATTCACGCCGCAAATCTGATCATCGGTTTTAAATGAGAATGTAAGAGGTCCGCTGTCTGGCTTTGGATCAAACTTTGCGACAACACCTCGTGCTGTTTTTATTCCTTTTTTATTCGCCACATCGCTATTGTCATTTAAATCCTGATCCCCCAGGAATTTCACGTAATAAACAGTCTCGGCTTCAAGTGCTGTATCAAGATTAAATACAAATTCTTTTGAATTTTTTTCTGAAACTGATGTCCACGAACCTGTGACTGATCCCATGCACCAAATATCTTTTGCAAGTGCTAGTTCCCCTGTCCACAATGCCGTAACTTTTTTCCAAAGATTCTTAATCCAAGACTTAAAACCTTTTTCAACTGGTCTGAAATCGGCTGTAACCTGTTGGGTACCTACCGGACATTCTGTTATTTGCGGTGGCAACTTTTTAGCAATCCGTACATTGGAACGGAGGCTATTTAAATCAATATCCGTATTGAAACTTGCTTTGATTTGCGCGTTTCTGCATACGTCTTCGCCTTTCGGTTCACTATTTGCCAGTTCCGGTCGCACATTGCAACACCCCTGATCTGTCAGCCCAAATCCCGACGGACAGGATTGATATGAAGTAAATCCGCACTGCAAGCCATAAGTCGCGTTTCCGGTTTGCGATAAAAGATCGGCTGAAATTGTGGATTTCATTAAACCATCTTCATCAGGATCTGTGTTTCCTATGATCTCGGCTAGCTGCGCTGCATCTGCCATCCCATCTCCTTTTTGTTCTGATTCACATTGTTCACCCTTTTCTTTAACTCCGTCACTGCAATAGCTTGGATTTGGATAAGCTACAGATGAACCTTCCAGCAGACAACTTACATTACAACCATCTCCAGATGTCTTGTTTCCATCATCACAATCCTCGCCCGCATCAATGTCGGCATTTCCACAACAATCCACATTCGGTGTTTTTGGATCGTTATCACATAACGCGGATCCAATATGCAAACAACGAATCTGATCGCATCCAGCCGGAAATAGATTGTTAAGATTTGGCTTCTCGCAAGTTTCACCCGGTTCCAGAATCGCATTTCCACAAACCGAAGCTATCACTGCTGAAGATCCTTCGTGCAAACAGTTGCTCGAACAGCCATCTCCATTCGCAACGTTTCCGTCATCACAATCCTCACCATCCGCAACATCACTGTTTCCGCAAGTTGAATCGCCTGATCTTGAACCGGTTTTACGACAAAACGGCGAACATCCTCGAATCTGACGAGGTGCGCATGTTCCTTTATTAGCCTCGCACGTTGCCCTTACTTGTAGGCTAGTACAAATCGTTCCATCTGGTGTGGTAGATGTTGGAGCTGCTCCCATACATATACTTCCGAAATCACATTCTTCTCCAAACTCATCCCATTTATCATTTCCGCAAGTTCCATTAGGTACCTGAGTTACCGGCTTCCAAAGACACGTTAGTTCGTCGCACTGACCTTTGTTGCTTGGAATTCCGGGATCGCACTCTTCACCTGCCTTAGCGCCATTAGGAAGGACTGAACACAGACCCGGCCACTTCTTCAAATATTCAGTACAATAAGCCGGATTTGTTGTTTCTATAATACTATTTCCGCAAACCGCCACTTTACCAAACTCAGCCTGTGCGCCTGTAGCCAAACACATTGAATTACAGCGCGCTGGCAATGTGCCTCCTGTGTCCAATTTTCCACCTTCGAAAAAGTCAGCCACGAGTTTATCAGAAGAATCCCAGACTGCGCTTTCAGTTTGCACTAAAGCTTGCCCCAACATACTACATTCATCCGGAGCTCCAAATGGCGTAGCTTGGAACATTTGTCGCGCGCCCACAACAGTCTCAATCTTTTCTAGTGGAGACACATCTACCGACTGAGCGCCGCAATATGCGTTTTCACCCAATTTTGTGCGGAATGTCCAAATAAAACCTTCCGGATCATTCAGTCCTGTCATTGGCACGCCGTGCATTCCACGGATCCCCTGCTCATCACCTCCGCGCAGCAATACTCGATAAAACTTGCCCGGCAGCAATAAGATTTGACCGTTGGTATCAACCGGCTCGATTCGCAAGAAGCGCAAAATTTTCCCTTCTTCTTCATCTGCACTCTTTGGTACGACAGTAACATTTATCTTAACTTTGGGAATTGGAAGCGCCTGGCTAAGTTCGGAGACAATGCAGTTCTCATTTGCGCAAGGTCGCACTTCTACATTATCAGTAATAGATGCGGGATCGATTGCCGTATTAAACCGCGCCCAGATCAGAGCGTTGATACACGCTTTCTGGCAATTCGGTGCGAATGCATCAACTCGTGGTGGAATGAATCTTATATATAACTCAGCAACGCCTTTAATTCCTTTGGCTATAGAGCTCATGAGAACTGGCGTATCTCCGGTTTCCGAAACAGCGATGCCGATTTGTTTGTGCCACACTTGTCCGGTTTCCGGATTTTCTTTCAACGGAGTATCGTATATGGCGTTATTATTGCTGTGATCCCAACCCCATGGTTCATAGGCTTGAGCATTTAAAACTATACACTTATCCTCAGCTGCCAGAGGCGAAGCCAGATATGCAACTTTGACCCCTGCGTCATTTAACTCATAAGGATGGGGCGAGACAATCACACCGCCAAGCTGACACGGATCCGGCAAATTGCGTGTCTTAAACGTGAAGCAATAGGCAACTCCGGATTCACAGCGAGGACTTTCATCCATGTTTGCTCCTGCGATCCCTTTGCCCTTAACCCCTGTTAGAATCTCTACCGAATAAGTTGTATCTTGTTCCAAACCGGCCTTGGCCTCAAGTGTAACCAAGTCTTGATCCTGCGAGGCCGCTTGTAATAAAGGAAATCCTCCGCTCAGCTCAACGGGCTCTGTGGATTGGCACGGGTCATCTTCTTTTCCAGTACATTTGCTAAATTTGAAATTCGAACCAGTAACAGTAGTCTCATCCAAATGCGTTGTAAACCGAGCATTAATCGTAGCATTCACACAAACCTGATTACCTTTGGAGCGTCCGTCCCAAGGCGATGGAGAAGGAACCGGAGGTTGTTTGGCGTCAGGCTTACACTCTTCCACCACACGCGGTGCAACCGGAATAAAGCCGGTTGAAGATTGCCAGGCAAACATGGCTGATAACGAAACGGACGGACATCCCTGCTCTGCCGGAACGCATGATCCGTTCCCGCAACATTGTTCATCCTTACTGCAAATGCCCGGCTGCTCATTACAATTACGAACTTGGAAAAATGCGGGATTGGATTTTACTCCCTGGGCGGTGATTATTACCGGACCGGTGATAGCTCCTGCTGACACTTCTGTTTTTATTTCATTGTTTTTCCAAGAAGCGGAAATCCCGGCTTTATTTTCACTAAATGTAATATCTCCGGTATCAGTGCCAAAGCGCTCACCAGCCATTGTCACCTCTGTACCAATAGGACCAACATTCGGGCTAATCGCGCAGATTCCCGGCTTTGCGGCCTGATCGTTTATTGAAAAATCCATCTCGTTTGTCTCAACATTGTCTGCGCGGATCAGACGAATAGTGTAATCTCCAACAGATACGCTTTGCGCATTTAAAAATGACTGCGGTACTTTTACAATAACGCTCGTCTCAGTCCAAAAACCTTCAGCACAAGCTGCCGGGAAAGATACATCGGCCAAAGCTTCTTCTCTGCTAAGCTTATTCTTAAAACGTACTGTGCCAACACTGTAGCCGAAATTTTTACCGCTTAAAGTTACGTACTCCCCTCTTGGTCCTCTTTCCGGATCAAGAGAAAAGATTTGCGGCGGCCCGGCTTTTGCTTTGCTGATTATTTCAAAATCCGCCGGATTACTCTCTATATTATCCACCACGATCTTTACCGCGTGATTACCCGCTCCGGCCACCGGTATATTTGCTACTACCTGCGCGTCTGACCATGATGAGAATTGGTTAAGAGCCAATTTGCCAAAATTCATTGTACTTGGGCTTTGACCGAATCCTTGACCTATCGCAGTGAATTTTCCACCCACAAATCCTTGATCCGGATCCAAACCGCAAAGACCCGGGTAAGTCTGGTCGCTGACCATAAAGTCCTGAATAATCGGCCCGCGTTCATCATCAGTACGATCTGAGAGCTGACTTGCGCCATTTTGCAGCTGAATAGGACCTGTAACCGCGCCTTCCGGAACCTCAACAATTACCTGCGTTTTTGTCCACATCTTTCCTCCCAGCTGCTGACAAACTTGAGGAACTGATGCGACTTTGTCATCAATAGCATCCGGCCCTCCGACAAATACAACAAAGCCTGAGCTTCCAAAATTAACTCCTTTTATTGTCACAAAAGTGCCGGGTCGCCCATCTAACGGACCAACACTGGAAATTATCGGTTTATCAACACAGATGCCATCCGCACATACACCGGATGAACATTGCTGATCAGAAGTACATGAATTTCCTTCACAGGCGCCGCAGTATCCCGATGTGTTTGGTGTGCCTCCGCAATCAATGCCCGTCTCTTCTCCATCCTGAACTTCATTAAAACAAGAAGGCGGACGCACAATTACACTAACTGCAGAGCTTTGCTTTTCATGATCATCAATGTCATATGCCTTGGCAAAAAGTTGATGGACAGACTGTAGCTCCGCTCCCGCCGTATCCCACAAGCCTTCGGCTAAGAAAGATAACGGCGTTTGTTCTTCGTTTGGCGCTGACTGGTCGACAAGCTCAACACCATCTAAAAACTCCACGTATGCTACTCCACTATCATCTTCTGCCTGTGCCATGAGCGCCACCAACTCATCAGCCGGAACTCCCTGCCCGTCGATAGGCGCGTTCATGTTTACCATTGGATCTCTGGTATCCACCAAATTGCCAGTATGAAAATTGGCTGTACAGGAAGGTGAGAAACCGCCACACACAATAGCCTGATTCTGCGTCGAACGAAGCGTATCTTGTACTGAAACCGTGTAATCACTGTCACCATCAAAACACTTCAAATCCTGATTTGGTTCCGGACAAGGGTCAGAGGGTGTAAATGTAACAAGAGACTCATTTACGGCTAATGTCCCGCCCACAGTGGTATTGTCACCGTTAGTAATTACTATTGCTGTTGCCGTGTTTTCATCAACCGGACGAGAAAATAAAAGCTTTACCTGAACATTTCTAATCGATACATCTCCTTGAGGAGTTATGGATTTAACCTGAAAAACCTGTGTTGACCCAGGTCCTCCGAATCCCCCACCTGGCGGTGGCGGAGCGCCCGGAACTCCTGATGGCCCGCTTGCTGCATCAATTAATCTTTCAAGAATAAATCGCGTAATAGCCCAAGACGATAAAATAATTACAGAACCAATAACAGCAGAGGTAATTATTTTTTTTGCCTTATCCACTTTGGTAGCTTCTCCACCAGATGTCATCCATAAAAATCCTGCGTAAACCATTAAGCTCACCATGATAATCCCCAAAAACCCGAGTGAGATATTTATTATCCTGGTGGCAATTATTATCGGATCAGTGTCCGGTAATTTCACAACGTCACCAACCGCTTCCAATCCTGTTTCAACTTGCGCAAAAACCTCAGTCGGCAAAGCAAAATACGCCCCCGTTATCAGAGTTGCTAGAATTGCGAATGAGATTAAGAAGCGACGCATGGGTTTAAATATTAACGAGTTCAAATATTAGCAGTTTATGAGTTCCAGACTATAGGTTCCATGTTCCAGATTTTGTACTACGGACTAAACGAACAGTCCTTATCTTTTGGTGAATTATTGCAACAACTAGGCACTCCTTTACACTGCCCTGACGTAGCCGGATTAAAGCAATTCTGATAGGCATCCTGCAGATCTGACAACAGATATGGATTGTAGTAATTCAATTCTTCAGGAAGAACTCCTGATGGCATATAGGGTCGGTGTTCAATTACCAATTGCGCCTTCTCAGCAATCTCCCCCTGCTGAACCGGATTGTCGTCAGAATTCAAAAGTTGCATGCCTACAAAAAACCAAAATGTATCCGGATCATTCTCTCCCGGCCCCTTTGGCTCAATATAAGCTGCCTCAGATCTGAAAGTTGAAGATTGCATCAAGGTGTCAAATCTGGCTGTTACATCTTCATCTAAAGGACGATTGGATTGCTCCGGACCGGTAGACGCGCTCGGAACAGTTGCTTCGATTTTTGGTGGAGTCAGCTTAATATCATTTGAAGTTCCAAAAGACCAAACAAAATCATCGTTTGGTTGCCCCTCAGCCATATCATTTGCATTTCCGTCTAAAGAATTACCGACAATGTCAGTTATCCCATCAAACCCGGATTCAGTAAGTTGTGCCATGGGCGGTAACTCGGATAACGTAGCTGCTTTGGCAGTGACCTCGAGCGTCGCATCACCCGGCAAACAAAACACATCATTTCCGCAAGAATTAACTCCGCACTTATCAAAAGTCAGAAACTCAACAGTCCTGTATTGATTTGAAACTTTATATACACCATTAAGCGGCGTCCCCTGCCCACCGTTCGGGCGCACTGAAATATTTGTAAAACCTTGTTCGTTCTCAAACTTGCCGCTCGCACCTGTTGGATCAATGGCTTCATCGAAAGTGATTTGGATAACTACATTGCGCGCGTATTTGCCACCTGTTTGCGGAATGGCTGACACAACTTTAGGCGGGGTTGTATCAACCTTGGTCGAGACTTCAAACCCCCACTCATATCCATCGCTATACGAACCATCAAAAGCCGCTCCTCCATCATTCAGCAAGATTCCGGAGTTGCCACCCTTTAATTTAACAGTATATTTAACGTTAATACTTGGGCTTCCCAAAAGCTCGACCGGTCTAATTACGAAAGTCATACGATCCTCAGTAAAATTGACTCGTGCCTGATCAGAAGTTAGAGCAGTGTCTTCTTCTCCGGTTCTGTACACCTGAATATTTTCCGCGTTAAGACCTGTTACGTCAGAATTTTCATCACTCCAATCTTTTATAAACGATGCAGGCTGAATTGCTTTTTTAAAAGTAATGATGACCGGAGTGTTGCGTGGAACGTCTGTTGCGTTGCGTCGCGGCAAATGATATTCGATAATCCCGGATCCCAAAGAACCGGATGATCCGACAAGTCCAGGTAAGCCAGGTGGCTGTCCCAAAATACCCCCGCCACCAACCGCACCGGTAAGTGCCTTAATAATAAAAGCTGTAATAGCCCAAGATGAAGTAATAATTACCAAACCGATAACCGCGTTACGAATTGTGTCCTTGGCTTTTTCAATTTTTTCCGGATCTCCAGCTGATGTCATCCATGTAAATCCGGCATAGAGCATTAGCGCCAAAAAAATTATCCCCAGGAAACCCAGGAATACATAAATGATACGACCGATTATTGTAATCAAATCAGTGCCCGCTCCAGCCCCGGCTGCTATTTGTTCAACAGCTTGTTGTCCTTCAGCGACCTGAGCGTAACCGGATAAAGGCAACATAAAAAGGCATCCCGTTATCATCAAATAGATAACGGTACGCCCGTATTTATTTATAAATGCTTTAAAATTTTCTTTCCGCATGGAAGAAAGATTTGGTTGGAATCTCGAATATGAAATTTCGAATTTCGCACATCGTACGACCTTCGATCTTTGACCTTCGATATTCAAACCTATTATAGCAGCTTTTCCAAAATTTGACGGATCCTGTTGCCGTCAGCTCTGCCAGCCACCTCTTTCATTACCGACCCGATCAGCTGACCGATCTTTTCCGATGTACCTCCCTGTTCCTCAATAATCCTTTTACAAATAGTTTCAAGTTCAGTTTCACTCATTTGTGCAGGAAGATATTGCTGCAAAATTTCAATTTCCGCCCCTTGTCTTTCAGCTAAATCCTCGCGTCCTGCAGATTTAAAATCATTACAAGCATCGCTATATTGTTTGACCATAGTACGCAACACTTTTGCGACTTCGTCATCAGTAAGCTCGTGTTGCAATTCGATCTGCTGATTCTTTAAAGCAGAACGCGCCATGCGGAGCGTGGACAAAACAAGTTCGTTCCGCTCCTTCATGGCGTTTTTTAGATCATTGTCTATACGTTCTAGAATATTCATAGCTCACATAGCACGTAGCACATAGCATATTTAAATTAAATTTTATTTAAAAAATGTTACGTGTTACGTGTTACGTGTTACGTGATTTATCTTCGTCCTTTTCCTTTACGTACATCAGGTTTAATCTTTCCTGCTTTAAGTTCGTACTCGTATTTGGTTTTTAATGCTTCACGACGCAAAGCGCCGGCTCGTCTCTGAGACAGCTTTAAATCTTTTCCTAAAAATCTTATTTTTTTGGCTTGCAGCGCTTTGCCGCTTGATTTCATCCGTCGTTGGAATCTTCGATACAATGCGTCAAATGTTTCGCCTTTTTTTCGTTTTACTTCAGTCATAACCCACACTCCTTTCTATATATTTGGATATCGCGATAGTACTCGTTTTCTTTAAAAACGTCAATGTTTAGCTTAATCGCCCGCATTCTAATATCAATGCACCAATCACATCTCTGAGGCTGGCATAAAAAAATTCAAAACCAACAAAAAGTGCGCGATCACGCAATTTTCGTTGGTGTTAAGATTGTTTTACTTGATGTGA
>Ga0180007_10007336_pt1 | contig 10455 bp, 6 predicted proteins | sample MM_PC_MetaG_FD_121122 | JGI IMG/M metagenome (GOLD analysis project Ga0180007, IMG submission 121122) | Groundwater microbial communities from the Aspo Hard Rock Laboratory (HRL) deep subsurface site, Sweden - MM_PC_MetaG | ecosystem: Environmental > Aquatic > Deep subsurface > Groundwater...
CACATAGACTGCCGAGTAGCCAGCTTCCAGGAGCTCTTCTGGGGGTTGATCGATCTTGTGGTTGCACTGAATATCAACCCCTAAATCAATGATCCGCTGAATATCCGAGTCCACGGCTGAAGCGGGAAGTCGAAATGGCGGGGCAATGGACAACATGCCTCCCGGTTTTTCCTTGGCTTCAAATACGGTTGCCTGAATCCCGCTATGTGCTAGATAGAAGGCGGCAGCAAGTCCTGAAGGTCCGCTGCCGATGACGGCCACTCGATGATGCGTCGGTTTTGCTGGGCGCAACGTCGAGCTCGCATGTTCCAGGGCGAATCGCTTCAGTCGTCGAATGGAGACGGGTTCGTCCGTGTTGTTGCGTGTGCATCGAGTCTGGCAAAGGTTGGTACAGACGTGGCCTGTAGAGGCCGGAAGCGGATTGCGATGCAAAATGGAAGCGACTGCGCGGTCGATTTGTCCTGTCCGGATCCAATGCACGTAGTCAGGGACGTTCTGACACACTGCGCACTGAGCCATGCATGGCGCCTCAATACAATCGAAAGCCTCAAGTGCCGACTCGACTTTCGGCAACTCGAATGGGTGATAGGCCTTCTTGTAGCGGGGTGAAGTCAGGCCGTCTTCAATGAGGTGATGGATGGCCGCAACGCGATCAGAAGCGAGTTCCTCGAGTGATGCGATCTGTCGGGATTCCATTTCCGTGCGAAGCATAGAGATGTATTGTGAGAATCGGCCATACCCGCCGGGTTTGAGGAGATCCGAGGCCACAGTCACTGGCATCGCTCCTGCGGCCAACAGCTCAGCGAGATTGATCGCATCAGCCCCCGCAGAGTAGGACACACGCAATTCCGGGCCAATGTCAGAAAGCAACTGGCGATACAATTGGACAGTGAGCGGGAATAGCGCTCGTCCTGACATGTACATTTCCTCACCGGGGAGCACATCGCGATGATTGGACATCGCCAGTGTGTTGGATAGCTTGATGCTGAAGGCAACGCCTTTGGCCGTGGCCTCCGCTTGCATCGAGCGAATTAGTGCCACTGCTCGATCATAAGAAAGATCCTTCTCAAAAACGGAATCGGGAATCTTGATTTGAGAGAAGCCCAATTTGCTGTGCAGTGTGTCAAGCACCCGTTCTTTTCCCAACAGCGTCGGATTCAGCTTGACGGTCGTGTGCAGACCGCGATCTTCGATCAGGTATCTGGCGATACGCTCGATTTCATCAGGGGGGCAACCGTGCATGGTGGATAGAGTGACACTATTCACGATGCGATCGGCGATCACGACGTCAGCAAATTGTGGGTACACATTCTGGAGCAGTGATCGAATGGGCGCCAAATCCTCAGACGCATTCTCCAAACGATTCATAAATCGCTGCATCGGAGCACTGAGAATACCTTCCATGTTGTAGCCCACACTCATATTGAAGATCGTTCCGAATGGCTCTAGGTCCTCGACCCCAAGCAAACGACGCAAGATGGGAATGAGTGCCCATGCCTTCACATACTCCAGTACGGATTGCTCAAGGCGAAGCTCTTGCGACCACTCTACGTTATATCCCTCGTCAGCCAAGTCGATACAGGGACGCGGGATGTCTAGCTCGTCCATGATCTGCACGGTCTTGAGTTCAATGAATCGCCCGCCTGTGAGCCATGAGCTGAGGATATTCTGAGTCAGCTGGGTGTGTGGGCCAGCAGCTGGGCCGATCGGTGTGGCGAGTCGGCTTCCATACAGCGTGCTCGAAAATCCGTCACTGGCTTGCGGCTTGTGAAAGACAGCTTCTGGAATGCCAAAGATCGACTGGCAGGTTTCGTATTCCTTCAGAATCCAATTCAGAAGGACGCCAAAGGGCATTGTTCGCATATGTTCGCTCATGATCCCTGCTTTCTATCCCAGACGTTTCCACAGCGAGGCGGCTTGCTCACGAGAATGAGCATAAATGGCCTCCTCATCAAGATCGACAAACTGGCCGTCGCGTAGAATCGGACGCCCTGCAACAAACGAATCGGTCACCCGCATCGTGTGCACCGCAGTGCCGAATAACAAATGGCCCAGTGCATTGCCTTCATTCAATGGTGTCGGTGGTTCGTAGTCTATCATCACGAAATCTGCAGGCGCTCCGACAGCGAGTCGTCCAATATCTGTGCCCAGCAAGCGAGTCGCGATGGCCGGATTGCTGACGAATAGAAGCTGATAGAGGGCGTCGAATGAACCGGCTAGCGAATCACCCAGAGAATGTTTCTGCAGAATGCCGGCCGTGAACAGCTCGGCCACCATGTTGGCGCCCAGACCATCTGTTCCCAAACCCGTGGTGATTCCGCGATGGAGAAATCCGCCTAAGTCGAAGAACCCAACCGCATTGTTCATGTTGGATCGCGGATTGTGGACGACAATGGCATCTCGCTGTGCGATCAGATCCTTCTCCGCTTCATTAATGTGTAGACAATGAGCGAGGATGGATTGCGGGCGCAGCAGTCCGAAACGATCCAATCTCTCCACAACGCGCATCCCATGGCTTGCCTCGCATTGCACTTCATCCTCGGGTCCTTCTGCGACATGAATGTGAATGCCAGCGTTCTCAGGAATACAATCCGCGACCATCGCTAGCGTTTCGTTGGACACAGTGAATGAGGCATGGATGCCGAATTGCGACGCTACATTAGCTGATTTTTGGCGCGATAGATATCGAACGTTTTCTGCAATGCCTTGGTCTCGCTTTGCTTTGCCGTCACGATCGGATAACTCATAACAGAAGGCGGCTCGCAATCCGAGCTGATCTACGACTGTCTCTTGCAGTGCATCGAGCGAGTCAGGAATGGCGTTGGGGCTTGCATGATGATCAATGAGCGTGGTTACACCGCATCGGGCTGCCTCCATAGCCCCGACCAAAGCACTGACACGAACGGTTTTGGGATCAAGCGCCTTGTCCAGCTTCCACCACAGCTGCTCAAGGATTTCTGTGAATGTGGTTGGCGCATAGGGCGATGCGGACATGCCGCGGGCCAAACTGCTGTAGAGATGGGTGTGAGCGTTCACCAGTCCGGGCATCGCCAGCTTGCCTCGACCATCGATCGGATGGGCGTTTGGATGGAGGGATTCGGCTTCCGACGTAGGAGTGATTCCTGCGATTCGTCCGTCCTCTAGGCAGAGCGATGTGTGTGAAAGCACACGACTCCCCCCATCCCATAGCCAAAGATTGTCGATTCTCTGCGTCATGAAACCTCCATTCCCATCAGTTTCAGCAACGATTTCGGCGGTCTGAAGGATACCAGTTGTCGGACTACCTGACAACTCATAGAATGGAAGGCGTAACAAGCGGCTCATTGGCATTTGGAGATTTCCAGGACAATCGTCCCATTGCTGCCAAAACGACTCTCATTTAGGATGGAGTCGAGACGGAGAAACGGGGGGGAATGGCTTCCAAAGAAAGCGTTCCATTGGCTGTTCAACTCTCGGGGATCGTGAAGCGATTCCCCGGAGTCGTTGCCAACGATGGCGTCAGTCTCATCGTTGCGCGCGGCGAGATTCATTGCTTGCTCGGAGAAAACGGCGCAGGGAAGACGACGCTCATGCGCATACTCTACGGGCTCTATCAGCCTGATGACGGAGAAATCTTTCTGCATGGAAAGCCCATTCGTATTCCGTCTCCTCGAGCCGCTCTGGACCACCGAATCGGAATGGTGCATCAGCACTTCCATCTTGTTCCGACGCTCTCTGTCGAGGAGAACATCGTTCTCGGACTCTCTGAAGGCACGGGCCCGTTCCTGAGATTCAAGAAGACACGACAGAAGCTCCGCCGATTGGCTGACGAATATGGATTGGACGTCGATCCCACCGCGAAAATCTGGCAATTGACGGTGGGACAGCAGCAACGTGTCGAAATCCTCAAAGCCCTCTATCGAGATGCCGATATCCTGATCATGGACGAGCCGACGAGTGTGCTCACCCCTCAGGAAGTGGATGCCTTGTTCGGCACGCTCCGCACGTTGGTTGAAGCTGGTCTGACCATCATCTTCATCACGCACAAGCTAGATGAGGTCATGGAGATCAGCAATCGAGTGACGGTTCTCCGCAAGGGTAAGGCCGTAGCGACAGTGAATACGGACGAATCATCCAAAGCCGAACTGGCTCGATTGATGGTCGGACGTGAGGTCGTGTTTCGAGTCGAGAAGAAGCCGCCCCAGCTCGGAGAGAAGATCCTGCACGTTGAGGATTTGCATGCCCTCAATGATCGAGGCCTACCTGCACTACGCGGCATGTCCTTTGATCTGTCTGGGGGAGAAATTCTCGGTGTGGCAGGCGTTTCTGGGAACGGCCAGCACGAGCTGTCTGAAGTGCTCACCGGTCTGAGAAAAGCGACCAAAGGGAAAGCGATTCTTGGGGCGCACGATCTGACGCAGTGTTCTGCGCGCACGATTGCTGATTTGGGCGTTGCCCATGTGCCAACGGAACGCATTCGTGTGGGGACGGTTCCCAGCATGAGCGTTCGCGAGAACCTCATTCTCAAGAGCTATCGATCCCGCGAATTCTGCAAATGGTCGATTCTTGACGAGCGTGCCGCTCATGAGAATGCCTGCAGGGCGATCAAAGAGTACGAGATTTCAGCACCTCACGATGGCACGCCCGTTGGCAATCTTTCTGGAGGGAACATCCAGCGCCTCGTCCTGGCCAGAGAGCTGAGTGGAAGCCCGAAGTTCGTCGTGGCTGCTCATCCTACTTACGGATTGGATGTCGGTGCGACAGAACAGGTCAGGGTCGTTTTGCTAGCGCAGCGTGATCGAGGAGCTGGCATTCTGCTGATTTCCGAGGATCTCGACGAAGTGTTCCAGATCTCGGATCGCGTGTTGGTCATTTATGAGGGGCAGGTCATGGGCATCGTGCGTGCCGAAGAAGCTAACTTGGAGGAGATCGGTCTCATGATGGCAGGATCGTATCGCCAGGCGGTGGCAGAATGATCAAGACGCCTGCATGGATACAGATTGAGCGCCGTCCGTCGCCATCAGGGTGGACCGTGTTTGCCATCTCCGTAGTCGCCATATTGTTGGCGCTCATCGTGGCTGGCCTCTTCTTCCAATTCTACGGCGTATCAGCACTGCGTGCCTATGGCGACATCATCAAGGGGGCCTTTGGGAGTCGGCTTGGATTGACTGAAACCGTTCGCCGCATGATCCCACTGCTAGTGATCGGCGTCGGCCTGACCGTTGCCTTCCGAGCCCTATTCTGGAATATCGGTGCCGAGGGACAGCTCCTCATGGGGGCTGTGGTAGCGTCTGGAATCGCGTTATTCTCAGGACTTCCTGATCCACTGTTGATCCCGGCTATGTTTCTTGGCGCATTTGCTGCCGGGGCCTTGTGGGGGATTGGTCCTGCCATCTTGAAGGCCAAACTGGGGATCAACGATGTCATCACGACATTGATGCTCAACTATGTGGCCATCTACGTTGTTCATTGGCTGATCCTCGGCCCTTGGAAGGGTCCTACGATGCGAGGATTCCCCTACACGGACAAGTTCCCAACAGCGGCCTTCTTGCCGATGTTGGGCGGAACGCGAATCCATCTACCTACGCTGGCAATTGGGTTGGCCGGAGCTCTTGTGCTGTACTTCGTCGTCAAAAAGACGCGGGTGGGGTTCGAAATTCGAGTTGTCGGAGAAAATCCTGATGCAGCCAAATATGCCGGAATTAGCCAAACGAAGATCACGGTTCTGGCCATGGTGATTTCTGGAGGATTGGCCGGTGTCGCTGGGGTGGGCGAAGTCGCTGGGGTTCACCACATGTTGCTCAATCCATCGAGTATTGCCCTCTCGTATGGCTACACAGCGATTATCGTCGCCTGGCTGGCACGGAGGAACCCCCTGGCCGTGATTCTGACATCGTTCTTGTTCGGTGTCATCATGCGTGGGGGCGATGTGATCAAGATCTCGCTGGGATTGCCGTTCCAATTGGTCAACGTGTTTAACGGACTCATTCTGTTCTTCCTGATCGGTAGTGAGGTCCTCATCCGATACCGAATTCGATTTGGAACTGTGAAGGAGACGTCATGAGCTGGGAATCCTGGTTGATTTCGACGATCAGTCGCACACTGGCCTATGGAACGCCTTTGCTGCTGGCCACGCTGGGTGAAATCTATGCCGAACGCTCGGGTGTTCTCAATCTTGGCGTTGAGGGCATGATGATCGTTGGAGCCCTGACTGGATTTGCTGTTGCCGGCAAGACAGGCAATCCCTGGCTTGGTGTCCTGGCTGCTGGTGTTGTATCAGGCGTCTTCTCGCTCATTCACGCCTTCGCCAGCGTGACTCTACGTGCCAATCAAGTGGTGTCAGGGCTGGCGCTGACCATGCTCGGATTGGGATTATCTGGTGTGATAGGACGCGCCTATGAAGGTCGTCCGCTCATGAACACCCTGGACGAAATCTCGATTCCTCTGTTAGAGAAGATCCCCGTTCTTGGTCCGGCAATCTTCCAAGATCAAAGCCCTCTAGTTTATGTCGGTATTGTCATGGCAATCCTGTTATGGTTTGTACTATTCAAGACCCGCATTGGTATCAGTATTCGCGCTGTGGGGGAAGACCCAGCCACGGCCGATTCACTTGGCATTAATGTGTCGAGGGTTCGCTACCTGTGTGTGATGGTGGGTGGCGTTCTCGCAGGTATCGCGGGTGCCTATCTGTCAGTCGCCTATCGGCCGTCCTGGACGGACGGCATGACGGCGGGAATGGGATGGATTGTCATTGCGCTGACAATTTTTGCATTCTGGAACCCGATTTCTGGAATGTTCGGAGCCTATTTTTTTGCGGCGCTATTTGTTTTGTCATTCCGATTGCAGGCTTGGCTTTCGCCTGAGCTACTCAAGGCAATGCCCTATTTGTTAGCCATTGTGGTTTTAATCGTCGTGTCGCGAGGCACGCTGCAGAAACGGATGGGAGCACCATCTGCTCTGTCGTTGCCCTATACACGCGGAGAAGACTAGCTGGAGGTGATAGAACCACATCATAATTGCACAAAGCGGGATCTTTAGACGCAAGGGACACAGATTGCAGGGAGGGAGGTAGGAGTGAATAAGCGATTCGCACTATTTGCAGCACTCGCTCTTGTTTTTGTACTCGCTGGCGCTGCATTTGCCGCGTACGAGCCAGGCACAAAAATGACCGTTGGTTTCGTGTATGTTGGCCCTGTCGGTGACTATGGTTACAGCTACGCCCACAACGAAGGCCGCTTGGCTGTGGAAGCACTGCCTTGGGCAGACACCGTCTATGTCGAGTCCGTCCCCGAAGGACAAGAAGGACCAGTTATCGACGACCTGATTGCAACGCATGGCTGTGACGTCGTCATTACCACCAGTTTCGGCTTTATGGATGGAACGCTGGATGCCGCACTCCGGCATACGGACGTCATCTTTGGACATGCCTCTGGATTTAAACGTGCGCCCAACATGTTTACCTTCATGGCCGATTTCTATCAGGTCTATTATCTGAATGGAATCATCGCTGGCGCATTGACGAAGACGAACAAAGTGGGCTATGTCGGCGCTTTCCCGATTCCGGAAGTCAAACGGCATCTCAATGCCTATGCCATGGGTGTTAGGGCCGCGAATCCTGATGCTGAAGTGCTTGTACGGTGGATCTATTCTTGGTTTGATCCTGGAGCAGCAGCAGAAGCCACCGAAGCCCTCATCGCCGATGGCTGCGATGCCTTCGCCTTCACTGAAGACTCTCCGACGGTCGTGCAAAAGGCCGCCGAGAATGGAATGATCAGTTTCGGCCACTATGGCTCTCAGATGTACACGTTTGCGCCAGACTATGTCGTTTCTGGACAAGCCGTTGACTGGGGTTCCATCCTCGTCGACTTCCTTCAGAAGGTCTATGATGGCGAATACACAGCCCAGAATATCGCCAACATCGACTACTGGTGGCTGATGTCGCAGGGGGCCGTTTATCCCGAGGCCGCTCCAGGCGAAACGATCAACCCGCTGTATGTGGATGCTCTTAAGGCCTACATGATCAGCGATCCCGTGTACGGAGAAATCTCTGCCTACGACCTATTCAACCTTCGGTCGTCGCAGTTCTCCGCTCCAGGTGTGACCTTCGATCCGTTCCAGGGACCGATCAGCGACCGCAATGGCAACATTGTCGTCCCTGCTGGTATGTGGCTGTCTTCCGATTCCTTGATCACCATGGAATGGGCATTTGAAAACGTCGTCGGTCCGTGGCCCGGCGAACCCGAATAAAATCACCAGTCGGCTGCCTGTTTCGACAGGCAGCCGCTTTCTTTGAGGTCCTATGCCTGAGCGAAGGCCGCTTCATGACATGTCGAGCGATCTCGTGGCCGTTGCTGCCGGGCGACGAGTTGCCGATGTGGTGATTCGCGATGGTCGCTGGGTGAATGTCTATTCCGGCGAGATTGTTAATGGCACCACCGTGGCCATCGTTGGGTGTCGCATCGCCTATTGCGGGCCAGACCGTCCGGAACTGATCGGACCTCATACGAAGGTTATCCAGGCGGAGAAGAGATTCCTGGTCCCCGGATTACTTGACGCGCACGTTCATATCGAATCCTCAATGCTCTGTGTCCGTGAATTCGCTGCCGCCGTTCTTCCACGAGGAACGACGGGAGCGTTTATCGACCCGCACGAGATCGCCAATGTTTTGGGACTCCCAGGCGTTCGGCTGATGGCTGAGGAATCCCTGGCAACGCCTATGAACATCTACGTCCAAGTTCCCTCCTGTGTTCCTGCAGCGCCTGAATTGGAGACGTCGGGTGCAAGCCTCGGGCCAAGGGAAATTGCTGAAGCCCTCTCGTGGGATAACGTCATTGGGCTGGGTGAAGTGATGAATTACCCCGGTGTGATTGCAGGCGACGCGCTCCTTCACGAGGCAATTGCCGTGGCGCTGAAAGCGCGTAAGACGATTGGTGGACATTATGCCTCGCCGGATTTGGGCGCGGCGTTTCATGCCTATGCTGCTGCGGGACCTTCGGATTGCCACGAAGGCCATCATCCTGGCGACGTGGTAGCACGCGTTCGTCAAGGGATGTATGCCATGCTTCGGCAAGGATCCTCGGAGCACAATGTGGTCAGTCAAGCCAAGGCGATCACTGAGGGAGGGATTGACTCGCGGCGAACGCTGCTGTGCACCGACGATCGTCACCCCGGAACGTTGCTTCGTTCAGGCCATATCGATGATGTGATTCGTTTGGCCATCGCCGCAGGCATCCCGCCAGTCACGGCCATTCAGATGGCCACCCTGAACACAGCCGAGCACTTTGGTGTGGCTGGGGATGTGGGAGGGATTGGCCCGGGCCGGTATGCGGACATTCTCATTGTCCCGAATCTTGAGGAGATGCGTGCTGATTGCGTCCTGGCGGCAGGCGATGTGGTTGCCCAAGATGGCAAACTTGCCTACTCCGCCCGTCCCTTCAAGTATCCATCATTGGCTGAGAATTCGGTGAACATCCATCGCAAGCTGACGGCAAACGATTTCTTGATCCCAGCACCTGGATTTGCGCGTCGTGCGGGATGTCGTGTGATCGAGACGGTCGACCATCAGGTGCTTACGCGAAGCGTTGTGGGGGATGTGCCGGTGGTGGATGGGAGGGTCGCGCCGTCGGCGGAATCGGGAATCTTCACCCTAGCCGTCGTTGAACGACATACGGGGAGCGAGCGCATCGGATTGGGGCTCGTCAAGGGATACGGAATGAATCGTCCCTTCGGCTTGGCGTCTACGGTGGCCCACGATAGCCACAACCTGCTGATCATGGGATCGGATCGCGAATTGATGGCAAAGGCCGCCAATCGCGTCGTAGAACTGGGAGGAGGCGTCTGCCTTGTCGGCACCCATGGCGTGCTTGCTGAATTGCCTCTTCCGATTGCTGGGCTGATGTCTGAGCAGCCGCTGAACGTCGTTGCTGACCAGTCGGATCGGCTACATCAGGAGCTGCGCACCCTCGGCTGTGTGGTCGACGACGCACTGATGTCCTTCATCTTTCTTGCCCTGCCTGTCATTCCTGAGCTTCGATTGACGGATCTGGGGCTGGTGGACGTAACGACGTTCAAGATTGTTCCCGTCCTCGTGGCGGCGGATAATCCGACAAAATAAGGAGAGTTGACCGTGACAAGCGTACAAACCTATCACCGGCCTACAAGTATTGAAGAAGCCTGGCGCCTGCTGAGCGACAACGGAAACAGCGCGAGACTGGTGGGGGGCGGCGTGGATGTCGCTCTATTCACGCCAACGGACATCACGACCTTGATCGATCTGACCTCGCTGCCCTATCGATCGATTGAGCTGCGCGATGGAGAGCTGGCTCTTGGCGCAGTGGCCACATTGACCGAACTGTTGGAATCACCTGCCGTGGCGGGTTATCTGGGTGGGATTGTTGTGACCATGCTGCGACAGGTCGCCTCCCCCCTGCTTCGCAATGCGGCCACGTTAGGCGGCACGCTGGCGAGCACCCATCC
>Ga0180007_10007337_pt1 | contig 10455 bp, 9 predicted proteins | sample MM_PC_MetaG_FD_121122 | JGI IMG/M metagenome (GOLD analysis project Ga0180007, IMG submission 121122) | Groundwater microbial communities from the Aspo Hard Rock Laboratory (HRL) deep subsurface site, Sweden - MM_PC_MetaG | ecosystem: Environmental > Aquatic > Deep subsurface > Groundwater...
ACCGGCTCGGCCTCGACTTCCCCGATGATATCGGCGACTTGAGCAGGCGTCATATGCTCGAAGTTCGGATCCTTGAGCAGATCGCCGATGATGCGGCCGCGCCCCTGCCGGCGTTTCAGCCGGGCTCGGATTTCGTCGTGAAGGTCGCCTGTCCCCGATGATGCACCAGCAGGCACCGGAACCTTCATCATGGGCCGATCAGGAGGTGCCGGAAGGTTGACCATGACATCTACAATTTCTTCGTCGGTTGCGTGCGGAAATTGGCGTCTAAGCTCTTCTGAGATCGGGCCATCGCCGTGCCCTTCCCTCTGCATTGCAAGCGCAAGTTCAGATAGTTCACGCGACATTGCGCGCCCCCCTGGCCGTTTGGCCGGTTGTGTTTTGTTCAGCTAATGGTGGGTCGGGGTCTCCTGATGGACCCTCACTACTGCCCGGTGGGGACGTGCCTGCCGCCGCCTGCTGTGGCCTGCTGGCGGTCGCCCGGTGGGCACGATTGCGCGGTGTACGCCGGATGCTCTGCGGGATGGCACGGCGGGCCTGTGGGGCACGCTGGCGAGCACTATTGCTGCGGGCTCGTCGGTCTTTTTTCTTCAGGTCGTCTGCATCGAAATGTAATAGAGTCGCGTACATGCCTTCATGCGTGTTCATATTTTGGCCGTCGGGGTCTGGTTCCGCACCAGACGCCAGATATTCGGCCGCCTGAATGTTTCTGAGGGAAACATCCCTCCGGTATCGGAGTAATTCGAGGGTACTAAGATATGCCTCGTCGCCTATGTTTCGGATGGCCCATGACGAGATCCGGTCAAGCATCTTGGCCTCGGCTCGAAACTCATCGGCCTTGGCTAGCCAATATTCTTGAGATTTCCTACTTGACCTGTCATCGGCGTAGACTACGATCACAACAAGAGCCTCGCTCGGATTGAATCCCCGAGCATACTTTCACACTATAGTCAACAAAGTTTCTATGTCAAGTGCAAGTGTTTGATTTCCTTCAATATTTTCACAGGGTGCGGGAGAATGCGGGAGAATCGAAATTTGTCAAGTGTTTTCCGCATGCAAGAGCAAATATTTTCACGCAACAACGAATAACCATTGATTTTCATGGTATAACCGGCTATACGGTTATTTCGGTTAAATAGGGTACAAAGTAAACGGAAGGCTATACGGTCAAAACGGCAGGGTGACCCTTGCGTTGAAGGCGTACACAAAGATGGATCGCGGCATCGAGGGTGGACATATGCACGGTGATGGAACCGATTTTCACGCGGAAATTATGTGAAATAGTGTGCATTTTACCACTCTTCCCGCCGTCCCATTTTCAATTTCTGCCACATGCCACTTCTCACGCCACACACATAAGGAGCGTGCAAATCTTTAATAACGACGCCCTCAAATTTCCGCTCAATTGCATCCGCAAAGCACACGCCCAAAGCAGCCTCGTTAAGCACCAGCAAGCCGTCGACGACCTCCACACCCGGCACACCGCGCAACGGGTCCAGGCGGGCCCTACGCTGGCCCAGGTGGACCTCGGAGCGGCCAGCGGTCCACTCACTCAGGGTCAACGCGTCCCATGGCCTGTACACCAGCCCGGCAGGGTCCTTCCGCTTGATCGCCGATTGGGTCAACCCCCATGACCCGGCGTCCAGTTCGCCGTCGACGACATGACCCGGACCCATGGTCGCGGCAACTTGATCGGCGATACCTTGCGCCGCCGGCAGTGGTCGCCCGTACCGAGACCATGCGGTCCCGCGCCCGGCCTCGTCGACGAGTACCACGGCCCTGATCCCGTCGTGTTTACGTTCGCACCAGACCGGATAGCGGACCGGGGTATCTTCGAAGTTTTTCAACAACATCGGCGTGTTCATGCTTCACCTTCCGTTTCATGGAAGATCGGGTCCCTGTCGTATCGCTGCCATGTCGCCGGGCATGCTTCCCGGAAGCCCGGAGAACTGCGGTAGTCCGCCCCTCCCCGCGTCCAGGTGTCCCGTTCCTTTTTGCTGGCGAACACGTGCAAGCCGCCTATCGGCGCTCCCGAGTCGCCATCGGTGCAAACTCCCCTTGTCCAGTTCCAGGCGTAGTAATGCCTTTTCATGTCGATTCCTCCGTTTACAATGTTCGTTTGAGATTGAAAGTAACAACCATTTGTTACTGTCTTTTGCCGTGACTTGCCGGTGGAATGACATGAAGATTTCCCCAATGATTCCGTGAGGTTGCGCCCTTTTACCTTGTGTTGTATAGTCTTTTGCTGGGGTTGCTTTGACTAGTGGTTTTCTTACTTTTGATGTTTTCCCCGGGTAGTGCGCACGGGGGACCGTGCGGGCGACAGGTGGCCGGTCGCGCCAACCCGGGGCATCATGTCATGAACCCCTTCGGGGTATGGAACCGTTCACAAGGTCCTGTCAAAATTCCCAGGTCAGGGAGAGGCCGCAGCCTGCGGGGCCGCAGGCGGGGAGCAGGAGGACCGACGTGCCGCCGGAGGACTTCACGGGGGTTGCCTTGGTGTGGTTGAGCCAGAGCGCGGCGCCCAGTGCCACCGCCGAGATCACGGCGCCGCCGAGGGCCAGATCAGTGCGCAGGCGCCAGTCCTCGAGGGCGGAGCGGTCCGCAGGGCGCCAGTCGGACTCCCACCGGTCCTGGTACTTCACCGTCTGAAGTCCGGAGTAGACGGCCGTCACCGTGAACACGGCCGTGGCGCCCACGCCGGTCCAGAACCACCAGCGCGAGGTCAGCGGGGGCTGTGACGGTGCCGGGTCCGTGGTCACCGGGTCGGTCCCGGCCGCGGCGGGATCCTTTGCGGGTTCGGTCGGCTTGTCGCCGTCGGGCGCCGGGTCCGTGGTCACCGGGTCGGTCACGCCCACCGCGGGATCCTTCGCGGGATCGGCGGCCTTGTCGGCGAGGCTTTTGATCTCGTCGAAGCGCTTCTGGACCTCGGCCTTGAGCACCGAGGCCTCGTCGGAGGCGTCGGCCAGGATCCACTGATACTGCTCGCGGGCCAGGCTGAAGCGGCCCAGGGCGTCGTAGCTCTTTCCGAGGCGGTAGCGGGCCATGATCGAGTAGGGCACCAGATTGATCACGCATACGAAGGAGGCCGCGCTCTTCTCGTACTGCTTCATGGTGAAGAAGGTGTTCCCCATGTTGTAGTAGGAGCGGGCCTCGTTCTTGTTGTACTCGGGATCCCCGGAGGCTTTTGGACAGACGATCTCCTGGGCCCGGGCGAACGTCGGCGAACCGATCCACATCGAAAAAACAATGATGAGACTGAGAAATGTCTTCATTCAAACACCTCTAATGGATGAACAGGGACTTCGTGGCGAACTCGGGTTCGCTGGTGAGGTTGACGCCGAGCTTGCGCAGGCCGGCCTCGTCGCCGGGCGTGGGCATGTGCGTGAGGTGGACCTCGCAGCCGCGCAGCTCCTTGAGGCGCTCGACGGCCTCGGCGGCCACGGGGTTGGACGCGGAACTGATGGCCAGCGAGATGAGGGTCTCCTCGAGGTCGAGGCTGAGCATGCGGCCGCGCAGGATCTCCTTCTTGAGATGCTGCAGGCTGCCGGTGATGTTGGGCGGCATCAGGTGGATCCGGTCCGGGACGCCGGCGAGGTGCTTGACGGCGTTGAGCACCAGGGCCGAGGAGGCGTGCATCAGTTCGGAGTTCTTGCCCGTGATGATCGTGCCGTCGGCCAGCTCCATGGCCGCGCCGCAGAAGATGCCCTCGCAGCCGCGTCCGGCGGCCTGCCCCTCGGCGGCGGCCTCCCGGGCGGGCGGGACCACGCGGCGGTCCTCGGGCTTGAGCCCCAGTTCGTGCAGGATGCCGTCGACGCGGTCCACGGTCTCCTTGTCCACCATGCCCATGGCGTACTCGCAGGCGTAGCGGTACCAGCGGCGGATGATCTCCTGGCCGGCGGCCTCGCGCACCACCGCGTCGTCGATGATGCCGAAGCCGGCGCGGTTGACGCCCATGTCGGTGGGGGACCTGTAGATCGACGCCTGCCCGGTGATCTTCTCCAGGATGCGCCGCACCACCGGAAAGACCTCCATGTCGCGGTTGTAGTTGATCGACTGGGTGCCGTAGGCCTCGAGGTGGAAGTGGTCGATGGTGTTGTAGTCGCGGATGTCGGCCGTGGCGGCCTCGTAGGCGACGTTGACCGGGTGCTTCAGCGGGATGCTCCAGATCGGGAACGTCTCGAACTTGGCGTACCCCGAGCGCACGCCGTGGCGGTGGTCGTGGTAGAGTTGCGACAGGCAGGTCGCGAGCTTGCCGCTGTTGGGGCCCGGTCCCGTGACGATCACCAGCGGGGCCGAGGTCTCGATGCGCGGGTTGGCGCCGTAGCCCTCGTCGCTGACGATCATGTCCACGTCAGTGGGATAGCCCCGGGTCCTGCGGTGGGTGTACACGCGCACGCCCCGGCGCTCGAGCTTGTTGCGGAAGAGGCTGGCCGCGGGCTGGTCCTCGTAGCGGGTGATGACCACCGAGGAGATGGTGATGCCCCACTGGGCGAAGTCGTCGATCTGCTTGAGGGCGTCGGAGTCGTAGGTGATGCCGAAGTCCGCGCGCATCTTCTTGCGCTCGATGTCGCCGGCGAAGATGGTGAGGATCACGTCGATGGGCGTCCGCTTCTGAAGCTCCTGCAGCAGGCGCATCTTCACGTTCGGATCGAACCCCGGGAGCACGCGCGCGGCGTGCAGATCGAACAGGAGCTTGCCGCCGAACTCGAGGTACAACTTGTTGTCGAAGCGGGAGACGCGCTCGAAGATCGCGGCGGTCTGCTCGGAAAGATACTTCTGGTTGTCGAAGCCGGTCTGGTGGTTCACGGGGTGGTCTCCTGGCAGGGAGTGTACAGCAGAGGACCCTTCCGGCCAACGGATAAATATGCCGGCGGCAGGACCAGCGTGGATACAGCCGGGGGCGGTCCCCGGGGCTTTGGGAGAATGGAAAAATCCGGTTTTGACAAAAGCAACGATTGTGAGTACCTTCCGAGGCCTCGAATGGACTGCATTTCCTCGTTCGAGGGAGAGAAGATCCCATGACATCCAAACATGAAAAGCTCAACGCCTGGGTCGAGGAGATCCGCACCCTGTGCCGCCCCGGCTCCGTGGTCTGGTGCGACGGCTCCCAGAAGGAATACGACGAGATGATCGCCATCACCGTGAACGAGGGTCTGGCCAAGCCGCTGGATCCCGAAAAGCGGCCCGGCTGCGTCCTGTTCCGCTCCGATCCCTCCGATGTGGCGCGGGTCGAGAACCGCACCTACATCGCCAGCCGCACCCAGGACCAGGCCGGCCCGACCAACAACTGGATCGATCCCGACCAGCTCAAGGAGACCATGAAGGGCCTCTACGACGGCTGCATGGCCGGTCGCACGATGTACGTCATCCCCTTCAGCATGGGGCCCGTGGGCTCGCCCATCGCCAAGATCGGCATCGAGATCACCGACAGCCCGTACGTCGTGGCGAACATGCACATCATGACCCGCGTGGGCGGCCGTGTCCTCGAGATCCTCGGCGCCGACGGCGAGTTCGTGCCCTGCCTGCATTCGGTGGGCAAGCCCCTGGCTCCGGGCGAGACCGACGGTGGCCTGTGGCCGTGCGCCCCGCTGGACAAGAAATACATCTCCCACTTCCCGGAGGAGCGGACGATCTGGTCCTACGGCTCGGGCTACGGCGGCAACGCGCTGCTGGGCAAGAAGTGCCTGGCCCTGCGCATCGCCTCCGTGATGGCCCGCGACGAGGGCTGGCTCGCCGAGCACATGCTCATCCTGGCGATCACCAACCCCGAGGGCAAGCGCCGCTACGTCGCGGCCGCGTTCCCGTCGGCCTGCGGCAAGACCAACCTCGCCATGCTCGTCCCCACCGTCCCCGGCTGGAAGGTCGAGACCATCGGCGACGACATCGCCTGGATGAAGTTCGACGAAGACGGCGTGCTGCGGGCCATCAACCCCGAGAACGGCTTCTTCGGTGTGGCCCCGGGCACCTCCATGGACTCCAACCCCAACGCCATGAAGAGCATCGAGAAGAACACGATCTTCACCAACGTGGCGCTGACCGAAGACAACGATATCTGGTGGGAGGGCATCGGCTACGACGCCCCCGCCGGAAAGATCATCGACTGGAAGGGCAACGAGTGGGACCGCAATCCCGAGAAGAAGGGCGACCGCGCCGCGGCCCATCCCAACTCCCGCTTCACGGCCCCTGCCAAGCAGTGTCCGGTCATCGCTCCCGAGTGGGAGGATCCCCGGGGCGTCCCCATCAGCGCGTTCCTGTTCGGCGGCCGCCGGCCCTCGACGATCCCGCTGGTCCACCAGGCCTTCGACTGGAACCACGGCGTGTTCCTGGGCTCCATCGTGGGCTCCGAGGTGACCGCCGCGGCCCTGGACGTGACCGCGGGCACCGTCCGTCGCGACCCCTTCGCCATGCTGCCGTTCTGCGGCTATCACATGGGCGACTATTTCAAGCATTGGGTGAAGATCGGCACGCGGACCGAGGCCGCCAAGCTGCCGAAGATCTTCTACGTCAACTGGTTCCGCAAGTCCGCCGAGGGCAAGTTCATCTGGCCCGGCTACGGCGAGAACAGCCGCGTGCTGCAGTGGGTGTTCGACCAGTGCGAGGGCACCGGCAAGGCCCAGAAGACCGACATCGGCTGGATGCCCACCCCCGACGCCATCGACCGCCCCGAGGGCGTGACCGAGGAGGACATGAAGTCCATCCTGTCCGTGGACCGCGAGGGCTGGAAGCGTGAGCTGGGCCTGGTGCGCGAGCACTACGCCAAGTTCGGCGATCGCATGCCCGCGGAGCTTCTGGCCCAGCTCGAAGCCCTGGAGCAGCGCCTCTCCTGATCGGCCTTCCCCGATCCGGCCCGCCTTGCACCCCGAACCCATCCCCATCATGCATTCCTGTCCGCTCTGCGCCTCCGAATCCACCCGCTTCTACTGGCAGGATCGGACCCGTAACTATTTCGAGTGCCCCACCTGCGCCCTGGTCTTCGTCGACCCGGCCCAGTTGCCCGAACCCGCGCCCGAGAAGGCGCGCTACGAGACCCACAACAACGCCCCCGACGAGCCGGGCTACCTGGCGTTTCTGGGACGCTTCGCCGCCCCCATGGCCCTGCGCCTGGGGGACACCCCGCAGGAGGGCCTGGACTTCGGCTCCGGCCCCGGCCCGGCCCTGCACCTGCTGCTGGAGCGCCATGGCCACTCGATGACGCTGTATGATCCGTTCTTCGCCCCCGACGAGGCCGCCCTGGCCCGCACCTACGACTTCATCACGTGCACCGAGGCCATCGAGCACTTCCACGACCCCGGACGGGAGTGGCGGCGCCTGATGTCCCTGCTGCGCCCCGGCGGCCTTTTGGGGATCATGACGCGGCTGCGGCCGGACCTGGCGGCCTTCCAGACGTGGCGCTACCGGGAGGACTTCACCCACGTCGGTTTCTTCTCGCGGGAGACGTTCCTCTTCCTGGCCCGGCAGTGGGACCTCACGGTGGAGTTCGTGGACTGGGACCTGATCTTCCTGCGGAAGTGACAGCACAGGTTTGTTTCAAGTCTCTTGCCAAATCGTGACCGGCAGATTACCATCCAACTGGAAGTTTGCCGCGGCAAGTTTCCAATCGACTGGAAATTTGCCGACAAGGAGCCTGCCCGATGAACCTGATTTCGCGCTATCTCACCGAGAGCATCCGCACCGACGCCCTCGCCCTGGGGAAGATGGCCTTCCTGTCCGGGCCGCGTCAGACCGGGAAGACGACCATCGGCCGGCTCCTGCTCGCGCACCCGGAGAATGAGTTCACGTGGGACGACGAGGATTTCCGCAAGCGCTGGATCCGCAGCCCCGCCCAGGCCATCGCCGCGCGGGAAGGAGGTCCGATCCTCCTGGACGAGATCCACAAGGATCCCCGGTGGAAGCAAAAACTCAAGGGACTGTACGACACCTCCCGGCAGGCATTTCCCATCGTTGTGACGGGCAGCGCGCGGCTGGACATCTTTCGCAGGGGGGGGGACAGCCTGCTGGGCCGTTACCTGCCGTATCACGTCCACCCGTTCACCGTCGGGGAGACCGCCGGTCCCCCTTCCCCCGAGGAGATCTTCACCAGGACCACCCCCACGTTTCCCCTGGCCGACGTGCTGCGGCTCGGAGGTTTCCCGGAGCCGCTGCTGGGCGGCAGCGAGGCACGCGCCAGGCGCTGGAGCCGCCTGCGTCGTGAACGCCTGATCGCCCAGGACGTCCGGGATCTGCGCAACATCCAGAACCTGCGCGCGCTCGACCTGCTCGTGGATCTGTTGCCGTCCCGGGTGGGATCCCTGTTGTCGATCAACAGCCTGCGACAGGACCTCGGGGTGGCCCACGACACCGTCACCGGGTGGCTCGACACGTTGGCCGCGGTGTACCTCTGCTTCCGGATCAAACCATGGTCCAGGAAAATCTCGCGGGCGATCCGCGCGGAACCGAAACTCTATCTCTTCGACCTGACCCAGGTGCCCGAGGGCGGACCGCGCATGGAGAACCTCGTCGCCCTCCACCTCCTCAAGGCGTGCGACTTCTGGACCGACACGGCCCAGGGCGAGTTCGCCCTCCACTTTTTGCGCAACCGCGACGGCCAGGAGGTCGATTTCCTCGTTGCCCGCGACGGTGCCCCGTGGATGCTCGTCGAAGTGAAGAGCAACGACTCGCGGCCGGCCCCGGCCCTGGAGCGCTGGGCAGCGGACCTGAAGACCCACCTGAACTACCAGCTCGTCACGCGCCCGGGCGTGAAAACGAGCTACCCGGACACCGGGGTCACCGTACTTTCGACGGAGGCGTTCCTGGCCGGGCTGGTGTAACCCCACCCGAACCGAGGCGACCTGTTGGCAGTGGGATGAGGGTACGTTCCCGTGGGAAGCGCGGTGGTGGGAATGAGCCGTGCAATCAGGGTTTGCGCGCGATGGGGAAGCTCCCGCTCCAATCCCAGTTCCACTCGTACACGTTGCCGCTCATGTCGAAGATGCCGAGCTTGTTGGGCAGCTTCATCGCGGCATCGTGGTTCTTGCTGGGGGGTTGTATTCGGATTCAAATGTCCTATTTTAGGGGGAGGTCCCGGGAGGAAGCGCATGCTCGAGGTATTCGGCTATCTGGCGTCGGTGGTGACGGTGAGTTCGTTGATGATGAGCAACATCTGGCGCCTGCGCTGGTTGAACCTGGTCGGCGCGCTGGCGCTGATGGCCTACAGTTGGGCGCTCGGGGCCTGGCCCCTGGTGGCGGTCAACGGCGTGATCGCGGTGGTGGATGTGGTTCATCTGTGGATGCTGGCCCGCAGGCAGGACGCCTTCAGCCTGGCCCCCGTGTGCGCCCACGACGAGGCGTTCCTGAAGCCGTTTCTGGAGACGCACCGCGCCGACGTGGAGAAGTTCTTTCCGGGGTTCGAGCTCGCCAAGGTGGCGGGCGCGCGCTGCGTGTTCATCCTGCGGAACCTGATGCCGGTGGGCTTGTTCGTGTACGCCCCCGAGGGGGACGGGGTGGCCCGCATTCATCTGGATTACGTGACGCCGGCCTACCGGGACCTGAAGAACGCGCGGTTCTTCTTCAACCGGGCGTGGCCGGAGTTCCTGCAGGAGGGCTTCCGCGAGCTGGTCGTGCGGGACGCGACGCCCGTGCACGCGGCGTACTGCCGGCGCATGGGGTTCGGCGCGTCCCTGGGCGACCCGTCGGTGCTCGTGCGTACAGTGCTCGTGGGAAAATAGGAAAAGAAGAGGGCGGCGCCGTCCCTCTGACGCAGGAGAGCCTTCGTGGTGCTGGCGGCCACGATGAAGGATGAAACGTTTCCTATCCCGTCACCCCGAGAATGTTTGTGAACTACGGAACGCAGGTGCCGCTGCGCGCTTTTCCTCACCAAATCTCTTATCGGACCCGTTCCGGAGGCCGAACGAGCCCGCCCAATCTTCGGGGGGCACCGGAGGCGTCTTCCTCGGCGCAGATGAACTCGATGGGGATGGGGATGGGATTTCGATTTCGATTTCGATTTCGATTTGGATGGGGATTTGGATGGGGATGGGGATGGGGATGGGGAGGCCCGGTTGACCCAGGGGGGCGCAGTTGACGAAATGACGGATTCTTACAGCGCGCGGCGGCGAAGGAAGAAACCGGCCAGGCCCAGCAGCATCAGGAAGAGGGGGGCGCCGGAGGCGGGGGCGCGGGAGCCGGTGGTGCAGGAGCAGCCGTCGTCGGCCTTCTTGGGGGCCGCGCAGGCGCCGTCGCGGCAGGTGGTGCCGTCCTCGCAGGCCGCGGGCACCAGTTCGGTGCAGCCGGTGGCGGCGTTGAGGGTGCAGGTGGACAGGTTGTCGAAGTCGGCGCACAGGGTCTCGCCGGCGACGCATTCGTCGGTGCAGGGGGCCACGCACGCGCCGTTGAGGCAGGTGGTGCCTTCGCCGCAGTCGATGGCCTTCCACTCGAGGCAGCGGTCGCCGTCGAAGGCCTCGGCGCAGACCTCGC
>Ga0180007_10007338_pt1 | contig 10453 bp, 10 predicted proteins | sample MM_PC_MetaG_FD_121122 | JGI IMG/M metagenome (GOLD analysis project Ga0180007, IMG submission 121122) | Groundwater microbial communities from the Aspo Hard Rock Laboratory (HRL) deep subsurface site, Sweden - MM_PC_MetaG | ecosystem: Environmental > Aquatic > Deep subsurface > Groundwater...
CATCCTTGATCAGTTCCCGTTCCCGCAACCCCTGGCTCATGGCATTGAGTGTCTCGCCTGCAAACCCGATCTCATCATTGCTGAACACCCTTGCCTTTTGCGAAAAATCCCCTTTTTTCACATGGCCCATGACCCGGATAATCTCGGCAATGGGTTGCTTCATCTGATGGGCCACAAGCCAGGACAGAAACACGGCCACAGCCATGAACAAAATGCTTTCCCGGGTAATGGTTTCTTCCATACGGGTGACCAGCATGAGCAGGGGCATTTCATCCATCATCTGCATGAGTTTAAACTGATGCATGGTCAAATGAATAAAGGCCAGGGGTACCACGGACACGGAAAAGATCAGGATGGAAAACCGCACCCGTAAACTGATGGCCCCCGCACCCCGCACCCTTGACAGATCCCCTTCCGGGAAAAACAAGGGAACCAGCTTCTCCTGGGATCGGTGTTCCACCCAGAAAAAGGCCAGGGTCATGGTAATCAGGCCGGTGGCAATACCGATCCCGGCAGCCGGAGACCCCACTGCCCAGAAAAGGATTGCTCCCAGACTCCAGACAACCATATCCAAAATCACGATCATATAGGGTTCATTGAGAATCCTCTGGCGGGCCTTCTCCAGGTGAACCGGGTCCGGTGAAAGGCCATGGTGAAAACACTTCAAACTTTTTCGGATAGGCCATTCATACCAGATAATGATCACCGACATCACCACCATGCAAATGGCGCTGTAAAAAGTATCCAGCAAATAGACCGTTCGCAAAAAGGCTTCCGGTGCATCCCAGGCCCTGTGGTGAAACAATATGCGGGTCAGGCGGTCCCCGATCAACATGGCCATCAGGTTTCCCAAAATCACGGCGTTGGCAATATGAAAATACTGAAATCTGGTTTTTATGCGTCTATCTGGTTCCATGGGCTCCTTTGCATTCATCGGCTTTTGCTAGGACTATTAATCAGGATCATGGGTTTGTAAAGAAAATATTGACATGCTGGATGAAAACCGTGTATTTATTCTTCCTGATATTTTGTTGTGAGTGTCTGGTCCACGGAACACGGTGAAACTCCGTGACGGTCCCGCCGCTGTAATCGGAAATATTTATTTTTTATTAGGGTCACTGTTCACACGGGAAGACAAAAAAATAAATTTAAGGCCGAAAGTCAGAAGACGAGCCAGGGATTCCTTAAAGCGTGTAAAACTCGATGGTAAAGGGTTTTGTAAGATTTACTTTCTTGCAGAACCCTTTTGTGTTTTGCCGGGAAAAACCATAGCGAGGAAACTATGACAACACAGCTGGAATATGCCCGCCAGGGCATCATCACCCCAGAAATGAAAATCGTGGCAACGGCGGAAAACCTCTCCGAAGCCTTCATCCGGGACCATGTGGCCAAGGGGGAGATCGTCATCCCCTGCAACCCCAACCGCAAAAACCAGCAGGTAACGGGCATCGGCACCGGGCTGCGGACCAAGGTCAATGCCTCCATCGGCACCTCATCGGATATCTGTGACATTGACCTGGAAGTTCAAAAAGCAAGTGCGGCCCAGGAAGAGGGGGCAGATACCCTGATGGAGCTGTCCGCAGACGGAGACCTGGACCTGGTAAGAAGAACTGTGCTTGCCAACACCGATCTTCCCGTGGGCAATGTGCCCCTGTACCAGGCCTTCAAGGAGACCATCCGCAAATACAAGAACCCGGCCAAGCTGGACCCGGAATACCTGTTTGAGCTCATAGAGCGGCAGCTGGAGGACGGACTCAGCTTCATGGCCATCCACTGCGGCATCAATCTGTACACCATTGAACGGTTAAGAAAACAGGGCTTTAGATACGGGGGGCTTGCCTCCAAGGGCGGCACTTACATGGTGGCCTGGATGGACATCAACCGGAAGGAAAACCCCTTGTACGAACAATTTGACAGGGTCTGCCGCCTGATGAAAAAATACGACGCCGTTCTCTCCCTTGGCAACGGCATCCGGGCCGGGGCCATCCATGACAGCCACGACCGGGCCCAGATGGCGGAAATGATCATCAATTGCGAACTGGCAGAGATCGGCCGGGCCAGCGGATGCCAGATGATGGTGGAGGGCCCGGGCCACGTCCCCCTGGACGAAATCCAAGGCAATATCATGCTGGAAAAGCGCATGTCCGGCAATGCCCCCTATTATGTGCTGGGCCCCATCCCCTGCGACACAGGCGCCGGTTACGACCATATCACAGCAGCCATCGGCGCTGCCAGTTCTGCCCGGTTCGGGGCGGATCTAATCTGTTATATCACCCCTGCCGAACACCTGGCCCTGCCCGATGTGAAAGATGTCCGGGAAGGGGTCCGGGCCACACGGCTTGCCGCCCGCATCGGAGACATTTCCAAATATCCCCACAGGCGGGAGAATGAGCGCCAGGCAGCCATGGCCAGGCGGGACATGCGGTGGGATGACCTTGAACGCTATTTGCTTTTTCCGGACATTGCACGGCAGATCCGGGAAAAAAAGGCGCCAAAACAAAAACAGACCTGTACCATGTGCGGAGATTTCTGTGCCATGAAAAAGGGCATGGAAATCTTTGACCAAGACATAACAGACAAGAGGTAAACCATGTCACTGCTTGAACATACCATATCCTCCATCAAGGAAACCCTGAACCAGGAGGCATTTAAGGCTGCCAAAGACCGGCTGCGCAACCAGGCGAAACCGGCCGGCAGTCTGGGCATCATGGAAGAGATCTCGGCCCGCCTGGCCGCCATCAAGGGAACCATTGACGTCCGCCTGACCAACAAACGCATTGTCACCTGCGCCGGAGACCACGGGGTGACCCAGGAAGGCATCAGCCTTTTCCCGGCCGAAGTCACCCCCCAAATGGTCTTGAATTTTGCAGGCGGCGGCGCCTCGGTCAATGTGATCGGCAGGCATGCCGGGGCCATTGTAAAAGCGGCCGATCTGGGCGTCAACTACGATTTTGATCCCGCTTTGCCCATTTTCCATAAAAAGATCCGCTACGGCACAGCCAATTTTACCCGGGAACCGGCCATGACCCGACAAGAGGCCATCCGCTCCATTGAGGCGGGCATTGAAATCGTGGCAGAACTCATGGCAGAAGCTCCGGTGGACCTTCTGGGAACCGGCGACATGGGCATCGGTAACACCACCCCCTCGTCGGCCATTATTGCGGCCTTTTCAGGAATTCCCGTGGAAAAGCTCACCGGCCGGGGAACCGGTATTGACGATGCGGCCCTTGAAAACAAGATCCGCGTCATCCAGAGAGGCCTGGACCTCCACAGACCCGACCCCAAAGATCCCCTTGACATCCTCTCCAAGGTGGGGGGCCTGGAAATAGGGGGGCTTGCCGGCCTGGTTCTGGGGGCTGCGGCCCATGGGCTCCCCGTGATCTGTGACGGCCTGATTTCGACAGCCGGCGCCCTCATTGCCTGTGAACTGGCCCCCTCTGCCCGGCAATATCTCTTTGCCAGCCACAAATCCGTGGAGATCGGCCATAAATACATGCACGACCGCCTGGGCCTGGACCCGCTCATCGACCTGAAATTCCGCTTGGGAGAAGGCACAGGGGCTGCTGTCTGCATGGAGCTGCTGGACCTGTCCACCCGGATTCTGGCAGACATCAAAACCTTTGAAGAGGTTGGGGTGACCAACGTTTAGACGGATCCTTACATTACAGATACCTAGCAAAACCCCTGGGATAAGCCGGGACTTTGGTCCCGGTTACAGGGTATGAAGGAGACCCGGCCTTTAGCACTTATCCGTATCCATTCTCTATGAATACCCCATAAAGAATATCGGTACCAGCGGTTATAAGTAAACGCTGTCGAATTTTATCGCAGATCATAAAAATAGTGACTTAAGTCTCATGACAATACCATTCCCTTGTGATTGAATCTAATATCTGATTTTAAGATTTCAAAAGAGAGGGAGTGATGACAACTTCCGTAAAGCGCATAAGCTCTAAACTTGGTGTAATTATTTTTTCCCCCCATGCAGCCCTTATTTGTGCTGTCTTATTCTGGTCCGGAAATTTTATCGTCGGACGAGCCCTGAAAAGAGAGATTCCTCCCATACACCTCAACTTCTGGAGATGGATGATAGCCCTGCTTGTCCTCCTGCCGTTACACTATGAACAGCTTTATCAATTTAGAACTGTCATCGCAAAAGAATGGAAAATTATTACGGCCCTGGGGCTGACCGGTATCGCAGCGTTTCATATTTGCGTCTATATTTCACTGAAAAGCACGACACCCATCAATGCTTTGATTATCCTGTCGACCTCTCCCATGGTGATCGTATTCGGGGCCTGGGCTTTTTTAAAAGAGCATATAGAAGTTTCCCAAATCATCGGGATATTGATCTCTCTTCTTGGAGCCGTTATTTTGATCTCCCACGGCCGCCCGTTTGAATTGCTCAATTTTGAATTTAATAAAGGGGACATATGGATGTTACTGGCTGTACCGTTATGGGCCGCTTACTCCATATTATTGAAACGGCGGCCGCCAGGATTGCCCCAGATTGCTTTGCTGACCAGCAGTGTTCTCGCCGGTGTCCTTTTAATGGTCCCCATATATTTTTGCAGCCTTTCCATGGGACAACAGCTTTCTTTAAATTATGTCAATGTCTTAAGTGTCTTGTATATCTCTTTTTTTGCTTCAGTTTTAGCCTTTCGCTTCTGGAATCGAGGTGTTGCCAGCATCGGCCCTGTCAAAGCCGGAATGTATCTGCATTTAATGCCGTTTTTTGGTGCGTTCCTATCCTTTTGGTTTCTGGGTGAAGGTCTGACCCGATTCCATATCATCGGCGGTGTCTTTGTGTTTGCCGGCATAGCGTTCACAAATCCGGCCGGTCCCCGCCGCTGTGTTTGAGTCCCAGCACTTAAAAATTTGAGGTGGTGCAACAGGGACTGAAAGATAATTTGAGGGCTTATTGCCCAGTTCATTATGGATTTGATATGTTTATTGACAGGGGAAACTGCTGCTGATATAGACTGAATCCATCAACTATCTGAACCTTGGGATATTAAAAAGGGTTCAATGGATAAGATCCGATTTCTGATGATAGAGGAAATGGTTTGATCAAGCAGAAAATTCGATTCTGTCAAGCCCCGGATTCCAGCCTTGAGCAGATTCAATTTCTCAATGATCTGCACAAAAAATCAACCAATTCCGAAAATGCTGTAAGGATTGTGAACTGTTTTGACAGGACAGATGTGTCGGAATCCGCTGGCCGGGTGACAACCCCCGCTTTGATCCTGCACGCAAAAAATGAGACAGAAACGAACGAGACGCTTTTAAAGTTATCCCTTCTGACCAGACGCGAAAAAGAAGTGCTGGAACTGATGGCCCAGGGATTTAAAAACAGTCAGATAGCCGGTTTGATAAAATTATCGCGGGGTAAAAAATGACAGACAACTATGCAAAAATTGTTCAGGACAATCTGAATAGGTTATATGCCAACCTGCCCAAAGACCTGGCGAAAAACCTTCCCGGAGAGCAGAAGAAAGCATCCTTTGTTTTTGATGCCTTTGGCGAGACCTGCCGGATTGGACCCGGGGGCATTGCCCTTGGTGACCGGGAACGCTCTTCTGTTTTTGGTATTTTAATATCCCTTTATGCCTTGAATGCCTGCCCGGATGCCTGTGTTCTGGAGCCTTTAAAAGCCTTTAAGGAATTTCCGGACAGCATGCCCTATGCAGGCGCCTTTGCCACCCATACGGAACAATTGCTTGTTCCCCATGTGAAAAAAATCAAAACCGCCGTCCAGACCATCATTGAACGGCTGAACGGGAAAACAGCACCCCCGGGAACCGGGGGAGATTTTTCCTTTATCGTTTATCCCTTGCCAAAAATCGCGCTTTGCTATATTTTTTATGAAGCAGATGATGAATTTCCCGCTTCCGTTACCTGTCTGTACGCCAATAACGCCTGGCGATTCCTGCCCATAGACGGCCTTGCAGATGTCGGGGAATACACTTCCAGAAAGATCTTGGAACTGATACCGTGATCCATTTGAGCCCCCAATTTTAACCACCTTAAACCAGGGAGAACCCATTATGGAAACCATTAAAAAACCAATTTTATTTGTTTGTTTTATTTTACCGGTTATGCTTCTTGTGCTGCCACAGCTCTCCCGGGCCCATTGTCAGATCCCCTGCGGGATCTATGATGACCATGCCAGGGTTCGGTCCATGCAGGAAGATGCCGCCACCGTTGAAAAATCAGTCAAAATGATCAAAGAGATCGGGGGCAAGACCGATGCCCAGTCCCAGAACCAATTGATACGGTGGGTGATGAACAAGGAAACACATGCCCAGAAAATCATCACCACCATCAGCGATTATTTTCTGACCCAACGGGTCAAACCGGATCAACCGGACTATGCAGAACGATTAAAAAACCACCATCTTGTAATTCTTGCAGCAATGAAAGCCAAGCAGAATGCAGATGAAGCGTCTGTGGAAAGCCTGAAGAAAAGCATTGAAGCCCTGTCCTCCTACTATCCTGCGCACAAGGAATAAACCCGGCTTTTGTTTTGGATATTATCTTCTTTTTCTGCCTTTTCTTGCATACCGGTCAGGGGGCGCCATTTTAACAAGTTTCGGGTCAAATCTTGCCAGAATTTCCACAAGATCCTTTTGTTGATCCATTACCGCTTCAATGCACTTGTATGCCATGGGGGCTTCGTCAATTCCGGCGGAAATAAGGGTTACCCCCCTTTCCACTAGCCATTGTGTCATATCAGACCAATCGTATTTTTTCATGGCTGCAGTTCGGCTCATTTTTCTTCCGGCACCATGGGCTGCCGAGCACAGGGAGGCTTGGTTTCCAAGCCCCCTGACAACAAAACCGGGGGATGCCATGGTGCCCGGGATCACACCCAATACCCCTTTTCCTGCGGGTGTCGCCCCTTTCCGGTGTACAATCACCTCCCGTGATCCCAGTTGGGATTTCCATGCAAAATTGTGGTGGTTCTCAAGGGTTAAAACAGATATTGCCCCCAGGTGACTCAAGATACCCTGATGGATAATGTCATGGTTTGCACCGGAATATTTGCCCATTAGCTCCATTGCCAGCCAGTATTCCCGGCCTTCTGAACTTTTCAGGTCCAGCCAGGCAAGATCGTTTAATTTTTTTGGAAGTTCCGGATGAAGCCTTTTGGCCAGGGTGCTGTAATGTTTGGCAATATCCGCACCGGCTCCCCTGCTTCCGCTGTGGGTTAACAATGCCAGGTACTCCCCTTTTTCAAGACCCAGGTCTTTTTTTTCGAGGAACAAGCGTCCGAATTCGGCAAAATGGTTCCCTGCACCTGAGGTTCCCAGCTGTTTCCATGCCTTGTCCTTTAAGGACCCGACAGGGTGACAAAAAGACCAGTCTTCATCCATAACCCGGTGTTCTTTGGGCCTGGCAAAGGATTCCCCGACACCAAACCGGGTTTCGGTTTCCAAGGCGATTTTAAATTTCCCCCTGCGCTTTTCATAGTCTGGAAAGGGAATATCAAGAATGCTCATCTTCATCCGGCAGGCGATGTCCACGCCCACGGCATAGGGAATAACCGCACCGTCAACCGCGAGAACGCCGCCGATGGGAAGCCCGTAACCTTGGTGGGCATCCGGCATGAGCGCCCCCTTTACGGATACGGGCAGGGAACAGGCATCCTCCATCTGCCGGACGGCCGCCCCATCAAGGTTCTCTCCCCAGATTTGGTAGGGAGCACTCTTTGGATCCTGTTTATTTTTCATCATTATTTTACCGATTGCAGCCCCCCGTAAAACCGGTTATAAAAAGGGTTCGAATGCTATCAGATCAATCCTTACAAAACCCTGCCTGGAAGGAGACTTAGATTGAAGCCCTCTGACAGCCGACATACCCTGCGAACCTTTATTGCCATTCCCTTGCCCCAAAATATTAGCCTTTTCCTCAACAGACTTCAAGGTGAAATTGGAAACAATCAGGTCAAGGCTTCCTGGACCAGGACAGCATCCCTGCATCTTACCCTGGGGTTTATCGGGGATACGTCAGAAAAAGAGGTTAAGGAAATCATACGGGCCATGGAGGCCACCGCCATCCTATGTCCACCCTTTACGCTTTCGGCGGGCGGCGTAGGGGTATTTCCCGGCACAAAAATGGCCAGGGTGATCTGGGCAGGGGTCAAAGGTCAGGTTGATGCACTTAGGAAGGTCCAGCGTCTTCTTGGAAAAAATCTTGAACAGGCAGGAATCAAGGCGGACGACAAGCACTTTTCACCCCATTTCACCCTTGGCCGCTTCAAAGACAGGATGGACTGCAGGCGCTTGGAAACGGTTATTCACGCCTTTCAATACGCTGCTTCAGATCCCTGGCCGGTAAAAGCAATGGTGCTTTTCAAAAGTGATCTAAAGCCCTCGGGTGCCGTTCATACCCCCCTATTTGAAGCTGAGTTCGCCGGCAGGCCCCATGCCTGAAATGGGATGGAGGCGAACACAGATCTTTAAAAAACTGGTGCGTTTCTGAGTTCACTATCCTAAATTATCACTTCCATTCGATTTTTTTTTATCCATTTGCTGTCTCCATATAGACTTATAAAACCTTTAAATAACAGCGCTTTAACCAATAAGCCAATCTTGTTCACCATGGCGAACGAAATAGTTATATCCAAATCCACATTTTTGTTGACACATCAACTTTCCAATGGTAGCTCTTTAAAGAATCAATGATTTTTCCCTTTAACTTCAAGGAGACAAATATGCTGTTACCCATGTTTGAATTTCACGAACCCCTTTCCATTGCGGAAGCCCTGGACCTCAAAAAAAAGCTGGGCCAGAGCGCACGCATACTGGCCGGCGGGACCGATCTTCTGGTCCACCTGAAAAAAAAGCTGGTAAAGACAGAAAACCTCATCAGCCTGTCCCGGATCAAGGCCCTTTCCCTGATTACCGAACAAAAGGATTCCATTTTCATCGGTGCCTGTGCCACCATGACCCAGATTTCTCGTTCCCCTGTGATCGCAAAAAAATTTTCAGCCCTCAAATCCGGCTGCGACAACCTTGGGAGCCATTTGATCCGGAACCGGGCCACCATCGGCGGAAATGCCTGCAATGCCAGCCCTGCGGGAGATACCCTGCCCGCCCTTTTGATCTATGACAGCGTGGCCCTTTTGGAAAGCTGCGGCAAAAAACGGGAAATCCCCATTGCCGATTTTTTTACAGGCCCTGGCAAATCCTGCATCCAGCCCGACGAAATCCTCACAGGCTTCCGCCTTCCCATACCGCCTGACCACAGCGGTGCACATTATATCCAGCTGGGCAAGCGAAAGTCCTCGGAAATCAATGTTGTGAACGTGGCATCCTTCCTTGAATATGATCCGGATACAAAAAAAGTGATTGCCACCCGCATCGCCCTGGGATCTGTGGCCGCCACCCCCATCCGGGCAGCCCGGGCGGAAGCCGCCATGCTGGGCCAGGCACCCGAGGAAGCTTCTTTTTTTGCTGCTGCTGAAAAGGCCCGGCGGGAGGACTGCCGCCCCATAGACGACTTTCGGGGGACTGCCGGATACAGACAGGCCATGGTCGGTGTGCTGACCAAACGCACCCTTGCAACTGCCTATGAGCGGGCAAAGGGTGCATGCATCTAGGCCATTTCCAACCCAACCCCTTTAAAACATCAGGTTACAAAAATGTGGCAATTGAACAGGAGAACCCAATGAAAAAAATAATCACCTTAACCATCAATGATCAATCCCATGAAATTGCGGTTGAGCCCAATATCACCCTGGCCGACATGCTCCGTTATGAACTGGGCCTCACCGGCACCAAAAAAGGATGCGACACCGGCGACTGCGGTGCCTGCACCGTTATCATGGACGGAGATGTGGTCAATTCATGCCTGGTCCTGGCGATCCAGGCCAATGGATCTGTTATTGAAACCATTGAAGGGTTGAGCACGGACGAGGGACTTTCCCCCCTGCAGGAGGCTTTTGTTGAAAAAGGGGCCATCCAGTGCGGATTCTGTTCGCCGGGCATGATCATGTCCGCTAAAAACCTGCTGGACAAGAACCCCAATCCCACGGAAGATCAAATCCGGGAGGGGGTTTCAGGAAATCTTTGCCGGTGCACGGGATACCAGAAAATTTTCGAAGCCATTGAATCCCAGCGTTCATAAAACAGCCTATCCTTAGGAGGAATCCATGAAAGAATTTGACATTATCAGCACCCGGGCACACCGAATCGACACACCGGACAAGGCAACGGGGCAGGCCGTTTTTACCGACGACATCGCAAGACCCGGCATGCTCTACGGCGCCCTGCTCCAAAGCCCCCACGCCCATGCAAAGATACTCTCCATTGACACCTCAAAGGCCGAGGCCCTTGCCGGTGTGAAGTCGGTCATCACCCACAAGCAGGCCGGACACATAAAATACGGAGTCAGCCCGGCCCGGTATGACGAAACCGTGTTTGCCATTGACAAGGTGCGGTATATCGGG
>Ga0180007_10007339_pt1 | contig 10452 bp, 6 predicted proteins | sample MM_PC_MetaG_FD_121122 | JGI IMG/M metagenome (GOLD analysis project Ga0180007, IMG submission 121122) | Groundwater microbial communities from the Aspo Hard Rock Laboratory (HRL) deep subsurface site, Sweden - MM_PC_MetaG | ecosystem: Environmental > Aquatic > Deep subsurface > Groundwater...
AAGATCAGAGACGTGTATATAATCCCTAATGCACGTTCCATCTTTAGTAGGGTAGTCATTACCATAAATTGTTAAATGATCTCTAAGACCGATAATCCCTTGAATTGCTACAGGAATTAAATGCGTTAATTGGTCTTTCATTAATCCTATTTTTAAAGATTTATCTGCTCCAGCTACATTGAAATATCTAAATATTACATAGTTGAATCCATGCGCATTTGAGACCCATTGTATCATTTTCTCAGTAGCAAGTTTTGTTTCACCATAAGGATTTATGGGTTGAGTTATATCTGTTTCCTTGCAAACGCCACTTGCTTCTCCATAAACTGCTGCTGTTGAAGAAAACACTAGTTTTTTAACATTAAACTCCTTCATCACTTCTAATAAAGTACGAACTCCTTCAACGTTATTATGATAGTATTCTAACGGTATATTCACAGATTCTGGGACGATAATTTTTGCTGCAAAATGCATGACAACATCAATTTTTTCCTGCTTGAAAACTTTAACAATGTCTTCTTTGATTCGAATGTCACCCTCATAAAACTTCGCATCTGGGTGAACTAACTCCATATAGCCAGAAGACAAATTATCAAGAATGATAACTTCCTGATGATCTTTAATTAATTCGTATACAGTATGAGACCCTATATAGCCTGCTCCACCTACAACTAGTACGCGCATGATAACCTCCAAAGTTAATATACTTCTATTATAATCTAATTTTGTCTTGTTGAGAAAAAACGAAATATGAGACCCAGTGTAATACAAAGAAAATAATGATAAAAGTTACTGCAAATCCTATATGTGTGAATACTCCATTTAAGATGGAAAAAACATCAAAAATTTGCCATGAATTGAATCTAAGAAACCTTCCTATAAAGATACCTAAAGAGGACAATAAAAATAAAGCTGAAAGTATTAAGTACTTATATTTTTTTAGTGATTGAAAAATATAAGGTTCTAACTTTTTTATCGATGAAATGCCTAGTTTTGCTGCATATAGTGCCCCTATAGTAATATGCATAAAAACAAACCAATCGCTACTCATCATTACATATGTGCTTGGATAATCAGCGAAAAAATCATAGTTTTCAAGATGAATAAAATCTGTTAAAACATAGAGTGTATTTGGGAAAAAAAGTACGTATAGGGTAAGTATAACTAATAAATATATTTTTCTCTTCTTTGTTTTATCTAAATAAACATAGAGTTCAGAAAACAAAAAAACTAATGTGGCTAAAAAAATGTTCCATCCTAAGAATATAACAAGCCCATTATTGAGTATAAATCCTAAAATCATAGAAACTGCTATATAAATTGCAGTTAAGAAATAAAATATATGAACTTTTTTATTTTGCATTCAATCACCCATAAATACGAAGAATTGCATCATCAATTGTTTTTTGAATGTCTCCCTTGGACACGATAATATCCGAAAGTTGTTTAAATCTTAAAATATACTGATATGTTGATTTTGACATGACCTCGGATTCAGGGAAAACTTTTTCTGGATTTCTCATCGATGCGAAATAATTGTCAAGCGCTACATCTAAAAGTCTATTATCTAATGCGAATGTGGGTTCAGTACTCATTCCGTGAACTCCATAATAGGCATTATCCATAACAGGTAAATTAAATAACTCAATCATTGTTCGATATAAATCGACTTGACTTCTTACAAGATTTTGTTCTCCGGTTATCAATCCTTTTCGTATTTGATAGTCACCAAAGTTCACATATTCATCACCAGGAACGTATATCCAAGCTGGAACCTGTTGAAGCATCTGTCTAGTTTCAAGAACGCTTAGGTCTCTATTGAATAATACGTCTAAATCACCATTTTTGATTCCTGACCCATGATCGCTATAGAAAACATAAACTGTATTATCTAGAGTTTGATCAGTCCCAGTTTCACTTATAAAAAATCTCTTTAATACATCATCTACATAGTCAACATAATTTATATATCTCATGGTTAAACCACTGATTAAGTTGTTATATTGTGGATAAACATTAGTTCTAAATCCGTTGGGATCAAATTCATATGGTGTGTGTGGCATCATTGTTATAGAAAATAGCATAAACGGTGTCCCGTTATTGACCAAAGATGTTCCAAACTCAAAAGTATAATCCGCTAGATGATAATCTGATATCCATGGACTGACATGTCGTAAGTTGTTTGTTTCATCATAGAGATATCCTTCCTTAACATCATATCCTTCTTCAACAAAGTCTTCTAATGAATAAAAATTATCAAAGCCGAACAATTCTGGATATACCTGATCTCTATTATAAAATGTTGGATTATCTCCATGAATCGCTTCTGTATGATATCCTTTTTGATTAAAATAGTCTGGAATTGAATTGAGTTGATACTCAATATTATTATATTCCCAGTATAATGTACGATCTCCCATCGGATATAAACCGGTTAAGACTGATAGTTCCCCATCTGAGCTTACACCCATCCCTACATTGTTATAGAAGTTATTGAAAACGAATGATTCTGATAAAAGTTGGTTCATAAAGATGAGTCTCTCATTGATATCTTCATGCTGAAGCAGGAAAGAGTTGAGGGATTCTAAATGAATTAAAACCATGTTTCTTCCTTCTAAAATTCCGTGAAGTGAATCTCCATTCGCTATGGTTGGGTCAATATAGATATTGTTTACAGCCTGACTCATCGTTAATCTGTTTGAGTATGTGAGGGAATCAAAGTAATTGACATAAGAAGTTTGGTTTTTATTATATTTTTGGAAAGCAGCTGCTAAATCATCTTCATTTTCTAAATCCAAAAATTTTTGGAGATCTAAATCGAAGGGTTGGCCAATAAATTCACCTAAGTAATATGGATAAACTCCAAGATTTTGAACTGCAAACGTACTTTTTGCAGAATTAAGTGGTAAAGCTGTTTTATATTGTTCATAATAAGAAAAGATCGACATAAAAAGCATCAACATCACTAGAAGAATCCCAGATAAATACTTTCTAATGCTAATTTTAAACCGAATCTCTGATAGAACTTTTCGATTCGATAGGATATAAAGAGTAAGTAATATAATAAAGGGCCAAAAAACAATGATTCGAAAATAAGTAACAAGTTCTAATAGCGCATTTAAGAAGGTTCCCATTGCGAAACCATCGCTTGGATTATTGAATATGGTTGCTGCAGGAATAGAAAATGCAGTCCCAAAGAATAGATTGAAGACTCCCATCCAAAATATATAGAAATTAAGAATAAAGGTCAATACTAATAGAAAAAGCATTCTTGCCTTAGCCTTCTTAATCACTAAGAAAGCTAGTAAAGAAATTAACAATAGTACAGAAAAATTGCCTAAAAAGGCACTTAATTCGCCTGTAATTGTATGCTTAAAAGGAGCGATATAGCGATTCAATCCTTGTACTGTAAGCATATATGTGTTTAATATGTTCAGTATAAAAAAAGAACCAATATATATGGAATAGATTCGCCATTGGTCTTTAGTTTCCAAATTATCCCCCCCTTTTTTCTCGTTAGTATACACCATATTATACCTCATTTATGAAAGAGGTGATAACAATATGGATGAATATGTTAGGATCTTTTTCTTCCTTAGATTGAAAGAGCCTGACGAAAAACATGGATTGTTTGAAAATTAGTCAATAGCAAATCTATTTCATTACATTGGTAACATCATTTGTAACTTTGTTTTTTATTGAATCCTTTTTGATAATTGTTTCATCAAGAACTATATTTTAACCCCCCCATGTGCTAAAATATAGTTGTTAGTCTTTTTTGACTCCCTTTTCTTGATCAACAATAACATCAATCCCTACTGTTTTGTTCTCATTTTTTTCTGCAAAAACACTTGATACCCTAACTTGATCATTACTAGAGATGATATCAGGCATTCCCATGTCAGAAAACTTGTGCAAAACTCGATTTTTGTTAAACATTGGTATCCCCCCCATCTATAGAATAAAACAAAAAAACAAATTTGTGTAGAGCAAATCTGTCCCATCGTGCAGGAGAATGAATAAAAATGGAAAACACATATTCAAAAGAGTTATCTTTATACTTCGATAAGTTGAGATATGAAAGAAACATGACCCAAGAAATTTTTGTTAACGGGATTGTTTCTATTCGTCAATTTAGAAGATATTTAAAGGGTGAGTGTGATATTCCACAAGATATCATCAATCAATTATCTAGAAGATTAGGCTTTAAACCTGAATATGTCATTTGGGATTTTGAATCTGAAAGACTCAATGAAACAACTCTAATTACTAATTTTTACAACTCTGTAGCAAATATAGATTTTGCTGCTGCAGAAGATTATAACAAACAAATAAAAAGCAAATATATTATTGATGATGTGAATAGACTTTACTACACCCATACTGTCAATATGCTTGATATGTATAAAAAAACAATTTCTGAAGAAGTATTTGTTCAAAAGACAATTAAGCTGATTGACTTTCCTAATATATTAAAAAATAGAATGCTTTCCACAGCAGAAATTATGATCTTAAGCACTCTCATTAGCATGAGACATTTCCATGAGAAAGAAGTTATTGTTGAACGTTTAAAACTGTATATCAGTCAACCTAATTTAATCGTCAGTGGACATAATGAAAATGTTATTCTTTTATGCCTTCAAAGACTCTCTCAATATGAGGGTATAAATGAAAATTATCATGAAGTTATTCGTCTATGTAATCAGGGAATAGAGTTGAGTACGAAGCTCAAATTGTTCTACTTATTGGAATACTTTTATTACTTCAATTCACTTGCATATCATAAGCTTGGAGACATTGAAAAATATGAAGAGAGTGTATATCGTTGCTATTCAACTTTATATGCTGAAAATAACGAAAAAAAGATTGGAAAATTTACACGTCTTATTGAAGAAGATTATGGTATCTCACTTCATCAATTTGCAGTAGACTATATTGATAAGACCTATATAAAAAAATAAAAGAACAAGTAAAAAAACGCATCCAAATGATGGATGCGTTTTGTTCATTTTTTACTCGTCAAATAGACTCTCTGCAGTAATGATTTCTTCTTGTTCATCTTCAATTTCTTCAGGTGCTAAGTCAACAACCCCAAGCACTTTTTTCTCTTCGGTTACATTTAAAGCTTCTTGAATAAATTGATGTTCTTCAGCACCTTCTAATTCAATCTCTTCAGCTCTTGGTACAAGTGCAATCGTCGAGACTTTATGATCAGGTCGAAGTCTAATAATTCTAACTCCTTGTGTAGCACGTTTCGTTTGTGATATTTGATCAACATGCGTTCGAATCACAACACCTTTATCTGAAACTACGATTAAATCTTGGTCATCAGATACAGTTCTTAATGTGGATAATCGACCATTTTTTTCAGTAACATTCACTGTCTTAACGCCCTTGCCTCCACGAATTTGTCTACGATACTCTTCTACTATAGTTCGCTTACCAAAGCCTTTTTCGGTAATTATTAAAATCTCTTCTTGGTCATTTGCAACAATTGCTACACCAACAACTTCATCATGCTCACCAAGGCTCATTCCGCGTACACCTGATGTTGTTCTACCCATCGCACGTGCATCGTTTTCATCAAAGCGAATTGCCTTCCCGTTGGATGCACCAAGGATAATTTCTTTGGTTCCATCGGTCAAGGAAACAGTTAATAGTTCGTCGTCGTCTCTTAAATTTATAGCATTAATTCCATTCGTTCTAATGTTTTGATATTCTGAAATTGGAGTACGTTTAACGATACCTTTCTTCGTTACGAAAGTTAAAAATTCTTCATCAGATTCAAAGTTTTTAACGTTTGTGAATGATGCTAAAGTTTCATCTTTATCAAAGTCTAACAGATTAACAATTGGTAATCCTTTTGACTGTCTTGAACCTTCAGGAATTTGATAGCCTTTTATCTTATAGACTCTACCTTTATTGGTAAAGAATAGATGATAATCATGTGTTGAAGTCATTAGAATATGTTCGACATAATCGTCTTCATGAACCTTGATTCCAGACATTCCTACACCACCACGATTTTGGGTCTTATAATGATCGACTTTCATACGCTTAATATATCCATTATTGGTCACTGTTATAATAACATCTTCTACAGGAATTAAGTCTTCATTTTCGATAGATAAATCTTCATGTAGATTGATTTCAGAAAGTCTTGGTTCATTGTATTGTGCTCTAATTTGCATAAGCTCTTCACGAATGATTTCTAGCTTTCTATCATGGTTTGCAATAATCTCTTTATAGTCTCTAATACGAATGATTAGGTCTGCAAGTTCTGCTTCAATTTTTTCAATTTCAAGTCCTGTTAAACGTTGTAGACGCATATCAAGAATTGCTCTTGCTTGAATGTCTGTAAGCTTGTATTCGAAGATTAATGCTTCCTTAGCTTCTTCACCTGTTTTTGAACTTTTAATGATTTCAATTGCATGATCGATATCATGAAGTGCAACCACTAAACCATCTAAAATATGTTGTCTAGCTTCAGCTTTTTCTAGATCATAAACTGTTCTTCTTTGAATAACTTCGATTTGATGTTCTAGATAGAATTTAAGCATGTCGCGTAGAGCAACCATCTGTGGTTGTCCCTTAACAAGCGCAATCATATTAATACCAAATGATTGTTGAAGTTGTGTATATTTATAGAGATTATTGAGCATAACATGAGGATTAACATCTCTTCTAAGTTCTATGACAATTCTCATTCCCTTACGATTCGATTCATCTCTTAAATCCGTAATGCCTTCTACAATTTTTTCTTTCGCAATCTCTGCAATACGTTCAATCAATGTTGTTTTATTGACTTGATAAGGAATAGCAGTTACGATGATACTATTTCTATTTTTGTGTGTCACGATTTCTGCGGTTGCTCTAACTGCAATAATCCCTTTGCCCGTTTCATAGGCTTGTCTAAGTCCGGTTAACCCTAAGACTTGACCTCCTGTTGGAAAATCAGGACCCTTAATGTATTCCATCAATTCAGTTGATGTTATGTCTTCATTATCCATATAAGCAAGCATTCCATCAATCACTTCACCTAAGTTATGAGGTGGAATGTTTGTTGCCATACCAACTGCAATCCCTGTTGAACCGTTGACTAAAAGATTTGGATATCTAGCAGGTAAAACGCTAGGTTCACGTTCAGAACCATCATAATTATCGATAAAATCGACCGTGTTCTTTTCTAAGTCTCTAACGAGTTCTCCAGCTAATTTTGACATTCTAGCTTCAGTGTAACGCATTGCTGCTGCACCGTCGCCATCAACGGAACCAAAGTTCCCATGTCCATCGATTAGAGGCATTCTGTAGCTGAATGGTTGTGCCATTCTAACCATAGCTTCATAAACAGATGAATCACCATGTGGGTGATATTTACCAATAACTTCCCCGACGATTCTAGCAGATTTTTTATGCGCTTTATCAGCTGCCATGCCTAAATCGTTCATTGCATATAGAATTCGTCTTTGAACAGGCTTAAGTCCATCTCTAATATCAGGTAATGCACGAGATACGATAACACTCATCGCATAATTTAAAAAGGAGGTCTTCATTTCTGTGGATATGTTAATTTCTTTTACATAGCCTTCAGTGGTTTTTGAAGATACATTGTTTGCATTAATATTATTGTCCATTTTTAATCTCCCTTCTATGCGTCAATATTTGAAGCATATATCGCATTTTCTTGAATAAATGCTTTTCTTGGTTCAACCTCTTCGCCCATTAGCATGCTAAAAACCTGATCGGCATCCATAGCATCCTTAAGTGAGACTTGAAGTAGTGTTCTATGTTCAGGGTCCATGGTAGTATCCCAAAGCTGTTCAGGATTCATTTCTCCAAGACCTTTATATCTTTGAATTCCAGGACGTCCGCCCATTTCAGCAAGAATCTTTTGTAAGGCTTCATCGGTATAAACGTATTCAACTCTTTTTCCTGATTGAACTTTATATAGCGGTGGTTGTGCAATAAAGACATAACCTAAATCAATTAATGGCTTCATATATCTGAAGAAGAAGGTTAGAAGAAGCGTTCTTATGTGTGCTCCATCGATATCAGCATCTGTCATGATGACAACTTTATGATATCTTGATTTTTCAGCTTCAAATTCATCGCCAATACCGGTTCCTAGTGCTTGAATGAGTGAAAGAATTTCTTTATTATTTAAAATCTTATCAAGTCTTGCTTTTTCAACGTTTAAGACTTTACCACGAAGTGGAAGAATTGCTTGATATTCTGATTCTCTGCCTTGCTTTGCGGATCCGCCGGCAGAATCACCTTCGACGATATAAATTTCAGATACTGCAGGATCTTTACTTCTGCAATCTGCGAGCTTGGATGCAAATCCAAGTGCATCTAATGGAGATTTTCTTCTTGTTGCTTCTCTAGCTTTCTTTGCTGCAATTCGTGCACGAGATGCCATTAAACTCTTCTCAATAATCAATTTAGCATCATTTGGATTCTCTAGAAGATATCTTTCTAACCCTTCACCAACAATTTGGCTAGTGATTTGGCGTACTTCTGGATTTCCTAATTTAGTTTTTGTTTGTCCTTCAAACTGAGGATTTGGATGTTTAACTGAAATAATTGCAGTTAGACCTTCTCTAGTATCTTCACCAAGGAAGGAATCATCTTTCTTTAAGAAGCCATTATCGCTTGCATACTTGTTTAATATGCGCGTTAATGCCATCTTGAATCCATCTTCATGCATACCACCTTCGTGAGTTGGAATGTTATTCGCAAATGAATAAAGATTGGTTGCATAAGAGTCGTTATATTGTAAAGCAATTTCAAGCGTTACGCCATCCACTTCTTTTTCAGTATAAAGAACATCATGGTTAACTTTACCTTTTCCACTGTTTAAGAAACCAACATACTCAACAATACCACCTTCATAGTGATAACTAAATTCTACAGGTGTGTCTCCTCGTTGGTCAGATATCGTGATTTTAATTCCTTTATTTAAGAATGCGAGCTGTTGAACTCTATTTCTAAGTATTTCAAACTCATAGACGATTGTTTCCGTAAAGACTAGATGATCAGATTTAAAGGTAACAATTGTTCCTGTGTGTGTAGATTCACCAATGACAGTGACATCAGTCACTGGAACACCACGTTCAAATCTTTGTTCATATCTTTTATTATCTCTATGAATTTCTACAATAAACCATTCAGATAACGCATTCACAACAGAAGCACCTACGCCGTGCAATCCTCCAGACACCTTATATGATTTTCCATCAAATTTACCACCAGAGTGGAGAGACGTTAAAATAGTCTCAACCGCAGGTCGATTTGTTTTAGGGTGCAAATCTACTGGAATCCCACGTCCATCATCTGTAACACGGACGACTTCATCCTTTAATAGTTCTAGTTTGATATTGGTAGCAAAACCACCTAAGGCTTCATCAATAGAATTATCAACAATTTCCCATACCAAGTGGTGTAAACCTCTCGATCCAGTACTTCCTATATACATACCAGGGCGCTTTCTTACAGCTTCTAATCCCTCTAATATTTGAATGTTCGATGCATCATAATTTGACATGTTCTTACTCCTTTTTCAAATGTATCATCTGAATATGTTCCCCATCAATTGGAAGTGCACTATTCATAATTATTTGATGTTCTTTTGGTAAATGTTTTAGAAATAATTTTTGTTTCTCTAAATCGAGTTCACTTAAAACATCATCTAAAAGCAGTACAACCTGCTTTCCAGTCTTCTCTTCAATCAACTTTAGAAGCGCTAATTTTAGCGCTACAACGATTAGACGTTGCTCCCCCTGAGATGCATAACTCTTGGCATCAAATGCGTTGAAATCGATATAAAAGTCGTCTCTATGGGGTCCTGCATTTGTTGTTTGATATAAAATATCTTGTTTTTGATTCTTATTTAAATAATTCTTAAATGATTTTTCATCAACATCAGGTTTATAGATGATTTGAACTTGATGATTTGAAAATAACGGATAAATCTTTGACAAGTAACTATTGAGTTCTAGAAGAAACTGTCTACGTTCCTTAATAATCTCAGAACCCACATCGTAGAGTTGTTCTCCAAGAATGTTAAGGAAAGTATAATCATCTTCTAGACTAATTTTTTTTAATAAACTGTTTCTTTGTTTTAATACATTTTTGTACGTGTTTAAATTTTTTAAATATTGTTTATTGAGCTGCATCCATTCTAAATCCATAAATTGTCTTCGATTAGACGGATTCCCTTTAATGAGTTCAAGATCCTCTGGTGCGAACATGACAACACGAAGATGCCCGATATAATCACTAATCTTTCTTTTCTCAACATTATTGATAGATGCTCTCTTACCAGTCTTCGATAAAATAAGTTCATATTTGTCATCACTGGTTGTTAATTTAACTTGAGCAAATTGTTCGTTTCTTAAAATGAGTTCTTTTTCATCGTTGGTCCGATGAGATTTTGTAGTCGCACAAAAATAA
>Ga0180007_10007340_pt1 | contig 10451 bp, 15 predicted proteins | sample MM_PC_MetaG_FD_121122 | JGI IMG/M metagenome (GOLD analysis project Ga0180007, IMG submission 121122) | Groundwater microbial communities from the Aspo Hard Rock Laboratory (HRL) deep subsurface site, Sweden - MM_PC_MetaG | ecosystem: Environmental > Aquatic > Deep subsurface > Groundwater...
AAGTTTTGAACCAGAAGCGTGGAACCCAAAAAATAAGAATGCTGACAAGTGGGTTCGTGCGTGTCTCAAATGCAAACAACTAAATAAATACGTTTCACTTCCAGCAAATATCAATCTTGAAAAACTAAGAGACAAAGGAAGAAGCATTGAGAGAACTTACGGAATAACACTAAAAGAATACGAGAACCTTTACATATCACAAAACGGAATGTGTGCAATTTGTCACCATCCCGAACCAGTCAAGAGCAGGTTGTTTTTAGCGGTTGACCACGATCACAGAAATGGAAGAGTTCGGGGTTTGTTGTGCAGTAAATGCAATATGGCAATTGGTTTATTTAATGATTCACCTGAAATTCTACTTTCAGCTATCAGGTATTTGAAATAAAAAATCGCAAGGATGGAGCGTAATCCACCAAACACATCGCGGACGTAACCGCGTCAACAAATCGTAGTGAGACGAAAGGGTAACCATGAAACGTGAAGAGTTGAAAAAGTTGTTAGGCGATGGTGCGGACGACAAGGTCATTGATTCGATTATGGCCTTACACGGTGCAGACCTCGAAGCGCATAAGACCGCTGCGGCCACTGCCAAAACCGACCTTGAAACTATCAAGGGTCAAATGGCTGAAGCCAACACACAGATTGAGGACTTCAAGAAATTGGATGTCGAAGGTGTGAAAAAAGCTGCTGACGAATGGAAAACGAAATACGACCAGGCAGTCGAGCAGCACGCCAAGGAGACCAAGCAACGCGCATTCGACACCGCTCTTGAAAAAGGGTTGACCGCCGCTAAAGCACGCAACGCTCTCACTGTTAAGCCGCTCTTGAAACTCGAAAACCTGAAATACAACGATGCAGACGGCTCACTTATCGGACTTGAAGATCAACTCAAAGCACTCAAAGCCGATGAAAAAAACGGTTACCTATTTGAAGCCGAACAAAGCGAAGAAGAGGGTGGCGATCCGTTACCTGAAATCGTCGCTGGCACCAAAGGAACGCAAACCAAAACATCAACTTTAGAGACGGCCATGTTCAAGGGAGCAGGGTTGTCAGAAACGGGAAAATAAACAATGACTCAATCAATCGCACTTGTATCTGCTTTTCTGAAAATTATCGACGCGGTTTACAAGGTTCAAAGTAAAACCGCCTCTCTTGACGCTTTGACCGAAGCCCCTGCGTTTTTGAACGCAAACGAAGTTAAGGTCATGAAGCTGTCAACCGTTGGCTTGGGTAATTACAGCCGCACCACCGGTTACCCTGCTGGTGATATTACCGCCGCTTGGGAAACCATGCAACTGACAATCGAACGTGGTCGCGCCTTCACCCTGGACCGCATGGACAACGAAGAAAGTCTCGGCCTTGTCTTGGGTAAGCTGATCAGCGAATGGATGCGCGTTCATGTGGCACCAGAAGTTGACGCCACTCGTTTCGCCAAGTACGCCGCGGACGCCGGTAACGTGGTCGGTTCTCCCGCCACTCTGTCAACAGCCGCCGACGTGTTGGCAGCTATTGACGCTGGTAACCTTGCCCTCTCTGAAGACGAAGTTCCTGAAGAAGGCCGCAAGATCTACATTACCCCGACACTTCAAAAACTGCTTAACGCAGCCATGAGCCGCACCTGGAATAACGACGCCGCTCTTAGTCGCGCTGTGAAGTTCCTGGATAGCGCCGAAGTTATTGCCGTACCTCAAACCCGGTTCTATACCGAAATCACCTTGAATGCTGGCTCTGCAAGTGACGCTGGCGGTTTTGTGAAGACTTCTTCAACTGGCAAAGACATCAACTTCATGATCATCCACCCGTCTGCTGTTTGCCAGCCAATCAAACTCAACCAGGTGAAATACTTCCCACCCGATGTCAATCAACTTGGCGACGGCCACCTGTGGCAGTATCGCCTGTATCACGATGCCTTTGTGTACGACAACGGCGCAAATGGCATCTACTTGCATAAGAAAGCTTAAGGGGGTGATCCGTGAAACTCTCTAAAAAAGGCATCACTATTGATGCGCAAAGCCCTATTGAGATTGATCGCCTCAAAAAAGCAGGATATGTGGAGCCGGAAGAAATTCCGGTTCCAGAAACCAAAGAGCCTGAAAAAGTGGAAGGTGAACCATCTACCAACCCGACCATTGAGCAGATTTATGCCATGTGCGATGAGGCAGGCGTAAAACCTGAAGATCTCAAAATCAATGGCGAAAATCCGACTCTTACCCAGGTGAAAGCGGCTATTACCAAAGCCAAGAAAGCCGGTGGAAAATGAAATTAGCTACCCCAAATGGTTTGATCAAAACCATCAACGATAATTTTGCAGCACTGGCATACAGTCTGCCTGTTGACCCTATTTTTGTGGATACAGGCGTCAATGCTTCTGGCAACGGTCTTTCTTGGGAAAACGCATACAAGACCATGACCGAAGCCCTGGCTGCTGCACAAACTGGCGGAGTGATCTATTTCCGCGGTGACGTTCGTGAAGAGTGTATCGGCTCTAATCTCGTCTTTGACGTGACTATCCGAGGCACAGGATTCTTACATCACCCTGATTTACCCGCTGCTGGTTATGACACAGGTGGCGCAATGTGGCGTCCACCTGCCAGTCCGACAACCGCAACCGCGCTGCTTGAAGTCCGCGGTCGTGGATGGAAGTTTGAAAACTTCTCTGTTGATGCTCCTGTCGACGCCCCAGCTTTCAAGCTTGTTCGCAATGCGCTGTCTGGCACCTCTGAATACGATGCCTCTCATGCTCAATTTATAGGCATCCGTGGCATGGCCGGTCAAAACTTCATTGCAGATGTTGGCGGTTGCTACAACGTGACTGTTGACGGCTGCGAGTTGTCTCAATTCAGCGCAATGGCAATCATAAATACCAGCACCGCTGTTGCAAATCCATTGAACTGGAAGATTACCAATAACATCTTCCCTGCTGACACCTCAGACTTTGGTAATGTGGGGCATATCGATAGCCCTCTTAACAGCGCGATTATCGCAGGCAACATCTTTGGCAAGGTTCGCAGCACTGGCAAGTACATTGATCTGACCGGTGGTAACAACAATATCGTGGCTAGCAATGTCTTGGGTGGTGAATACGATACCAGCAATTATGTGCCTGGTACCGGTGATGAATGGATGCAAAATGTTTGCGCTGTCACCACCACCACTGCGCCCGATGGTCGCTCTGTGGCTGTTCCTGCTGCTGCAGGATAAAAAGGACATAGGCAATGGCAGCTTACGCAGATTACACATTTTATACGACCACATACCTGGGCACTGCCATTGCCTCTGCTGACTTCGCGCGCCTTGCTCTTAGGGCTACAGCCGTGATCGATGCAATCACTTTCAACCGTGCGGCTGTAATCATCGACACAGACACACCTGAATCAACTGTCTTGGCTATCCAAAATGCTTGTTGCGCCGTGGCTGAAGAAATCCAGGCTGAAGAACTGGCTGGTAATCTTGACGGTGTTCAATCTGAATCCGCTGGCAGCCGGTCAGTGAGTTACAACAAAAACGCACGCGCCATGCTCTCAAATGAGCAAAAACAGGCCAACGCCGCAAAACTTTATCTGGCAAATACCGGACTCATGTTCTCGGGGTTTGCGACCGGTGAATACGGCGGTCAAGTGGTGGTCGAATGATAACCAACACACCCATGACTATCTATAACAAAATCGCTGGCACGGAGACCTACCAGCGAACAGTTATACCCGGTAATGTACAGTGGGATGGTCGCAAAGGGGCAAACGGCTTACGAACAGGTACGCTGGCTTCAAATTCTGCCAGGGTGATCATCCCTATGTCACTCGCAAAAAACTACATGAGACCAAAGGCATGGCAGGCGCTCACCACCAAAACAGGTAAATGGACTATTCAAGAAAAAGACATCATTGTAATGGGAACCGTCACAGATGAAATAAGAGCTGCAGTTCCTTACAGCGCCGGGCCGCCTGTTGTTGAAGCTGTTGCGGCTTTCACGGTCTCAAGTCTGAAAAACAAGTACGACTATGTGCTTGAGGTAACAAGTGTTGACCCTTACTACGGCGGCGCTCTCAGTCACTTCGAAGTGGGGGCAAAGTAATGGCTAAACCTATCATTGATACTCCACGCGGCACAATCATGGTCATGCCAAATGGCAAGGCTAGTCTTACTTTCAAGACGAACTTTCAGTCGAAACACCAAAAGAAATTCACCGCGGCTCAGGTGTTTGTTGACTCCGAAGTATTGAGACTTTGCGAACCACTGACACCATTGCTCACTTCAATGCTGATCAAATCAGGTACTTTGGGAACTGTACCAGGTGAGGGTGTTGTCTCATGGATTGCGCCTTACTCACATAAGCGTTACTACACACCAAGAAAAACACCATCTAAAACTGGTGCTCAGCGTGGTCCGTACTGGTTTGATCGCATGAAAGCAGCGCACGAGAAATATCTACGTGCCGGCGCAAAGAAAATCGCAGCAGGTGAATCATGAGCATAATCAGTGCCATTCGTGACTTTATCTCAGACTATTCAGGTCTTGAAAATGACAACGTCAAAATTGACAGTGTTGGACCTGATACTGTTGAATATTCAATTGTGCCGTTGCCAGGTCAAAGAATCGTTACAGAAAATATCGACGGTTCAAGTGTCAGAGAATATCCATTTGCTTTCAGGACTTCGGCTCTCACTCTTGACGACGGTACACGCCTTGTCAATTCGGAATTTTCAGAAAACTTTGGTGCATGGCTTGAATCACAAACACTAGCAGGTACATTACCCACTCTTGGAACAGGTCAGACCTCTACCAGCATTGAAGAAACGTTAAGCGGTGCTCTGTATGAAGAAGGTGAATCAGGTCAGGCAATCTATCAGATTTTATGCAAACTCGTTTACGAACAGACGGCTTAACAGCCAGAAAGAGGTAACAAAATGGTCGATACAATCAAAACTTCACTTGTCCGGTATTTCATGAACACCACTCCATCAACCACGGCAACTTATGTGCGCATGGGTTCGGGTGTGGCCAGCGCAAAACTGGAAATGAACCCCGAGACAACCAAACAGACTGACATCACCGAGGATAATGCGCGTGTGTCAGTTGATAGTTATGCCCCAACACTCCCGATCAAACAGATCGCCAAAAACGCGGATGCAATCTTTGAATTCATTGATGCTTTGCGTAAAGCGCGGGCAATCAGTGAGGACGCTGAGACTGACATTGTTGAAGTTGATGCTTATGAAACAGGCGGCCCCACTGCATACCCTGCCAGAAAACAATCAGTGTCAATTCAGATTGATACCTTTGGTGGTGACGGCGGTAAACCTGTCGAAATCGAATACACCATTAATTACAACGGTGATCCTATCCCTGGAACCTTCAACGCTTCAACCAGCGCCTTTACAGCGACCTCATAGGAGGTGACATGGTAGACACAATCAAGAGAAGTCAGGAACGTCACTTCTTAAACACTGGCACAATCGCTGAACCTGTTTGGTCTCTCATGGGTGTAGGTATTTCATCTGCTAAAACAGAGATGAACCCCGAAACCACAAAAGAGACAATCATCACAGAGGACAATGCCAGGGTATCAGTAGACTCATACGCGCCAACACTGCCAATCAAAATGACCGCCAAAAGTGGTGATGCTGTATTTGATTACATCGATGCCATGCGAAAAGCGCGTGACATTCTGGATGCTGCAGAAACTGAATTGGTGACGGTCCATGTCTACGAGGGCGCGGCTCTCGGATTCTACTATGCTGAAAAGCAGACTGTTTCCATTCAGGTGGATGATTTTGGCGGTGACGGCGGCAAGCCGGTAGAGATCAATTACACAATCAACTTCCAGGGTAATCCTGTCTATGGCGGCTTCAATCCTACTCCCACGGCTGAATTTGTGGCCGCTCCGATCAATACAATCTTATCCACTTTGGTTATCGGCTCTGTAACCCTTACCCCTGTCTTTGCCACTGACAAAGCATGGTTATGGTACGCAGGTAGCGTTTCAAACGCAACCACCACAGTAACAATGACCAGCACGCTTTCAGGGGCTACTATCACCCAATACGATGCCGATGTGGTTGAAGTTGCTCAAGGTGACCCTGCTTCATTAGCCGTGGGTGTCAACCACCTGACTGTTGATGTAACCGTGGGAACTGAAAACGTGATCTATCACATCGACATCACGAGAGCAGCTTCATAACCTATAAACCGCTCGAAAGGGCGGTTTTGAAAGGTGCAACACATGGATGAACTTGTAATCAAATCAGGTAAAAAACGAATCGCAATCAAAGACGATGAAGGTAATGTCACCGGTGAAGTTTGCTTCAATCCATCTGACGTGTCTTTTGCTGAAAAATTCTACTCGGTTTATCAAGAGTTTCAAGAAAAGATAAAAGAGTACGAGGTCAAAGCTGCTGAAATTGATGCTGAAAACGAGTCAGTTGATGAAAACGGTGCGCCTGTTCAATTCTCAAAAGGCGTGGCGTTCTCTCGTGAAGTTTGCGAATTCATTTACAGCAAAATTGATGATCTCTTTGGTGAGGGTACGAGCCTGGTTGTTTTCAGAGGTTCCCTTGATTTTGAAATGATCGGTCAATTCTTTGAGGGTATCACACCCTTCATCCAAAAAGCGCGTGCTGAAAAGTTGATCAAATATTCCAACAAGCAAACAGGAAGGGTACTCAAATAAACATCCTCACTGACACCCTCCCCGAAGCCGTTGAAATAGACGGTCTCGAATACGCAATCAATCATGACTTTAAGACTTGCCTTAAGGTCATTATGGCGTTCGAGGATGCTGAATTATCCAACTTTGAAAAGCAATCCATCTGCCTGGGGAATATGTACCCTATCCTGCCAGATAACACAGAAAAAGCCGTGGAGTTGGCCGTCAAGTTTCTGGATGGCGGGAAAGTATCAGAAAAAAGCGAAGTGGGTGGTCAACCTGAAAGGTTTTTCTCGTTTGACAAGGATGCAAAATTTATTTATTCGAGTTTTAAACAAAAATTTAATATCGATCTTGAAGCTGAAAACAACCTGCATTGGTGGAAGTTTATTGCCATGTTTTTTGATTTGGGAGATACCAGTTTTGGTTATATATCCAACCTTAGAAAAACAATACAAACCGGACACGGCACAGACGATGATTTTAGAAGAGCGCGCGAACTCGGTGATATTTTTGAACTTGAAGCAGTTGACCCGCGCACACCCGAGCAGATCGAAATGGATGAAATATTTGACAACGCACTGAAAGGCGGTGCTTAATGGCAGGCGGTGTTTATTCAATTACCAACACTGTCAATGGTCATAGATATATTGGCAGTAGCGTAAATATTACTCAGAGAATAAGCAACCATAAAAATGGACTTAAGCATGGATACCATCACAACGCGCATTTACAAAATGCTTTCAAAAAATATGGCGAATCTGCTTTTGTTTTTACTCCTATTTTATATTGTGATCCCGAAAATAATTTGCTTTTTGAGCAAATGTGTATAGATGGATTAAATCACGAATACAACAAGTCAAATATTGCGGAAGCCCCAACCCGCGGAATAAGACTTTCGCAAGAACATAAAGAAAAGCTTTCTGCAATTAAAAAAGGAAACACTAACAGGCGCGGAACAAAGACAACAGACGTAGGTAGAAAAAATATAGCGACAGGAACAAAAAAAGCCATGCAATCACAAGAGTGCAGGGATAAATTAAGCGCCGCTAAATTAGGGTGTGCTGCTTGGAATAAAGGCATACCAATGTCAAACGAAACAAGAATCAAATTAATGAATTCTCATTTGGGGCGCATCGTCTCTGTTGAAACTAGAGCCAAAATGAGCGCAGGGCGCAAGGGGGAAAACGGAAGCAAAAGTAAGTTGACATGGATTCAAGTTGGTGAAATTAGGAACTCTTACACTTCTAAAAAAATAAGCCAGCGAAAGCTTGCTGTTGAATTCCAAGTCTCACAACATTCAATATGGAACATCATAAACAACATAACGTGGAGGGTTGAATGAGTGGCGGATATGACGGATCAATAAAGTTCGACACCAGTATTGATAGTCGGGGCTTCAACAGAGGTTTAGCAAGAATAACAAGTTCAATGGCTGGTGTTCAAAAAGCTATTATGAAGAATTACGACTCTTACATTACAAGCGTTGCTAAACTTGGCGCAAAGATGCTTACCTCTGTTCAAAACTCACAAAAATTGTCACCTGCAATGAAGCAATTATTCTCGCAAATAATTACGGGTGGTGCTGGCGCTGCAATGGCTTTAGGGACTGTTGTCGCATCCGCCGCCGCTGTTGTTGCGGCTGTAGCTGGCATTGCGATTGCAATAGCCGCCGTGATCGCAATTCTCGCGGCCGCTGGCGTCGCAATATTCGCCTGGGCTCAAAAATTTACCAACACTTTATACAAATCATTATCAGTGACTTCAAGTTATCGCTCTGAAGTGGTGCAACTCAAAGGCGCATTTGACACCCTTAAAGGTGCCATGATGGGGCTGGGTATCTCTTTATTGTCGGCTCTCGCTCCCGCAATTAGAACGGTAATCAATTGGTTGGTGACAGCTATCAATTGGGCGTCTCAATTTATTGCAGCTTTAAGTGGTGCAACGACCTATAACAAATACATCTCAGGTAGCGCAAGCGGTGCAGGACAGGCCGCCAAAAACGCTGACAAATTAGCAAAGAATACCGACAAGGCCGGCAAGGCTGCAAAAGGTGCACTTGCTGCATTTGATGCAATCAACGTGCTCCAACAAGAGGCCGCAGACAACTCTGAAGTGAAAGACACCTCCGGGGGTGGGGGAAGTGGTTCTGGCGGGAATATGGTCTTAAAGGCTGTTGCAATTGATCCTGCTATTCTTGAAACGGTTAAGAATGTTTGGGAATGGATTAAGCAAGCGGCTACTGATGCGTGGAACTGGATTGTTGGTGTTTGGACTCCTATTGGTGCCTGGTTGAAAACAAATGTAATTGATCCTATTTGGAATAGCATTTTGTGGCTTTGGAACATCATAAGAGATTCTGCAACTGAGTTATGGAACGGCGGATTACAACAAGTATTAACTACTTTTTGGATGTTCATCAAAGGCGCTTTTGTGGGGCAACTTTCAGCCGGTTTCAATATGATAAAGAATATTTTCAAGGATATTCTCGTCACTGTCAGTGGTGTTATTGCTTCATCAATTCAATTCTTTGGCGGCCTTATTGAATTTATTACGGGCATATTCACCGGAAACTGGAAGAAAGCCTGGCAAGGAATTCAAGACATGTTTAAGGGGATATTCAATGGGATCGTGGTTATCGTAGGCGGTGTGGTCAATACAGTGATCGATCTGATCAACGGAATGATAGCCGGGGTTATCGCTGGGGTAAATGCAGTTATTAACGCTCTTAATTCCGTATCAATAAAAATACCCGCAATGTTAGGAAAGCCTGGTTATACATTTGGAATTAATTTAGCTTCTATTGGAACTCCTCAAATTCCAAAACTGCCAATTCCAAAGCTGGCCACAGGCGCGGTTATACCTCCTAATAGTCAATTCCTTGCCGTCTTAGGTGATCAAAAACACGGGACCAATATTGAAACCCCGGTCGGGTTGATGGAAGAAACGTTTACACGAGTAATGCAGCAGAATAACACCCAACAAATCACAGTCAATTTCACGGGGACAATGGCGCAGCTTATTCAGGCTATGAACCCTGAAATAAAACGGGAAAATACACGCATTGGTAAAAGCCTGATTGCGGGGGTCTCATGAGCATAATTATTGATTCCGTTACTTATGATGTTCCTTTGACTGACCTTACAGAATCATGTGATTTTCTTGACAAGTTTGCCGAACGTACTGAGGACGGCGTTTTACACCGTGAATTGATAGGAACCTATCACAATCAACAATTGAAATTCGGGCAACCGTTCACTGCAGCAGAAAAAACAGCTTATCCACTTCTTTGGGCTAAGTTGACTGAAGCTGAAGAATTTCATACTGTAACCGTGCCAGATGCAGACGGCGCACCTTTTACTTTTCTGGCTTATGTGTCGGGGGTAAAGAGAGTGCTCAAAAAATGGAATTCAACTAAAACGGTCTGGAAAGAAATAACCGTCAACTTTACAGCGCAATCACCAAAGGCGACGCCATCGTGACAACCACCGCACCTAAAGTCAGTTTCGGACTTTACGATTTGGAAATCAACAGAGACAGTACACCGTCGTGTGATGATGTTCAATCATTTTCAAAGGTGTCTGATTTGAAAACTGGCAACGTCACCACGTACCCGATTGCCACTTACGAACCGGATTATTGGGCGCTTGATGGAAAGTTCAAATTCATTCAGGAAGTTGAAGCGGCTGTACACGTTGGATTAATGAGCCTTTCAATGTCAGACGAAAATGGCGATTTTGATACACCACCGATGTTGATTGTAGATTTTGACCAATTACATACCAGTGACGGCCTGGTGCTTCAATTC
>Ga0180007_10007341_pt1 | contig 10451 bp, 6 predicted proteins | sample MM_PC_MetaG_FD_121122 | JGI IMG/M metagenome (GOLD analysis project Ga0180007, IMG submission 121122) | Groundwater microbial communities from the Aspo Hard Rock Laboratory (HRL) deep subsurface site, Sweden - MM_PC_MetaG | ecosystem: Environmental > Aquatic > Deep subsurface > Groundwater...
CAGATAGACAGCCAGAAGATATGTTTATCCTCGTCTTCAAAAGCCTTCGACACCGTTACCTCTCCCCGTTATAATTACGCCATTGATTTACGAGGCACCCCATGGCAAACATGGGAGGAACTCAAGAAATCTTTTCCTGAGGCAGAGACCGGTGCAATCATGAATGAGGGAAGAGCCTGGCTCATTGTCCCTGTGGCCTACGACAATCAACCCCACATGGAAGCCTTGACCCATGTTCTCATGGAATCCATGGACCTTGCCTACCCCAGCACCATGGTGTTTGATTTTAAACCCTACTCAACGGGCACCAGCCAAGGCCTTGAATTCGGGTATAAGGACGGGGAATACTCATACAGAATAGACATCATTGCCGGACAGAAGCAGGCCCTCCTTTTCTGTGCCTGGACTTGGGATGGCTCATCCCCTGACCCCCTCTACACCCATGTACGTTCCCGTTTGGTCCTCAGCCATGGAGCCAATCCTCCTGACTCCGAATCATTCTCAAAACAGGAGAAAAAAAATCAGGCCACCCACATGAACCGTTTCGGACTGTTTTATTATGACACAAAGCAATATGAAAAAAGTTTTACTTACTTTAAAACAGCCCATGACCAATTTCCTGAAAATGAAAGCTATTTTCTTAACTGCCTGAAAACGTTAAACCAATTGAATGACTACGCCCAAGGGCTGAAAATGATGGAGTCCTGTCTGCCGGGGCTTGATCAAAAACCAGTCTTTTTATCCTGGCATGCGTGGTTCCTTCAAAACACCGGCCAGACCGATAAAGCCCTATCAGTCTATCAGAAAATGTTTGCCAAGGATTACAGAGATGACATTGATTTCATTGAGTATATCAATTTACTACAGGAGTTCAAGCATTGGAATGAGGCTGAGACTGCCTTTGAGCATTATTTTCAAAAAGGTGACTCCATTGAACTTCGCATGGAGCACGCCCGTTGTCTCAGCAGACAGAAAAAATACGATGAGGCCATCACCATCCTGAACACCCTGCAAAAAAACATTTCCTTCAATTCAGCCATTGCCTACGCCCTGATTAAAAACTACACCCAGTCAAACCAGCTGACAAAGGCATTCAATTTGTGTGGGGAGTTAATCTCACAGGGCTATGATTCAGCCAATGCATACTATACAAAAGGTGATATCGAATACGAACTCAAACGATACAGGGAAGCCAAAATCTCATTGGAAAAAGCCTTGACGTATTCACCGGAAGACAAGGATATCAAAGACTATATCCAGCATATCGCCGCCCTGTTGGGTGAAGGGAATAACAGCTCAATCAAACAACCCATAGACCCTGTTCCCTTGCCCGATTTTATACAAAAAACCATCTCAACTCTGAGCCCAGCCCCCCGGGATAATGGTTACGATGCCTATTATATTCATATGATTGAGGGCTTTGCCTTTATCCGAGGAAAAGAACTGAAACGGACGATCTACAAAAAAATCAAAGTCCTGAACACAGGCGGTGTGGACAAATTCAGTTCCATGGAATTCGATTTTAACCCCTTGACAGAAACCGTCTATGTCAACACGCTGGATGTTCTTGACAAGCAAGGCAACATCATTGCCAAAGGCAAACCCTCGGATTATTACGTCATTGACAAACAGGCCAACAGTATGGCTACCTTTGATCAGACGCTGAATATCACAGTCCCAAACCTTTCTCCGGGCAATATCATTTCCCTTGTCGTGACCATCAACAAAAAAGGCAGCAGGGACACCCTTCCATTTTACGAAAGAGCCCTTGCTTCTTCGCGGCCGGTTCTGTATTCCTGTATTTTTTATTCAGGCAGTCTTGAAGATATCAGGTTCCAGGAATCTCATTTAAACGGGCACATTAAAACCGACTCCGGCATGGCCTGGTTCATCGATAAACCGGCCCCATATCACTTTGAGCCCCTCCAGGTCGATTATGAACAGATCGTTCCACTCCTCAAATTCACCGATGCATCCAACACCTGGGAAACCGAAGGCAGGAATTATCTGAAAGACATTGACGGTAAGCTCTGTTCATCCCCACAAACAACAGCACTTTCAAAAACCCTGACAAAAACCTGCAAAACCCGTAAAGAAAAAATTGATGCTCTTGTCAGCCACATTCAGAAAAACTATACATACAAAGCCATTGAATTCGGACGCAGGGCATGGTCACCCAATACGCCGTCTACCATTATGAACAACAAATATGGCGATTGTAAGGACCATGCCGTGCTGCTTCACCAATTATTAACAGACATCCATATCCCCAGCCACCTGGCTCTTGTGAGCACGGATACCATCACTGATGACTCGCTGCCCTCCATGGACCAGTTCAACCACATGATCGTCCACATTCCTGTGAAGAATGGAGCCGGGCTTTTTATTGATACAACAGACAAGGACATTGACCCGAATATCCCTGTGCCCCAGGGAATAGGTGGACACATGGCTCTGGTCCTTGATGCTAAAGACATTCGTCTTGAAAAAATCCCCAATTATGCCCTGGGAAGCAGTTCGGTTCGTAACCGATGCGACATTCGAGTTGCAAACGACGGGAAATCCATGCAAATCAACGATACCTTGACATTATCCGGTTACAGCGCCGATTTCATGCGAAGCCATTTGAAGGCCATCGAAGAAATCAAACAACCCCGATGGGCAAAAAACATTCTTACGGGTTATCTCAAAGAAGATGCCGAACTTTTATCGTTTTACGTTGAGAATCTGTATACCAATACCCATGATTTAATTCTTAAACTGTCCTATAAAATGACATGTCAGGCATGGGAAAAAAAAGGATTTCAATTTGATATCCCCGCACCCTGGGAGAGCTATTATCTTGAAACGCGACCTGTGAATACCAGGCAGACACCTTTCCAGATTCACTACCCCTTTGATATGACGCGTGAAATTACAGTGACAAGCCTCTCGGGCATGGCACCTGGCCTTGACATGGCCGGTGATCGGAAAAAATCACATGATTTTGGAACATGGGAAACACGTGCCTCCCGGACTGACAGCTCCTTTGGCATGGCCTTCAATCTCAGATTTAATCCGGGGATATATCCTGCGGAACGCTATCAGGATTACTGCAAAATGGTCAATGAGGCCATTAAGACCCTTGAAACAAAAGTCACGTTCACGCCGCAGGTCGCCCTATAATCAAAATCAGATTCAATCCTTATTATTGATGGCTATTTATGATTCTGAACGATACCGGAAAGCCCTACACACAATCACTGGAGGTTCGGATTCAATCGCTGCCCTTTAAGCGCATCAGCATCTTTCAGCCGTCTTTGTTGCTTGGAAAAAGGGAGACGTTCCGATTGGGTGAGAGATTGGGCTCTTTGATTTTACCTGTTTTGAGTCTTATTCCATGGATACGTCGGTACCGCCCGATCCCCGGCAACCGAGTGTACAGGTAAGCCAGCAACCCGGACCTTCACTGGAATGGTTCCGGTTGGATGACATATTTCATTGATCGAATGCGAGGATTCCGTATATAGTCCCAGAGAACTCATGGGATCTGGGCACGATGCGTCGTGCCCTTGCCCGCATCGCGACAGCGTTGAGTTGAAAGCGAATGGTATCACATCTTGATTCTGACATTCTAAATCTTTTAAACGTTTATCAGCCGAAAATCTCAGCGTATTTGTGTTCAATCGATTGAATTTCATGATCCGAAAGTTTTTTAAACTCTTTTTCCTTTGCCCGTTTTGAAAGCTTTCCGTTATTATGATTCAAAAAGCGTAGAAGCAAAGCGACGAGCTTATCCGGCATATCCAAATAGTTTGTTATGAATTCGTTAAATAAATCATATTTTTTCACGTAATTAATCTCATCAGGAAGCGTTTTGTCAACGGTTTCGGCAACGCATTCAAAGAAAAACTCGGCCAGTTTTGTTGCATCAAAAAAACGATAGAGATCTATGGTCTCATTCAAAACCTGAACATTGTTTTTCTCTGTCGGCCGCCATTCAATAAGATCAAGGCGGGGTTTTGAGAAATGTTCAAGTATTTTCCGGTATTCACCGATTCGTTCCAGAATGACGGAAGATACCGGGAATACCATCCCTTTTGGAACAAAACATTTTTCAGCCAGAACATGGTGAAACAAATACCTGTGAATCCGTCCATTTCCATCTTCAAACGGATGGATAAATACAAAACCAAAGGCAATGATGGTTGCCATTAAAACAGCATCAAAATCATCCTGACAAAGAAGCTCATATGTTTCAATGAGCCCATTCACAAGCGTTTTCAAATCATCCGGCCTGGCGGAAATGTGACCCGGCATAGGCATGCCTGATCTGCGGTCATGGTTGCCCACAAAGCCGCCTTCCGTGCGTAAACCGGGTTCGATGAAACGGTTATCTGAAATAACAAGGTATTGCAGGTATTCCAATTCAGAGATGCTGAGTTTACGTTGACCGGCTTCCCCTATGATTCTTCCCCATCTTTCGATTCTGTTGTGTGGCGGGGTTTCTCCTTCGATCGTGTAAGATGCTTTTGAGTCTTTAAGTAAGAGAAAAGCAGCAGCCCGGTTCAGTAGATCGGGATGAATCTGACCGATATTTCCAATGGCCTTCTCTGATAGTTTTTTACCGATATACTGTTCAAGCTTTTCCGTTTTTCGGATCAACGGACAAAAATGTATTGTCCCAGGAAGATTGTTGCGAACCCGATGGCGTTTTGATGGATATGATATTCCTTCATATTGCAACGTGCTATTGATAAGTGAAACAAAATTACCTGTTGTTGCATCGTCAATATTAAGTGGTTCTTCACGTAGCCATTCCCACAAAAACCATATTTTGCGGCAGTACATTCCGGTTGGCTTTGAGCGGATGATTGCTTCTATTTCACTGACTTCAATGACATGAAATAATGCATTGAGAATGGACAGATCAATGCCTTCATATTTCAAGGCAAAGGTTAAGTGACCATACAATGTTTCTTCAGGTCTATGACGTGGTGTAAACATTCGCCAGCGCCCATTGTCGTATTTTTTATGCTTTGTACCAATGGCACAGAGATAATCCGGTATCGGAACTTTCAGATCATGGCCTTGAATGAGTGCGGAATATCCGGATAGACCGGTGCCTTTTTCCAAAACCAGGAATCCCTGAAAAATAATTATGGATCGTGAATTTTGATTATATTTTACCATTGTTGTGAATTGCCTTTTTAAAGATGTCATTCATCTTGGCATGAAATACACGTATTGTCTATGAATTTTGGTTATATGATGGGATATTTGTGAAAAATAGTTACAATACAACTCTCATGTGGACGAATTTTATTCGGTAATGGTCCGATTTAAGAGGTCACATCATAAACGAACGTTTTTCAAGGTTTCCCTTTTTCGAGGGGAACGAACTGGACGGAAAGGCATTGATTCCCTTTTCCACCCATCAATGAATTGATCAATTGTTTTTGGAGGATATCCTTCTCCTGCCCGCGGCCAAACCTATAAGCCCAGCGCCCAAAAGGAACATGAAAGTCAAACAAAATATGCATCCTTTTGATGAACACTAAACATGTATTTTTTGTGAAAATAGTTTCGATAATATTGTTTACATAAATAAATGAAACGTGTATTTTAACCATTCAGAAGGAACATGCCACGAGACGTCTGAAAAACAACAGGAAATCGTTACAGAAGATAACTTAAGATCCGACTCGCGACGAGCCGTCGTGAATTGGTGATGCCGCCATAAAAAGTTCCATATGTGCCATCGACTTCTTACGAGGTCATCAATGTTTTTGTGTTGAAACCCGGTCCCAATCCCTGTGCCATTTATTCGAGTTTTTTCGCTTTCTACCTATCGTTCCCATCGGGCTTCCTTGTTCCTGAATCGTTCTGTCTGATCAAATATAATGAACGATTGTAATTCTTATATGAGTGTAACGGGGTAAACAAATGCGGTTTATTTTTTTCGCAAGGAGGCTCACCAAATAAAATAATAAGGAGGTGATCTAACGAGGCAACTCCCAGGTATTTTATGGGCATAAATTCAACAATTAAAAAATGGAGGACTGTTAAATGAGCAAGAAAAATTATTTGTTTATGGCCGTAATTAGCATCTTCATTGTGTTACTATTGAGTTCCATTTCCACGGTTGCATCTGCAGAAATGAAGGCGGTTATTTCCAGCTACGGACCGACGAACCAGACCGAGACCTTTGACCAAATCAAGGCCGGGCGCATGGCGGTGAAAGGTGAACGTGCCAAACGTCAAAAGGCGTTGTTAAACTCTCGATATGACCTTACGACGAAGACAACGACGAAGGTCGTCATGTCAGGGGGGAAACCCATTCCCACAGGTCCTACAGCTAAGCTTAATGGGACAAACTGGATGGAGCTTGATAAAATGACCCCGGAACAAATAAAAGGGAAGGGGGTGTTTCCTTACAAACCCCTTCCTTTTTCTGACCACGCTGAGGGCGGCATGCTTTTTCCGGAGATGATCACCAAGCTTTTACCACGTCTGATTCGATTTGACCTTGATTTTGACCTGCCGGAGCATATTCTACCGGACCCTGCCCCAGCAATGTTTCTAACGACCCGACCTGACCTTGGCGATGTGGCAAAGGGACGCCTTATTACCATCGACAATTACTATGAGATTTTTAATGGTATTCTAAATCCGAAACAGCTCGAAGGCTTGCGACTTCTCTTGACTCAGTTCCCCCAACAGCAATTTAATGCAACGGAGGATCGACGAACCGACCGGCCAAGCTTGGGCGTCACCTGCTTTGACTGTCATGCCAATGGACACACCAATGGGGCGAATCATCTTGTCGGCGACATTCGGCCTCAGGAATTCAGACATCGTATTGAAACCCCTAGCCTAAGGGGCGTAAATATCCAGAGACTTTTTGGTTCCCAGCGGGCGCTCAAAACTGTGGAGGACTTTACCGAATTCGAACAACGAGCTGCCTATTTCGATGGCGACATCTGTATGGCTGCTAAAAAAGGGGTGAACATCCTTGAACGGGGAAGCCAAGTTCATTTTATGGCTGAATTTTTATCAATCCTTGATTTCCCTCCGGCCCCCCATCTTGATATTTACGGAGAACTCCATCAGGCTAAGGCCAATACTAGCGAATCTCGTGGTCAGGCGATATTTAATGGAAAGGCTCGATGCGACTCATGCCACCCGGCCCCTTACTACACGGATAACAGTATGCATGACCTTAAGGCTGAGCGTTTTTATAAAATGGAAATGGCCAATGGAATGATGATGGCCCATGATGGTCCGATTAAAACATTTCCATTGAGAGGTATCAAGGATTCCCCACCCTATATGCATGACGGGAGGTGTTTCACCCTTGAGGACATTGTGGAATATTTCAATCTTATTCAGCAGCTTCATTTGGAAGATAAGGAAAAAACAGATCTTGTTGCTTTCTTACGCATTTTATAGGGGATGTTTTTCGGATCATCAAATGAGGGAAACTTCGGTTTTCCTCATTTTTTCTCCCGGAAAGCGATTTCACGGTATGGGGCATGAACGCTCAAGGAAATACAATATGACCCACGGTGCCACCATGGCCCTGCTGACCTTGCTCCGAAGTGATCGAATCATCTAAGAGCGGAACGTTTGATCAATTATTTTTGGAGGATATCTTTCTCCTACCCGCGGCCAAACCAATAAGCCCAGCACCCAAAAGGAACATGGTTGCAGGTTCGGGTACCGGTGCATTTCCCACCGCAATATTGTCGCCTTCAAAGGCAAAATTCAAACTGGTCATCATAAAACTGTCAAAAGCAGGAAGATCAAAAAAATTCACGTATAAATTTGTGCTTGGAGCGGTTTGATTTCCGTTGGCAGCATTGGGTGAGGTAATGGATACGGCACAAGCAGAACGTGTTATTCCAAAAACCATTAAAAACATGCTGCATAAAACAATAAACTTTTTCATTCTTTCTCCTGAAGACATCAATTTCAAAAAACGTTCGTTAATAATAACGGTGTTCTCTTTAGCAAAAACCATGCAAACGCTGCAATTTTTTTAAAAGCAATAAATACAGATAGTTGAAAATTTCACTGTATTAAATATATGTATACTATGAAATAAATGACATAGGTTTATTGGGATATTATTAGGATACGGATATTCTCACGTGCAACACATACAGCGGTGAGCTCAATGGTGTGCAATTAAACGTGATCGCCTTTAACATCCCAAGGGAATTTTGATGAACTCGTAAAAAGTCGATGGATGGCTATGGAAAAAGGTTCATAGGCAAGGCATAGTGTTTGGCTGTGGTTTCTGCATACATGAGCGTATGGCGAACGTCCCGCTAAACACTATAACGCCGCATATGGGACTTTTTCGACGCCATCATTTTTAGTGGCGGGGTTTGTCTCGCCTTAGTTCATTGAAATACTCATCATACTTGCCGCTGTCTTTTAACTGGCGCAAGCCCTTGTTAAATAATTTAATCAGCCGTATGTTCCGTTCATGTTTTTTGGACAAAAGCAATTGTTCTTTGTGTTTACCAAAAGGGGTGGGATGATGGGTAAACAAATTAACCGTTTGGGCATCATAGGATGCATTTAATTGATAGTAACCCACATCGATTAATTGGGGAAAAATATCAAAACGCCCTGCCATTAATTTTCTAAACCCTTGTTGATCCGATGTTGCCCCCCGGTCCACAGAGATTTTACCCGAACGCTCAGCGTCAAGGAACTCCTTGGTGTACATGTAGCCAAGGGTCGCACCGATGCGAACATCTTTAAGATCATCAAATGCCTTCCAATCAAAGGTATTCTTTTTCATATAAAAGAATACCCAGGGGGTTTCCCAGACATCATCACTGGCATAAAGATCTTGTTCCCGCTCGGCATTGATTTCCCAGCCCACAGCCCCGTCCCATGATCCGTTTTCGGCCAATTTCAATCCCCGTGACCAGGGGAAGAAACCGTATATGACCGTGATTCCCTCCAAGGCAAATGCCTCGGTCACAATGCGTGATCCCACACCGTAATATTCCAGATTCTCGGAAAAGTAGGGAGCCCATTCTCCATTTGTCAGACGGATTGTTTCTTCAGAGGAACTTACATTCACCTGAGACAATAAAAGACACCCAACGAGGCTCCAAACTCTCATCTGCATTTTCATAGAAATCATTTCCCGGATAAAGGTGAGTGCAATCATTTTTCAGAATTCAGGAAGGATAGAAACAGAATCAATTTATATTTTTGCAGGAAAACCATAAAAAATCAAATGAATTATTGATTGACAGAATTGATTTCTGCGTCGCAGTGCATCATGGGATTGGGTAACATCCAGAGCCGTTTAACATGTCATGAATCCCTTTTTCATAACGATGAAACCTATTTTATTTTACAACTGTATCTGGTACTATAAGTACATGGTCTCTTTTCCGGATTTGTTAAGTCCACGTCAATCATTGCCGACCTGCTTATGAACCAGACTCTATGACAAAAATTTCATTCGAACATCCTGTGAGTAACTCTATGATATAGGTGATTCCCATGAAAAAACTCATTGTTTTTTCACTTTTTACATGCCTCGTGATATCCTCAGTCTTCTGCTTTGCCGACAAAGCAAAGGTTCTTGTGATCGAGAGCTATGATCCACGACTTGAATGGACAGCCCAATGCGAAAAAGGAATTGCCTCTGTTCTTGAAGACCAGGCGGCCCTTAGCTATTTTTACATGGATACCAAACGCATCCCCGAAACCGAATTCCCTGTACAGGCGAATATGGCCTGGGACCTGTATCTTAAGGAGAAACCGGATCTGGTCATGATCGGAGATGACAACGGCCTTAGGCTCCTTGGCCCACGATTTGCTCAAACGGCGACGCCGGTGGTTTATTTTGGAATCAACAACAACCCCCGACATTATTTCGAAACCATGCCCGAGAACATCACAGGCCTTCTGGAACGAACTCCTGTGATTCCCTGGCTGAGGTATTTAAAACGCATCATGCCCCGGGCGGATTCGGCCCTGGTCCTGATGGACAGCAGCCCCACCACCCAGGCCATTGTTGAGGTTACCTTCCAAGGAAAAACCCACCTCAATGTCGGGGGCATCCAGGCAGAATACCATATCGCCGATAACTGGGATCAGTGGCGGGACTATATCACCAATTCTGGGAAATACAGCCTTCTTCTCTTGCCCACCTTCCATGCTGTAAAAGACAAAGATGGCCATCATATGAGCGTCAAGGACGTCATTGAATGGACTTCCGCCCATAGCCCATCCCCTCTTTTTACCAACCAGGACTACACTGTTTCCGATACCGGTGTTGCAGGAGCCTATGTCATTTTCGGCGAATCCCATGGGAAACAGGCGGCTGAAATCGCCCGGGACATTCTTCTGGGCAAACAGCGTGTGGGACAAATCCCCCCAAAAACGGACAGGACCGGGAAGTTTTACTTTAACAAAAAGCAGATGGGACGATTCAA
>Ga0180007_10007342_pt1 | contig 10450 bp, 19 predicted proteins | sample MM_PC_MetaG_FD_121122 | JGI IMG/M metagenome (GOLD analysis project Ga0180007, IMG submission 121122) | Groundwater microbial communities from the Aspo Hard Rock Laboratory (HRL) deep subsurface site, Sweden - MM_PC_MetaG | ecosystem: Environmental > Aquatic > Deep subsurface > Groundwater...
ATTTTCTTGAACAGCTGTAATCTTGCTTTACTGCTTATCGTATAATTAAATAATCGGGGTAAGAAATGGCAACAATGAAGACCTATAAACCGACATCACCGGGGAGAAGAAACTATGTTTCGATTATCAATCCGGAATTGTCAAAAACCGGGCCTGAAAAAGGTTTGGTGCAACCGCTGCATAAATCTGGTGGACGTAATAATAATGGACGCATTACCGCCAGACATATAGGTGGAGGCCATAAACGTAAATATAGGATAATTGATTTCAAGAGGGACAAGGAAAATATTCCCGCCAAGGTAGCAGCAATTGAATATGACCCGAACCGGTCAGCGAATATCGCTCTCCTCTTTTATGCTGATGGCGAGAAGAAATACATTCTCTCACCTTTAGGCATCAAAGTTGGTGATATCGTTGAGGCTGGGGAAAAAGTTGATATCAAGGTCGGCAATTGCCTTCCTATGGCCAATATTCCTCTAGGCAGTATTATCCATAACGTTGAAATGCGCATCGGCAAAGGCGCACAGATGGTGCGCAGTGCCGGTGTCTCTGCGCAGTTGATGGCTAAAGAGGGCGAACATGTTCTTGTTAAACTTCCATCCGGTGAAGTTCGCAGATTTCATCGGTTGTGCAGAGCCTGTATCGGACAGATCGGCAATATTGAACATGAGAGCGAAAAAATCGGCAAAGCAGGACGTAATCGCTGGAAAGGCAACAGGCCTAAGGTTCGTGGTGTTGCCATGAATCCACATGATCATCCCATGGGTGGCGGTGAAGGTAAAAGTTCAGGTGGGCGTCATCCTTGTACACCTTGGGGTATGCCGACAAAGGGATACAAGACGAGGAAGAGGAAGCCATCTGATAAGGATATCGTCAAGAAACGGTCATAAAGGGAGATAGAGCATGGGACGGTCAATTAAAAAAGGTCCATTTGTAGATGACCATTTAATGAGCAAGGTTGAAAGCGCAAAGGATACTGGATCGCGCAAGGTTATTAAAACCTGGTCCAGGCGTTCAGATGTACTTCCGGAAATGGTTGGACTTACCTTTGCTGTTCATAATGGGAAAAAATTTATTCCTGTTTTTGTCACAGAAAATATGGTTGGACACAAGTTTGGTGAATTTTCACCGACTCGTACATTTTATAGCCATGCAGGTGACAGAAAAGTCAAAAAGTAATAATGCGGTCACCTGAAAAGGAGTCATTAACCGATGGAAGCAAAGGCTGTTTTAAAAAACATAAGAATTTCGCCTCAGAAAGCGCGGCTTGTCGCTGATATGATTCGCGGCAAGCAGGTTGATAATGCACTGAACACTCTGAAATTCACCCCGAAAAAAGGTGCGCGTATTATCCGAAAAGTTGTCGAATCAGCTGTAGCAAATGCCAGTCAGAATGAGGCAATCGATGTTGATACATTATTTGTTAAAAAAATATTTATCGATGGCGGACCAACGCTGAAACGTATCCGTCCCAGAGCAATGGGGAGAGCTTCAAGGATATTAAAAAGGTCAAGCCACATTACAGTTGTTCTCGATGAAATGTGATTCGTTGATTATAGTCGAAATAATTAATTTGTTAAGATTTACTCAGGTTGTGTAATTAAACATAATCCTTATGTGATGGAGGAAGGTTTTGGGCCAGAAAGTTAATCCAATAGGTTTGCGCCTTGGTATTGTTCGATCATGGGAATCAACATGGTATGCAGACCGTGATTATGCAAAATATTTACTGGAAGATCAAAAGATCAGAAAGTATCTGAAAAAGAGGCTTTATCATGCCGGTATTTCAAAAATTAATATTTCCCGCACCGGTGAAAAACTGAAACTGAAACTCCACACAGCAAGGCCTGGTATTGTAATTGGTAAAAAGGGGACAGAAATCGAGGCGTTGAAAATCGATCTCGATAAGCTGACCAACAGGCAATGTGTTGTAGACATTCAGGAGGTAAGACGTCCTGAGGCTGACGCGCAGCTTGTTGCGGAAAATGTTGCCCTGCAGCTCGAAAGACGTATCGCATTTCGCCGGGCAATGAAAAAGTCGGTTAATATCGCCTTGAAGTTCGGAGCAAAAGGTATTAAGATATCCTGCTCCGGTCGTTTAGGGGGTGCTGAAATGGCACGGCGGGAGTGGACCCGTGAAGGACGTGTGCCGCTTCATACACTGCGGGCTGATATTGATTACGGTTTTGCTGAAGCAAAGACTACATATGGCATTATCGGTGTAAAAGTTTGGATCTTTAAGGGCGAAGTTCTTACTGACACTGAACAGATCAGTGAATAAAGAATATTTTGCCTGTTTCTGAAAAATTAGGTGCATATGGGGCACCTTATTTTATTCAATGTAAATCCAAGCAGATATCATAATGATATGCTTGATATTGATTAAGGTAACGTAGCGATGCTTAGTCCAAAGAAAGTTAAACATAGAAAACAAATGAAGGGCCGCATGAAAGGCGTTTCCCTACGCGGCTCGGCCTTGGTTTTTGGTGAGTATGCGTTGAAAGCTGTCCAGTGCGGCAATATGACTGCTCAGCAGATCGAAGCAGCCCGTATCGCAATTAACAGAACCGTTAAGCGTGGCGGCAAGATGTGGATTCGTATTTTCCCCGATAAGCCGATCACCAAAAAACCTGCCGAAACAAGGATGGGTAAAGGTAAGGGCAGTCCGGAGTACTGGGTTGCGCCAGTCAGACCTGGTCGGATTTTATATGAACTGACTGGAGTTGAAGAAAGTTTGGCTATCAAAGCGTTGACTCTGGCTGGGAATAAACTTCCTTTTGCAACCAAAGTTATTTCTAAGAGGAACTGTTTATGAAGGCCAAAGAAATCCGTGAATTAAGTGTTGATGATCTGAGAACGAAATCCAAAGATCTGGCTGAAGACCTTAATAAATTGAAATTTCAGCATGGTATAAGACCACTTGAGAACACTGCCAAGCTTAAAGATCTTCGCAGACAAATTTCAATAGTAAATACGATAATCACTGAAAAACTTCAGTCAAATTAATTTCAAAGATCGATGGTGAATCAAAAACATTCATATATCGCGGGATAAACAGATGGTGGAAAAGAAAGCACATAAAAAGAGTAGAATCGGCATTGTGATAAGCGACAAAATGGACAAAAGTATTGTCATTCGCACTGAACGGTTGATTAGCCATAAGCTTTATGGAAAGTTCATTCGCAGGCAAGTGAAATATATGGCCGATGACCCGGAAAGCCTCTGCAGTGTCGGCGATCTTGTTATGATTGAAGAATGTCGTCCCCTAAGCAAAAGAAAACGCTGGAGATTGCGCAAAATTGTAGAGAAAGCAGTAATTGTCTGAATTAGTTCCTGTTTTTTTCAGTTTATTTATTGCAATAGCCGCAACTACATTATTACTCAATAATATTCACTGAAAGGTGAATAGTTGGTGAAGATATGATACAGACAGAAACCGTTCTCAATGTTGCTGATAACTCCGGTGCAAAGAAAGTTCTTTGCATCCGTGTGCTTGGAGGAACCAGGAGAAGATATGCCCGCGTAGGCGACATCATTGTCGTTACAGTCAAAGAGGCTATACCAAATGCCAAGGTTAAAAAAGGTGATGTTCTTCGTGCAGTAATAGTTCGCACCGTCAAGCAGATCAAACGCCAAGATGATACTTCTGTTAGATTTGATGAGAATTCAGCAGTACTTCTTTCTGGAACAGGTGAACCACTAGGAACCAGGATCTTTGGCCCTGTTGCCCGTGAACTGCGACTTAAAGGATTCATGAAAATAATATCACTGGCTCCCGAAGTTCTTTAATTGTCAAATATATTATTTGACACACGTTATACAGACAGGCTGTAAGTGGTAGAAAATTTATATATATGAGGATCGAGTGATGGGTGCAGGGAAAAATTATCTGAAACTCAATGATAAGGTTGAGGTCGTTGCCGGTAAGGATAAAGGCCGAGTGGGCAAAATTACAAAAGTGTATCCTGACTCTGATAAGGCAAAAGTTGAAAAAATCAACATGATTAAACGCCACACGAAGCCCAACATGAAAAACCAGCAGGGTGGCATAATCGAAATGGAAGCGCCAATGCATGTTTCCAATCTGATGTTGATTTGTTCCAAGTGTGCAAAGGCTGTTCGAATTAAAATTTCTCGTTTGGAAGATGGAACAAAGGTCCGCGTCTGCAAGAAGTGTGGTGAATCAATAGAGGCTCGCGCGTAACGGCTTTTGGTTTATTGGAGGCTATGATGGTAAGTTTGAAAGAATATTACGAAAAAGAATGTATATCCATGCTCATCAAAGAGTTTGGCTATAAAAATATTATGGAAGTGCCCAAGCTTGGGAAGATTGTTCTGAACATGGGCCTGGGCGAAGCGGTTCAAAACCCCAAGATCGTTGAAGGGGCGGCAAATGAGATGACTCTTCTTGCAGGCCAGAAGGCAGTCATAACAAAGGCCAAAAAATCCATTGCCACATTTAAGCTCAGGGAAGGCATGCCCATTGGCTGCAAAGTTACCCTTCGCAAAGCTAAGATGTATGATTTTTTGAGCAAACTGGTTCATATCGCCCTTCCCAGGGTTCGTGATTTCAGGGGTGTTAAAGCCAGCGGTTTTGACGGGCGTGGTAATTTCTCTTTTGGTGTAAAAGAGCATATTATTTTTCCTGAGATAGACTATGAAAAAATAGATAAAATCAAAGGTTTTAATATAACAATTACAACCAATGCAAAGACTGATGAAGAAGGGCGTTTTCTTTTAAAAGCGCTGGGTATGCCTTTCCAAAAATAGTACTGTTCAGGAGGAAGAGGTTGGCTAAGAAATCTTTAATATCAAAAAGTGAGCGCAAACCGAAATTTGGTGTTCGCGCTTATAATCGCTGTCCACTTTGTGGTAGGCCACGGGCTTTTATCCGTAAATTTGGTGTGTGCAGGATTTGTTTCAGATCCCTTGCTTCCCGTGGTGAGGTAACCGGCGTGACAAAATCGAGCTGGTAAAAGCTCTCTTTGTCATTTTTTGATTGACTGCAAAAGGAGTAGATACATGTCTATGAGTGATCCTCTGGCAGATATGCTGACCAGAATCCGAAATGCAAGAATGGTAAAGTTTGAAAGTCTTGAGATGCCGTATTCCAAATTACGAAGCGGAGTGGCGGAGATCTTAAAGAAAGAAGGATATATCATTGATTATCAGCTTATTAAAGATAACAAGCAAGGTGTTTTGAAAATCTCCCTGAAATACGATCAGAACAGAAATCCTGTGATTTCCGGTTTAAAGCGGGTGAGCAAACCAGGCTGTCGGGTCTATGTAAAATCCGATGATATACCAAAAGTTATGAGTGGACTTGGAATAGCTATTATATCTACTTCAAGTGGTATTCTTTCAGACAGAGAAGCTCGGAAGAACGGTATTGGTGGAGAGTTACTCTGCACTGTCTGGTAATAATAGAATTTGATCGGGCGGTCTTCAATGATGTAGGCCGTTTGTTAATTAAGTGAACATGAAGTTAGTTAGATAGAGTGGAGATGACCAATGTCAAGGATTGGCAATCAACCCATATCGGTACCAGCTGGGGTTAAAGTTGATATTAATGGTACAAATGTAAAGGTTACCGGACCCAATGGAACTTTGGAAAGAAATATACGGCCAGAGATCAGTCTTGTACAGACCGACGGTATCATCACAGTAAAATGCTTGGATAACAGTAAAAGAACACGGGCCTTTAGTGGATTAACCCGTACCCTTGTCAATAACATGATTCTCGGCACAGAAAAAATGTTCACCAAGAAACTGGTTATTGAAGGTGTCGGCTATAAGGCTGAATTACAAAAAAATGAGTTGACGCTCAATGTCGGCTACTCAAATCCGGTGATATTCAACCTGCCTGATGGTATCATTGGAAAGGTTGAAAAGACAGCCATTACCCTTGAGGGAATTGACAAAGAACTTCTTGGACTGACCGCTGCCAAAATCCGTGATATCAGAAAACCTGAACCCTATAAGGGCAAGGGCATCAGATATGCCGATGAGCATATTGTCCGCAAGGCTGGTAAATCAGCATCGAAGTAACAGAGTAACTTTTGAATTTTATTTAGGTTAAAACAATGGCGAGAACAAATCAGAAGACTGTTGCACGTGAAAAGCGTATCAAAAGAATTAGAAAAAAGATTTCAGGTACTGCTGAAAGACCACGCCTGCGTGTTTTTAAAAGTTCCAAACATATATATGCCCAGGTGATTGATGATGTAGCAGGACACACCATGTGTTCCATGTCAACCTGTGACAAGTCATATGCTCCTGTCGAAGAAAAAGGAAAAATTGCAATCGCTCATCACGTTGGAGTTCTTCTGGCTAAAAAAGTAATCGAAAAGGGCATTAATAAAGTCGTTTTTGACAGGGGTGGTTACATCTATCATGGCCGTGTCAAGGCTTTATCAGAAGGTGCTCGTCAAGGTGGTCTTGAATTTTAAAGGAATTTTATTCAAGCATGAATCATTCTAATCATATGGAATTGTTGGGGGTGTAAGTTGGCCGATTTTAAAAGCGATAAGATTGATGATCAGCTTATTGAAAAGATAGTATTCATCAACAGGGTAGCTAAAGTTGTTAAGGGCGGACGTCGTTTCAGCTTCAGTGCAATTGTTGTTGTAGGTGATGGCAAAGGCAGTGTTGGCTATGGTCTTGGCAAAGCAAATCAGGTACCTGAAGCCATACGAAAAGGTGTCGAAAAGGCACGCAAAGATATGAAACCCGTAGCCATTAATGAAATCAGCATTCCCCACGAGATAAATGGCAGATTTGGCGCCGGCAAGGTAATGCTCAAGCCTGCTTCAGCCGGTACGGGAGTTATTGCCGGTGGTGCGGTCAGAGCTGTTCTTGAGGCTGCTGGTGTGCAGAATATTCTCACCAAATGCCTTGGATCACATAATCCTCATAATCTCGTCAAGGCAACTCTTGACGGATTGAGGAAGTTGCGCAGTGTTGAGAAAGTAGCAAAACAACGTGGGTTGACAGTTGAGGAAATACTTTCATAAGTTAATTTCATTTGCAATATCTTCTGTGCAAATGTTCTTACTGTGTTAAATCCCTCATAAATTATTTCCGTATTAGCAAATGCGATTAGTTATCGATAGGTATGGTCATGGCGAATGAGCTTAAAATAACTTTGAAAAAGAGCGTGATCGGCAGCACGAAAAAAGTGCGTGCGACTGCCACGGGTCTGGGTTTGACCAAAACGAACAGAACGATAGTTCGTAAAGACACGCCTGAGATTCGAGGAATGGTGAACAAGGTTCAACATCTTGTTGAAGTGGAGGAAATATAATGTTGTCTTTATCAAACTTATCCCCCCAGAAAGGTTCAACCAAGCAGAGAAAAAGGTTGGGCAGAGGCCCGGGAAGCGGACATGGCAAAACCGCAGGCCGTGGTCACAAGGGCTTTAAGGCCCGTTCAGGCAGTGGCGTGAAGCCTGGCTTTGAGGGTGGTCAGATGCCTCTGCAGAGACGTTTGCCGAAACGCGGATTTAATAATATTTTCCGCAAGGAATTTGCGGTGGTCAACGTCAAGGATCTCGACAAACTTGAAGCCGGCGCCAAAGTTGACCGACAGGCTCTGGTTGCAGCGGGGTTTATCCGAGCTAATGATAACTTTGTCAAGATTCTCGGTGAAGGCGAACTGACAAAAAAATTCACCGTTGCCGTTGATAAGGTAAGTGAAAGTGCTCGCAAAAAGATTGAGAATGCCGGCGGAACAATCGAGGAATAAAAGAGGATTATAATGGCCGGTGCACTGCAAAGCGTTGCAAATATTCCAGATCTGAGGAGGCGTATTACATTTACCCTTCTGATGCTTGCAGTTTACCGTGCCGGAGTTCAGATTCCTACTCCAGGTATCAACGGAGAGGCCCTTGCTTCTTTTTTTGAAAAAAACGCCGGTACTCTGTTTGGCATGTTCAATATGTTTTCAGGTGGTGCATTAGAAAATTTTTCTATTTTTGCACTAGGAATCATGCCTTATATCAGCGCTTCCATTATTTTCCAGCTTTTGACCGTTGTCGTACCGCATCTTGAGGCATTAGCCAAAGAAGGTGAGTCAGGGCGGAGAAAAATTACGCAATACACCCGATATGCAACGGTTGGGCTGAGTATTATCCAGTCATTGATGATAAGCACCGGCCTTGAAGGAATGGTTGCTCCAGTCGGCAGTGAAATGATCGTCATAAACCCGGGATGGCAATTCCGCTTAATGACAATGCTGACGTTAACATCCGGCACGGCGTTTATCATGTGGCTTGGTGAGCAGATGACGGAACGCGGCATCGGCAATGGCATATCCCTGATTATTTTTGCAGGTATCGTTGCCAGGATGCCTGCAGCAATCGTCAATACTTTTAAGATGGTGGGTTCTGGTGAAATTTCGTTGATATTTCTCCCTATTCTGCTTGTCATGATGGCGGCTGTTATTTCAATCATCGTTTTTTTTGAAACAGCCCAGCGCAGAATACCCATACAGTATGCCAAGCGAATGATCGGCAGGCAGATGTATGGCGGGCAGAGATCGCACCTGCCGCTTAAGATTAATATTTCAGGCGTTATTCCGCCGATTTTTGCTTCATCAATCATGATGTTTCCGGCTACAATAGGCGGTTTCATAACAATTGACTGGGTGCAGGAGATTACCTCAAAACTTGCGTGGGGCAGTCCCTTACACACCTTGATATTTGTCGGTCTGATTGTCTTTTTCTGCTTTTTTTATACGGCAGTTACCTTTAATCCGATTGATGTTTCGGAGAATCTGAAAAAACATGGCGGTTTTGTTCCTGGGATACGGCCAGGCAAAAAAACTGCTGAATTTATTGATAAGGTGGTTACCCGGCTGACCGTTATTGGCGCGATCTATGTCAGTCTTGTTTGTGTATTGCCTACCCTGCTGATAAGTAAGCTGAATGTCCCATTTTATTTCGGTGGAACAGCACTGCTGATTGTTGTCGGTGTTGCGCTGGATACGTTGTCGCAAATTGAATCCCATTCCATTTCGAGAAATTATGATGGATTTTTGAAGTCTGGCCGCATTAAGGCCAGAAGATAGGGCAGGCTCTGCTGTATGACTTCAGCAATCATTTTGAAGTCCGCTTCCGAACTGGAAATTATGGAGGAGGCAAACCAGATAGTGGCACAAACGCTGTGTATGCTTCAGGAGCATATCACTCCAGGTGTCACCACATTACAACTGGATCAACTGGCAGAGAAATATGCACGGAAAAAAAATGCGATTCCTGCGTTCAAAGGGTACCGGGGTTTTCCCGGCAGCCTTTGTGTTTCATTAAATGAACAGGTTGTGCATGGTATTCCTTCTCGAAAAGTTGTTTTAAAAGAGGGTGATATCCTCAGTATTGACTTTGGAGTTAAATATAAAGGCTATTATGGTGATGCGGCGATCACTGTACCGGTAGGCAGTATCGATAAAGAAGCGGAAAATCTTCTGAAAATTACCCGGAATTCATTATATAAGGCCATTGAGCAGGTAAAAGTAGGAAACAGAATTTCCGATATTTCTCAGGCAGTGCAGAATTATGTTGAGGAAAGTGGATATGCCGTTGTCCGCCAGTTTGTTGGCCATGGCATCGGACAGCATCTGCATGAACCGCCGGAAATACCAAATTACAAGAGGCCCGGAAGATCACCTAAATTACTGGCGGGGATGGTTCTTGCCATAGAGCCCATGATCAATGCCGGTGCTCATGAAGTGAAGATTCTTGGCGACGGCTGGACGGTTGTGACCATTGATAAAAGTCTTTCCGCTCATTTTGAGCATTCCGTTGCAGTAACGGAAAATGGTCCGCTGATTTTAAGCCATGGTCTGTAAAGCAAATTAAATAATAATTACAGTGGAAATTTGAAAAAAAACAGGTTATATTAATAAATTCATTTTTCGCTGCAAAGTCTCTCGGGGCTGTTGTTTGTTTCGTTTTGCAGTAATGTTTAAAAAAGTTTTTGTTTGATTATTAGCGAGGTAGGCAAAATTTTATGGCTAAGGAAGAGGCCATTACCGTAGAAGGAACAATTATTGAACCATTACCCAACGCGATGTTTCGTGTTGAACTTGATAATGGCCATAAGATCCTAGCCCATATTTCAGGTAAAATGAGGATGCATTTCATTAAGATTTTGCCTGGTGACCGTGTAACTGTTGAGCTCTCCCCATACGATCTGACAAGGGGGAGGGTAACATTCAGGGCAAGAAGTCAAAGTAGAAACAACCGCAGGGAATAATCATGAAAGTTCGTTCATCTGTAAAGAAAATATGCAGTGATTGCAAGGTTTACAAGCGCAAAGGTGTTGTGCGAGTTTCTTGTAAGGTTAAAAAGCATAAACAACGGCAAGGATAGTCGAAAATATAATGAGGAGGTAGACCTTGGCTCGCATAGCAGGCGTTGATTTGCCCAAAAATAAGCATATGGAAATTGCCCTTA
>Ga0180007_10007343_pt1 | contig 10450 bp, 4 predicted proteins | sample MM_PC_MetaG_FD_121122 | JGI IMG/M metagenome (GOLD analysis project Ga0180007, IMG submission 121122) | Groundwater microbial communities from the Aspo Hard Rock Laboratory (HRL) deep subsurface site, Sweden - MM_PC_MetaG | ecosystem: Environmental > Aquatic > Deep subsurface > Groundwater...
ACGCAGCACTTAATATTTTAAGAAAAGGTAAGCCCGATGCCTTATGGATAGGGTCTAAAGGTTGGAACACGCCTAAACGGACATACTTATTTTAGTAGGTACCGTTTGAAAGAGTAATTTTGTCTAAAAAATTACTTTTGTTCTTGAGACGTAATATTTTAGAACTTTTGCAATAAGATGTGAAAATGACAAAATCCCTTAAAATCTCAAGGGAAATGATGTATAATTAAAATGTTGATTTTACATCAAGCTTTTGGAGGGTAACTATGTTAGAGATTGGAACGATAGTCGCAGACTTTAGTTTATATGATGCTTTCGGGAAATTACATACATTATCTGATTATCGGGGTAAAAAGGTGGTCATCTATTTTTATCCAAAGGATGACACACCAGGATGTACAACTCAAGCATGTGCATTTAGGGATGCATACGATGACTTTAAGCGTCATGATATTGTGGTCATTGGTATTAGCAAGGATTCTCCAAAAAGTCATCAAAAATTTATTGAGAAATTCGGATTACCATTCATTTTACTCAGTGATGAAGATGTTCGTATTGCCACCTACTTTGGAGTCTATATAGAAAAAAGCATGTATGGCAAAAAGTATATGGGTGTGAATCGTTCAACCTTTGTTTTAGATGAAAAAGGAATGATTACTCAAGTTTTTGAAAAGGCGTCTCCAAGTGAGAACGCTGACGATATATTGAAGTTTATTAAATAGGATTAATCAGGAGGTATTATTATGGTAGCAAAAAGAGTTATGAAATCCATGGATGGTAATGAAGCTGCAGCATATTGCGCTTATGCGTTTTCTGAAGTAGCGGGTATTTACCCAATTACGCCATCCTCACCAATGGCACAATACGTTGACCTTTGGGCTTCAGAAGGCAAAAAGAATTTATTCGGCATGCCTGTGAAGGTTGTTGAAATGCAAAGTGAAGCTGGCGCAGCTGGAACTGTTCACGGTTCATTGCAAATGGGTGTGTTGACAACAACATTTACAGCATCACAGGGGCTTTTACTTAAGTTGCCCAACATGTATAAGATCGCTGGACAATTATTACCAGGAGTCATCCATGTAGCAGCAAGAAGTATTGCAGCTCAAGCTTTATCCATCTTCGGTGATCACCAGGATGTCATGGCTGCTCGCCAAACTGGTTTTGCAATGATAGCTTCAACTGGAGTTCAATCTGCAATGGATTTGGCAGGTATCGCTCATTTAGCAGCAATCAAGACAGGTATTCCTTTCCTTCATTTCTTTGATGGTTTTAGAACTTCACACGAAGTTCAATCGATTGAAGTGATAGATTATGATGTATTTGATCGTCTCCTAGACAGAGAAGCAGTTGCTAAATTTAGAGCTAAGGGATTAAATCCTTCACATCCAGTGACTCGCGGTACGGCACAAAGTGATGATGTTTACTTCCAAACAAGAGTGTTGCAAGCATCTTTTTATGCCAATGTACCCGATGTGGTAGCTGAATACATGACTGAAATTTCGAAAGTAACTGGTAGACCCTATGCACCATTTGTCTATTATGGTGATAAAGATGCAACTGATGTTGTAATTGCTATGGGATCTGTGATAGAAACTGCACAACAAACAGTTGATCATTTAGTTGAACGAGGTAAGAAGGTCGGTTTGCTTTCTGTTCACTTATATCGTCCATTTAGTGCAGAATACTTTTTAAGTGCAATGCCTAAATCAGTAAAGAGAATAACTGTCTTGGATAGAACCATCGAACCTGGTGCTTCTGGAGATCCATTATATCTTGATGTGAAATCGGTTTATTATGGAAAAGAAAATCAACCGCTGATTTTAGGTGGAAGATATGGACTATCCTCCAAGGATACAACCCCTGCAATGGTTCTTTCTGTCTTTGAAAATATGAAGGGTGAACAAAAGGATCAATTTACAGTTGGTATCGAAGATGATGTAACATTCACTTCACTTAAATATGAAGCAAGTAATGAAATCACCGATAAGGATTCAACGGAATTATTATTCTTCGGTTTAGGTTCTGATGGTACCGTTGGTGCTTCTAAGAATATTACCAAGATTCTTGGGGATCACACATCACTTTATTCACAAGCCTATGCATCTTATGATTCTAAAAAAGCAGGTGGTGTTACCCGTATGCACCTCCGTTTCTCTAAAAAACCTATTCGCTCAACCTATCTTGTGAATTATCCTCATTTCGTATCATGCTCAACAGATACATATTTGACGAAATACGATATGCTTAAAGGATTGAGACAGAGTGGAACATTCCTTTTAAATACTCAAACTCCTAAAGAGGATATTGATAAACTACTACCAAATAGAGTCAAGCGTCAATTAGCGCAAAAGAAAGCGCAGTTTTATATCATCAATGCTGTTGATTTAGCATATGAAATTGGATTGGGCAGAAGAATCAACACGATTATGCAATCCGCATTCTTCAAACTCAATGATCATCTTATGCCAGCTGATGAAGCCAATAAATACATGAAGCAATATGCTGAAAAAACATATGGCCGAAAAGGCGATGCAATCGTTCAACTGAATAATGCAGCCATTGATGCAGGATATATTAATTTAGTCAAAGTCGATGTCAATCCCGATTGGGCAGTTCTAGTCGATGCAGTAGCCGAAGATACAAGTGGTAGACCTGATTTCGTCAGAAAAATTGCCGATATTGTTAATGCTATTGAAGGTGACTCACTTCCAGTATCAGCATTCTTAGGTTACGAAGATGCGCATATGGAAAATGGTTCAACCGCATATGAAAAACGTGGTGTAGCAAACTATGTTCCTGAATGGAGATTGGAAAACTGTATTCAATGTAACGCATGCGTATTTGCTTGTCCACATGCTGTCATTCGTGCCTTCTTGGCAGATGGAACGGAAGTTAAAAAAGCACCTGATGGAACTAAGTTCCTTGATGCTAAGGGAAAGAACATGGATGGTATGAAATTCACCATTCAGGTATCAACATTAGACTGTACAGAATGTGGCGTTTGCGTACAGGTTTGTCCTACACCTAATAAATCATTAGCAATGGTTCCAATTGGAGATGAACTTGCACATAATTCACAACAAATCGCAGATTATTTCTTCAATGAAGTTACCTATAAGAATTTAGGCGTTGATAGCACAAAGAACTTGAGCTTCAATCAGCCATTATTCGAATTTAGTGGTGCATGCGCTGGTTGTGGTGAAACACCATATATCAAGGCATTGACACAACTTTATGGGGATCATATGGTCTTCGCAAATGCAACAGGTTGTACGTCAATTTATGGTGCATCCTTCCCATCAACTCCTTACACAACCAATGCTGAAGGATTTGGCCCTGCTTGGGCAAACTCACTATTTGAAGATAATGCAGAGTTTGGGTTTGGTATGAAGATTGCTTATGAAACCATAAGAGATAGAATTCAATCCTTACTCTTTAACCATCTTGATGAAATGCCAGAAAGCTTGAAGGTTTTGGCTGAAGAATGGATAGCAAATCGCAAGAGTGCCGAAATCACAAGAAAGCTTAAAAAACCGATGATTGCTGAACTTGAAAAAATCGACAAATCATATGCAAAAGAATTATTAGATGTTAAAGAATACCTCGTTAAGGTTTCCCAATGGATTATGGGTGGCGATGGTTGGGCATATGACATCGGTTACGGTGGAATTGACCACGTTATAGCCAACAACGAAGATGTCAATATTCTTGTATTAGATACAGAAGTTTACTCCAATACCGGAGGACAATCATCTAAGGCAGCTCCTGCAGGTTCTATTGCTAAATTTACTGCTTCTGGCAAACCCGGAAAGAAGAAGGATCTAGGTGCAATCGCAATGAGTTACGGACATGTCTATGTTGCTCAGATTTCTCATGGTGCTTCACCTTCCCAGGTCTTAAAAGCATTTAAAGAAGCTGAAAGCTACGATGGTCCATCAATCATTATAGCGTATTCTCCATGCATTGAGCATGGCATTGATGGCGGACTTACCAATACATTTGCACAAGCTAAGCTTGCTACAGCATGTGGTTATTGGCCAACATATCGCTTCGATCCAAGAAAAGAAGCAGAAGGCAAAAACCCATTCCAAATTGATAGTAAAACTCCAGATTGGGATAAGTATCATTCTTACTTATTAAGCGAAGGTAGATATGCTCAACTTGCACAAATCAATCCGGAACATGCAGCAGAACTCTTAGACAAAAACTTAAATGATGCAAAGAAGAGATGGGCAATGTATAAGAGATATCAAGCAATGGATTACTCCATTACTGAATAAAAATATATATTTAAAATACCGCGATATGAAGCCATATTTCGGTATTTTATTAGATAAATTTCTGAATGAATGTATATATACATTGACAAAAGTTTAAAATAAAGTAAAATGGTATCAAACGAATATTTACAGAAAGGTGATATAAAGCGTGAAGCAAAATATGAAAAGAAAATTAGTCGTTTTTCTATTGTTAGTTTTTCCTCTTTTCCTAGCATCTTGTGGGCAAAAGGATTTAGAACTTCCAACCCTAACAGGCGCTGATAATATTGTGTATACGATAGGTGATCCTGAACCAGATTTAGAATTAGGGATATCTGCATTAGACAACATTGATGGAGATTTATCTGCTTCAGTAGTCGTTGATGGCAGCGCAGTTAATTTTACTGTGCCAGGTATTTATGATGTTATTGTTACTGTAGTGGATGCTGCAGGCAATCAAGCATCTATAACCTTTCAGGTCACAGTTCAATATGAACAAGTTGTTCCTGTTATTACAGGTGTTGTAGATTTGGAATTTGAACAAGGTGTAGTTGATCCTGAATTCTTAATTGGCATCACTGCTGAAGACAATGCAGACGGTATCTTGACAGATAGCATTACAGTTGATGACAGTGAAGTCGATTATGATGTTATTGGAACCTATACAGTTTACTATTCTGTCAGCGATTCAGCGGGAAATTTAGCCTTAGTTGAAGCTGTTATTATCATAAGAGCTGAGACTGTTGACCCTGTTATTGAAGGTGCAGCAAATCTCGTTTTTGGACTTGATACTCTCGATCCTGATTATTTAGTAGGACTTTCTGCAACCGATAACTTTGATGGTGAATTGACGTCATCAATCATGGTTGATGCAAGTGCTGTTAATTTTGCTGTTGAAGGCACATACCCAATTATTTATACGGTTACGGATGCTGCAGGAAACTCATCGTCTATCACCATTCAAGTTCAAGTTAAAGATATGGTGGCTCCCATTATTACAGGCACAAGAAACTTAACTTTTGAAGTTCATAGTGATCCTAACTTCTTATGGAAAGATATTGTTGCTACTGATAACATCGATGGCGATGTACTTGCTGATATCGTTATTGATTCAAGTCAAGTTGATACAACTTTGCTCGGAACCTATCCTTTAACATACACGGTTACTGATTCATCTGGAAACAGTACAAGTGTCACTGTTGATATTACGATTGCAGATCGCACAAAACCAGTCATTTATGCAAATTTAGTCATTTATTACCTTGAAGGTGATGACGATCCTGACTATCTTGCTGGAGTTACGGCAATAGATAACTACGATGGTGATTTAACATCATCGATTACTGTAAATTCATCAGCAGTTAATTTATCAGTTATTGGTTCTTATAATGTAGTCTATACCGTCACCGATGGCACAGGTAATATTGGAACACTGACCATTCAACTCATTGTTCCCAATCCAACTTATGTTCTTAATGTTGATTCGGATGCAGCTGATATCGATTTACCTACAGCTCCATTGACAGCATCGATAGTTTTACCTACAAGTGGTTTAAGTGGATCGACAATTACTTGGACATCCACACAACCTGGAGTGATGACTAAAAATGGCAATATCGTCAGACCTGGTCTAGATCAACCTGACGCTGAAGTTGAACTGATTGCAACCGTCAAATCTGGAAATTACCAGAAACAAGAAACATTTATTGTTGTTGTTGCTGCAATGATTGAGTCAAATGTTACAAGCAAAACTACATTAGACTATACTGCACTTGGTACTGAATATGTAACATCTGATGGCGTTCTTGACACCTATTTTGTTGACAATGGCAGTGTTCCTTACGTTGATGTTGAAGATTTCATTTTATTGCTTGAAGGTGCTCTAGATACTGAAATCATTGAATTCGTTTATGATGGTAATTATTTGATAATCTCATACTCTGTTGAATATGAAGATATCGATGGGTCGATGGTTATAGAAACAATGAGTGCAACTTTTGATTTTGCACTGAATACTTTCTCTGTAGATTCATACCATTTCTTTGAATATTACGTAGCATCTACAACAACTGATTATGGAGAAGGCTTGAATTATGTGGATGCTGATTATATTGATCCAGATTCTGTAACATTCCCACTTGGATTTTATGGATTTGATTTAGTTATCTATAATGATTTGGGTGCTGATGTTTATTTGATGCCTTTCCATGTTGCAGATCTTTTATTTGCAGGAAATGTCTACTTTGATGTTTACTATAATGGAGACCAATATTACGGTTTAGATACCATGCAACTCTATGATAGAGCAGATCCAAACATACCAGTCATAAAGACAAGCTCATTTAACACACTAACCATTCCTCAAGATATGAAACTTGCATCCTATAATTTCATGGCATTGGCAATGGATTTCTTCTATGGCATTAAAAAGTTTGCTGGCGTAGACACATATTACGGTGCTTTATCTGAATATGTTGATTCTATGGTCTATAGTGGGGATTATTCTTTCTATAGAAGCATCTTCGATTTCGCTTATGGACTGGATGATCTACATACATCACATGTATTTGCGGGATATTATGAGGATCCAGCATTTGCCTTTACCTTATCTTTAAGTGATTTAGGAACGAGATCTCAGAGTTATTACAACAAAATGTGGTCAACCGAAGATCTTTATGAAGCAACTTTTGGTTCTTTAATTTCAATACCTTTCTCAAGAACTTTTGAAGATGGTAAAACTGCAGTCATTTACTTGGATGGATTCGATGTTGATACACCTACAGCTTTCATGCGTGCTCTAGATGATTTAGATCCCAGTGTTGAAAACGTTATTGTAGATTTAGCAAATAACGGTGGTGGTAATTTAGGTGCCGTTCTTAGAATCTTTGGATATATGACAGAACAACAGATTACTTATCACAGTCAAAATCCTGCAGACGGTTCAGCAGTTACCTACTATATTGAAAGTGATTATGATGCTTATGATTACAATTGGTTTGTGATGACATCATCAGTGACATTCAGTGCTGCAAACTTGTTTGCCTCGATTGCAAAAGAATTAGGCATACCATTGATTGGTCAAAATTCTAGTGGTGGTGCATCCTCAATTGGAATCATCCTACCTCCTGGTGGATCAACGTTACTGATTAGTACAAATAATGTTTTAAGTACAAGAGTGATGAACGATTTGGGAGAATATGAATATTTAAGTATCGAATATGGTATCAGTGTTGATTATAAGTTAGTTGACGTTACCGATGATATAGAAATCGCTTTGTTAATTAATCAAATTCTTGACATGAACAATAATTAATAGCAACAAAAAAACACTTCAGATTTTCTGGGGTGTTCTATTTTGTTAAATCGTATTAAAATTTGTAAATCAGATAAAGAATTGCATCAATAATAAGTATAGGTAGGCTTGATAGCCAAAGCGAACGATAAATAGAGGGTTTGACTTGGTTTTTATCATCGAGGTGTTCGAGATATGATTTTTTCATTCTTTTCCCGAATACACCTTTCCAAAATGATTGGACACCATAAATAGCGACATCAAAAATATTGTTATTGCTGATATAAATAAACCAACCAATGACAAACAGTAAGAAACCACCTACTAAAATGGCATCAATAAATCCGATCAATGTGAAGTTTTGAGAATAGAGTAACATAAGACCAGAAAGAGCTACGCCAATTAATGTATCAATAGCTATATATTTCATGTATTCCTTTTTCAAAGGAGAACTCATCGATTACCACCTAATTTCTTGTATATTTTCAGTATAAAATGGCTATGAATAGTATATCATAATATGGACTGAAATTGAAATATCACAGCATTTAATGAATTGTAAACGTCTTCAACACTGAAAATGGATGAAAATGGGACATTATATTGACATAAAGCGGTAATTGTAGTAGAATTCTAATAAACCATATTTTAAAAAGGAGAGAAGTGAATGAAGAAAAAATTCTTATTGATGTTAATGGTATTCTTCTTGGCTATTGGATTCGCAGCGTGTACGCCTGCTGTGGACCCAATTGATGAAGAATCACCAGTGTTGAGCGGTTATCACAACTTCACCTATATCATAGATGAAAGTGCAACCCCCAATTATCTTACGGGTGTAACTGCTTTTGACAATCTTGATGGTAACATCACATCAAAGATCGTTGTTGACTCAAGTGCAGTAAATCTAGAAGTTCCTGGTACTTATAACGTTAAGTATTCAGTAACCGACTTATCTGGAAACCTCAAGGAAATTACAGTAACAGTTGCTGTTATTGATAGCACAGCTCCAATGATTTCCGGTGTTGCAGGTATCTCCTACGTTATAGGTGATCCAGCTCCAGATTATATTGCAGGTTTAACCGCAACTGACAATGTTGATGGTGACATCACTGCTGACATCGTTGCAGACTCAAGTGCAGTTAATTTAACTGTTGCAGGTTTGTACACAGTGACTTTCACTGTTGAAGATGCTGCTGGAAACGTTTCTGCTACATACAGCACATATGTACAAGTTAAACAATATGCTGATGATGCTGACTTAGTACCACCAACATTCAATGGTCAAAGAAATTACAGCTATATAATTGGATATGGTACAGCTCCAGATTATCTAACAGGCGTAACAGCTACAGATAATGTTGATGGTGACGTATCTGCTTCAATCGTTGTTGATTCAAGTGCTGTTAACTTGGCAGTTCCTGGTGTCTATACTGTAGTTTATACTGCAGAAGATGCATTTGGAAATGTGGCTACAGTCACTGTTACAGTCACTGTAATCCAAGAAACAGTTCCTCCAGTCATTAGTGGTATTAGAGTTCTTGAATTCTATATCGGTGATGCAGTTCCTAATTATGTGATTGGTGTGACAGCTACTGATGAAGTTGATGGCGACTTGACATCTGCTATTATAGTAGATGCTACTGGCGTTAGCCTACTTGTTGCAGGTAGATACCCAGTTCTTTATTCTGTTACTGATGCTGCTGGTAATGTTGCAACAGCTGAAACAGAAATCGTTGTTGCAGTCAATCCAATCAGTTTGATTCCTGACTTAACAGCTACTTATCGTACTTACACAAGTGGTACAGACAATTTAAATCCTTACTCAGAAACTTTAGCTACAGCCTCAACTTTGAATGGTTATTTAGTTGATAGCCTATATACTGGCGATTATGACTGGGTTGCTGCAAGACAAATTCTTGTTGACGAAGGTGCTGTAGGTTTACCAGCAACTATTTCATTTGATGAATGGTATGCAGGTGGACACACTGCAGGACAACTTCCATACAATCGTTATCCAGCAATGGCAACAACTGAACCAGTTGCTATGGATACTGAAGGTTTAGTATGGCAAATTACTCTACGTAATGACCTTGAATTTGAAGATGGTACAGTAATTGATGCTAATACATTTGATTATTCATGGAAACAATTAATCGATCCTCTATTATTGAACGATCGTGCTTCAAACTTATATTCTACAACTGATTTACCATTGGTTGGTGCTGAAGATTATTTCAAGCAAGCATCACTTAAGACCGACTCATTAGGTTATAGAATATATGATGTTGGCGGAACATTATTCGCAAGAGAAAATTCTTATTATGGTACAGTTATTGGCTACCCAACTTGGTTGCTATATTATCCAGAAGCTCCATTTGATACATTAGTTGGTCCAGCACATGATGTTCTAGTTGCTGGTCAAAAAGCTTATGTTGAATATTGGGGAACAGGTTATGGTGTTGACGGGTATGTCTTAGTTGATGAACTTGACAATGCATTCATGTTCGCTGCAGATGGATCACTTGTTGCTCCATATGCTGGTTGGACACTTGGAGGTGTTGCTGTTCCTACTGAAGGCGGAGTTGATTATGGCGGATGTCGTCCAGCTTATATGGATTCTGCCGGTAACCTACCTGCATCATTAACTGACGGTATTCCTACTGGTGGTACTGCATTGGCAAATGATCCAGTAGCTTGGAGTACAGTCGGATTCAAGGTTATTAGCCAATATACATTTGAAATTACATTAAAGGCTGGTCGTACAGCTTGGGACGTTATGGGCGCTTTATCCAGTGGTATTGTTGGTGTTGTACATCCAGCAGCTTATGAAGCTGGTATGAACGCTGGCAGAACTCAAACAAATTATGGTACAATTGACAATCCATTAGTATCTTATGGA
>Ga0180007_10007344_pt1 | contig 10447 bp, 9 predicted proteins | sample MM_PC_MetaG_FD_121122 | JGI IMG/M metagenome (GOLD analysis project Ga0180007, IMG submission 121122) | Groundwater microbial communities from the Aspo Hard Rock Laboratory (HRL) deep subsurface site, Sweden - MM_PC_MetaG | ecosystem: Environmental > Aquatic > Deep subsurface > Groundwater...
CTCACCCGTAGATTGGTCCCCAGGATTTCAAAGGCGGCCACGCGGCCCCCGTCCTTCTTGGGCAGCAAGCGCTGGGCCACCACCCACCTCACCGTGTCCGCCAGGCGGATACGGATCTGCCGTTCTTCTTCTGTGGAAAACATACCCAGCACCCGATTGATGGTCTGGCCTGCATCCACGGTATGGAGGGTGGACAAGACCAGGTGACCGGTTTCAGCTGCTGAAAGTCCTATCTCAACCGTTTCCCTGTCCCGCATCTCGCCCACCAGAATCACCTTTGGGGCCTGGCGCAGGGCGGCCCGCAATCCGCTGGCAAAGGTGTCAAAATCCATGCCCAGTTCCCGCTGGTTGAAGGTGGATTTTTTCTGGGGGTGCTGATATTCAATGGGATCCTCAAGGGTAATCACATGGACCGATTTGGTTTCATTGATTTTGTCCAGAAGCGCGGCAAGGGAGGTGGACTTGCCCGATCCTGTTGCACCGGTGACAAAAATGATTCCGTTTTTCTCCTCTGCCATGGGCAGAAAACTTGAAGGCAGGTTCAGTTCTTCAATGGTGGGAATTCTGGTTTCAAGCTTTCGCAGGACAATGGAATATTTGCCGGATCGTGAAAAGATATTCACCCGGAACCGGGCCTTTGTGCCCAGCTGATAGGAAAGGTCACAGGAGCCTTCCCGTATGAGGGTTTCCGTCAGTTTCCGATTGTTGTTCATCAGATTCAAGGCAAACACTTCCGTTTGAAAGGGGGTCAAAACGGCATAGTCCGGCTCGATGACAACCGGAACCAGCTGGCCGGAGCTTTCTACCTGGAGCGGCTTGCCCGGTGTCAGATTCAAATCCGATACATTGGTATGGGAATCGAGCATCCTGGAAAGGATATGGTCAATCTGCTGTTTTTTCACGCCATCCCCTTCTTATTTTCGATTGTTCGGGTTTTCAAATGCCCTTCAGGCTTCTGTAAAATCATTGGGCGGATGTTTGAGGAAGGGCCTGAATATGCCCTTGTTATTGGCCTTGCCATAGGCTTCATCCGGGCTGATCCAGCCTTTTTTATACAATTGCATGATGGCATCATCCAATAATTGCATACCATATTGTTTTCCCGTCTGGATCATGGAGGGAATCTGGTGGGTTTTTGCTTCCCGGATCAGGTTTCTGACCGCAGGCGTTGCGATGAGAATTTCCATGGCCGCACACCGCCCCTTTTTATCGATCCGTTTGAACAATACCTGGGCCACCACAGCCCGCAGACCATCGGACAGGGTGGAACGGATCTGGGCCTGCTCTGTGGACGGAAACACCTCGATGATCCTGTCAACGGTCTTGGCAGCACTGGAGGTATGAAGGGTTCCAAATACCAGGTGACCTGTGGACGCAGCTTCAATGGCAAGGGAAATGGTTTCAAGGTCCCTCAGCTCTCCCACCAGGATGATATCCGGGTCCTCGCGCAATGCCCCGCGAAGTGCCGAGGAGAACGTCTGGGTGTGGAGCCCCACTTCCCTGTGGTTCACAATGCAGCTATGGCTTTGGTGCACAAACTCAATGGGGTCTTCGACCGTTATGATATGATCTTTCCGTCTTTTATTGGCCTGGTCGATGATGGCGGCAAGGGTGGTGGACTTACCCGATCCTGTGGGGCCGGTAACCAGAACCAGTCCCCGGGGCAGATCCGCCAGCTTGGAAATAACCGCAGGCAAGCCCAGTTGCTCGGCTGACAATACATTGGAGGGAATTTCCCGAAAAACCGCAGAGATTCCATTTTTCTGCATGAAATAATTGGCCCTGTAACGTGCCAGGCCCGGGATCTCATACCCGAAATCCACATCCCCTGTTTCCTCAAATACCTTTATTTTTTCCTGGGAGGTGATTTCATAGAGAATTCCCCGCAGCTTGTCACTGGAAAGGCGCTCATATTTGATCCGCTCAATATCCCCGTTAAGCCTTAATGCCGGCTGCTGACCCGATGCCAGGTGAAGATCGGATGCACCCTGGTCATGCATGAGTTTAAAAAAAGCATCAATCTCAGCCATTTGGACACCTTTTTATAAAGTTTTATGGAAGGCCTAGGCCTGTTTAATGAATTTTAAGGTGGAATCGGTTTCGTCTGCTGCCTTATTCTCTTCCTTGGTCATCTCAAGCATTTTTGAATGGGATTCCAAAACTGCAGAAATCTGCATTTCAAGCTGAATTCTCTGACGCTTGAGTTCAATGATATCACTGTGAAGCTGTGAGAGTCTTTTATGGGCACGGTTTAAAATTTTTTCCGCTTCCACGCCTGCATTGGCCATGGTGAGCTGGGCCTCTTTTCTCGCATTTTCCTTCATCTGGTCTAATATCTTCTGGGACTGGATCATGGCCGTTTTCATGGAATCTTCTCTTTTGCGATACCCTTGGTTTTCAAGGTTCAGACGGTGATTTTCCCTTCTGACATCCTCAATGGCCTTGTTCTGGGACTCAAGTTCCTTTGAAATCTCCTCAAGAAACACATCCACTTCCTGAACATCAAACCCCCTGAACCGGGTCGTAAATTCCTTTTGCCTGACAACCAGTGGTGTTACTCCCATAGAAAAACTCCTTTCCGAAAGTTAAACAATTGAGCGTGCCAGCCCGTGGAGACTATTCACAACAAATGTCTGAAGAAAAATGATCGCTAAAATCACAATCACAGGAGAAATATCCAGTCCGCCAAAACTGACGGGAAGTCTTTTTCTGATCTGGTAAAACACAGGTTCGGTAGCGGTATTTATAAATCTGACGATGGGGTTGTATGGGTCCGGGCTGACCCAGGAAAGAACGGCACCTGCAACGATTATCCACATATATATACTTAAAGCATAGTCCAACACCACGGCAATCGCTTCTAAAAAATTGGCCAGAACAAGCATGGAATTACCTTTCTATAAAAATTTATCCTTAATCCACACTGGTTTGGTACCGCAAAATGATCTGAAAAGTCAAGTTTTTTTAACCATTTAGTGATTATCCCATCCCGAAAAAGACACTTTTGACTTTATCCGATATGGTCGTCGCCAACGCCCGATACCGTTCCTGCCTTGGTGTTTGGCCTATTCCCGGGTTGACAAGCTCCGGAGAATGGTTTAGTAATGGTTAAACCATTGTATTTGACAGCTATCTCTATACTATCAGACGCGATTGTGGTATATTAACGGCTCACCTTTCGGACTTCGGCTTTGGAGGAGCGGGTCAGGCTTTTTTTATTGTGCTTTTTATCAAAATTTTCAGTATCAGACACAACAAAATGCAATGACGAGCGCCTGACCCCATTTAAAAACTGCCAACTCCGTAAGGCTTTGATAACAAACAATTTTTAGGAATTAACACCTGTGGATTTTGCCAGATCAACAGGCCGGAAGTGCAAATAAAATCAACCTGCAAAAATGAATGTTTAAGGAGTTGTAAAAATGGGTCAACCGAATCTTAAAGAAACCAAATCCGTCTCCTATGAGCGGGCGGAGGTGCAGAGGGGATATACGGATGTTTCCCTTCGGATCAATCTTTCCACAACCGATATTATGATCAATCCCATAGACGCTGCCGTAAAAGAAAAATTTATCGGCGGCAAGGGCTACGACCTCTGGATGATGTGGAATGCCGTGTCCGGGGATACCAAGTGGGATTCTCCTGAAAACGCCATTTGTATCTCATCGGGCCCCCTTGGCGGGACCCCGGGATACCCCGGCGGGGGGAAAAGCATTGTGACCGCCATTTCGCCTTTGACCGGCATCCCCATTGATTCGAATGTGGGCGGATACTTTGGCCCCTATAAAAAATTTGCAGGGTTTGATGTGATCCAGATCGACGGCAAGGCCAAACAGGATACCGTCATCCTCATTGACGGCATAGAAAACAAAATCAAAATTTTTTCGGCCGCTGACCTTCCCGAGGATTCCTATGAAATGTCCGCTGCCCTGACCCACTATTTTGATGAAAAAAAACCGGTGAATGTCTCGGTTGTGACAGCAGGCCCTGGCGCTGAAAAGTCCTATTTCGGGTGTTTAAATTTTTCCTGGTGGGACACAGGACGAAAAAGGGTCCGTTACAAACAAGCCGGCCGGGGGGGGATCGGTACCGTGTTTGCCGATAAACGCGTCAAAGCCGTTGTGGCAAGATTCGGGACGGTTTCCATGAAATCCAACAACCCGGCCGACATGGATGCACTCAAAAAAGTCACAAAATCCCATGCCAAGGAAATCGTCACCCTTGACCCCAAACAGAACAGAATGGCTGTGGTGGGCACCACCCATCTGATTCCCATTATGAACGACCACGACTGCCTGCCGGTCCACAACTTCAAATTCGGCTCCCACCCGGAGAGCCATGTAATCGGTGAAGAGGTCTTCCAGCATATCTTTGACAAGGGATTTGACGGATGCTGGAAGGGCTGCGCCGTGGCCTGTGCCCATGGGGTAAAAGATTTTTCCCCCTTTACCGGTCCCTACAGGGGGAAAAAGGTTTTTGTGGACGGGCCGGAATATGAGACCGTTGCCGGATGCGGGTCCAACCTGGGAATATTTGACGCCCAGACCATCCTTGAAATCAATTTCTATTGCGATGCCTATGGACTGGACACCATTTCCGTTGGGACCTCCATCGGATTTGTCATGGAGTGCTTTGAGAACAAACTGATCACCCCGGACCAGACAGGCGGCATGGACCTTTCCTTTGGCAGCCGGTACAACACCCTGGAACTGATCCATCAGATGGCAAGGGGTGAAGGGTTCGGCAGCATTGTGGGCAAGGGGATCCGCCGGATGAAAGCCATCTTTGCAAAAGAGTTCGGGGCTGATGCCGCCTTTATGCAGGACATTGGCATGGAATCCAAAGGCCTTGAATTCTCCGAATATATCACCAAGGAATCCCTGGCCCAGCAGGGAGGGTATGGCCTGGCCCTGAAAGGCCCCCAGCATGACGAAGCCTGGCTGATCTTTCTGGACATGGTCCACAATTTCATGCCCAGCTTTGAAGACAAGGCAGAAGCCCTGCACTGGTTTCCCATGTTCAGAACCTGGTTTGCCCTATGCGGCCTGTGCAAACTGCCCTGGAATGATATCGTCCCCGAAGACAATAAAACAAATGCCGAGCCGGCCAAAGTACCCAAACATGTGGGATGGTATGCCGAGTTTTTTTCTGCTGTAACCGGCCGAAAGGTGGCCCCCGAAGATCTGATCACCATGAGCGAAGCCGTGTATAATTTCCAGCGCATCTTTAACCTGAAAATGGGATATGGGACACGGGAACACGACACCCTGCCCTATCGTTCCATGGGCCCAGTAACCGTTGAAGAATATCGGTCCCGGGCACAGCGCTATGACACCCAGCTGGTTGAAAAATACAGCATTGACATATCCGGTATGGATACCAAAGCCAAGGTCGCAGCCCTGCGGCAAAAAAGGGAAGAGCAATATGAACTGCTCAAGGACGCGGTATACGAACGAAGGGGCTGGACCCCAAACGGAATCCCCACCCTTGAGACGGTCAAACGCTTGGGGATTGATTATCCGGAAGTTCTGGCACTCCTTAAGAAAAACGGGGTTCACTAGGCATGGGCCAAAATTTATGATAGAGGTTGATGGAAAAAAGATGCAATGGTCAGAAGGGATGACCATTGCATCAGTTCTGGAACAAGTGGAGGATTCCCGGTTCTGTTCCGTGGTCCGTCTCAATGGCCGCCTGGTGTCCAGTCCGAAATTTTCAGAAACACGAATTCCGGACAATTCAATCCTCCAACTGCTGCCCCTGGTCGCCGGCGGATAAACAATCGTTGGAATAGATTTTGCTTCACAAATGACTGTCTGTCTGTTACACCAGGATACGGCAGTTAATATTTTTTATAAACCAGAAAAGAGCACACTATTGAAACGATTATTCTTATTTTTAAAGAACCTGTTCACAGAAAAAAAAGAAAAAGAAGATGTACCCCCCGCCCCTCCCCAAGCAGCAAAATCAATGCCGAACCCGACCCCGGAGGCAGTCAGCAAACCGGTACCCGCCCGAACCCAGAGGACAAATACCCCAAGGCCCAGGAAAGAAGCCTGGACCCTGGAGCAATTCCAGGTGACACCCGAAGAAGGCAAGACCCGGTTCCACGATCTGAAAGGCCTGCCCCTGGAACTGATGCACGCCATTTACGACCTGAAGTTCAGCTATTGCACGGATATCCAGGCCAAACTGCTGCCCCACACCCTTGAAGGAAAGGATGCCACGGCAAAGGCCCAGACCGGCACGGGAAAAAGCGCCACCTTTATTATCGCCATCATCAAGACCTTCTTGGAAAAACCCCTTAGAAATCAAAACGGGATGCCCCGGGCCCTGATCCTTGCTCCCACAAGGGAACTGGTTCATCAGATCGAAAAAGATTTCAACGCCCTTTCCAAATACACCCGCCAGACCATCGTGGCTGTTTATGGTGGTACCGGTTACAATCAACAGATGGCGGTTCTCAGGGAAAAACCCGTGGATGTCATTGCCGCAACTCCTGGAAGACTGCTGGACTTTATCAATAAAAAGCTGATCAACCTCTCAAAGGTGGAAATCATTGTTCTGGACGAAGCAGACCGGATGCTGGACATGGGGTTCATTCCGGATGTCCGCAGACTTGTCTACATGACCCCCCATAAGGACAAACGCCAGACCCTGTTCTTCTCGGCCACCCTCACCGATGAAGTACTGCGCCTGGCAGATTCCTGGACCAAGAATGCCGTACGGATAGAAATTAATCCGGACCAGGCAGCAGCCCTGTCCATCCGCCAGGTGATCTACCTGACCACGGAAGCAGACAGATTTAAGAATGTTTACAACCTTCTGGTCAGTAAAAATCTGCAGCGGGTGCTTATTTTTGTGAACCGGAAAGACACGGCCAAATACCTGGCCTCGAAATTTGAACGATACGGTCAAAAATGCGGTGTCCTGTCCGGGGATGTTGCCCAGGACAAACGGTTCAAGGTCTTGAACAATTTCAAAAACGGACAGATCAAGTTCCTGGTGGCAACGGACGTAGCGGCAAGGGGACTGCACATAGATGATATCAGCCATGTGATCAACTATGATTTGCCCATTGAACCCGAGCATTATATCCACAGGATCGGCAGAACCGGAAGGGCCGGTGCCACAGGGACCTCCATCAGTTTTGCCGATGAGATGAGTTCATTTGAGATCCCCAAGATCGAAGAAATCCTCGGCCACAAGATTGAATGTGAATACCCTTCGGAAGAACTGGACCGTCCGCTGCCAAAGCCAAAACCATTACAAAAAAGCCTTGCCGGCCAGGGCCCGGGGAAAAAACCGCCCCACAAGGGCAAAAGAAGGCCCTATAATGCCAGGCGCAGGTCACCGAAACCCCCCCAATAAAAAAGACGGACGGCCTTGTGGTTGACACTGGCCCACGATTGGGTGTAAGACTTAACGCACCAATAAAAGCAATTTGTATAAAGGAGTTTGAATTAACATGTTTGGTCTTGGAATGCCTGAAATTCTTCTTATCCTTGCAATCGCCCTCATTGTCATCGGCCCCAAAAAGCTGCCGGATCTTGCAAAGACTCTGGGCCGGGCCATGGGCGAGTTTAAGCGATCTGCCCAGGATTTTAAAAGAAGCATCGATGTGGAAACAACGCTTAAAGATATTGAAACCCCTGCCTCGGATTTAAAAAACATCATCAAGGAAGCAAACAAAACAAACCAGTCCCATGTTGAACCGGGTGATGACCCGGTCACAACCAGGACGAAACCCCCGGAGACAGACCCCCTAGAAGCCAATTCCACCTATCATAAAGAACCAGAAAACAAAAAGCCATGAGTGAAGATAATAAAAGCCCGTTTACAGAACATTTAGGAGAATTGAGGGATCGATTGATCCGGTCGTTTGTCGCAGTGGGTATTGGTTTTGCCTGTGCCTATTTTTTCAAGGAACGGCTCTTTGAAATCCTGATGGCCCCCCTTGCAGCGGCCATGGGAGAATCGGGAAGTGCAAAGATGATCTTCACAGGTCTGCCCGAAGCCTTTTTTACCTATTTAAAAGTCTCTTTTTTGGCCGGACTCATTGCGGCCAGCCCGGTTCTTTTTTACGAATTCTGGATGTTTGTCTCCCCCGGCTTGTACCGGACCGAAAAAAAATATCTGCTGCCCATTGTTGTTCTCTCTGTTTTCTTTTTTCTGCTGGGCTCTTCCTTTGGATATTTCATTGTCTTTCCCTACGGGTTTCAATTCTTTTTAGGATTTGCAACGGAAACCATCCAGGCCATGCCGTCCATGAAAGAGTACCTGGGATTTGCATCCAAAATGCTGTTGGCCTTCGGCCTTGTATTCGAGCTGCCCCTGGTCCTCACCTTTATGGCCCGCATGGGAATTGTGTCGGTTGACTTTCTGAAAAAAAACAGAAAATATGCCATATTGGTCTTTTTTATAGTGGCCGCCGTTATCACCCCGCCCGATGTGGTCACCCAGATCATGATGGCCCTGCCCCTGATGATTTATATGAAATCAGCATTCTCGGTGCAAAACTTTTTGGGAAAAAAGCCAGTGAAGGGGAAGAAGTGTCAGAAGAGGGAGCGCCAGAGGCTGGTGAAAATGATCCAGGCGATGACCTTCCTGGTAAGGATGACTCCCCGGATACCGGATCCAATTGATTTGATTTTTCATTGACTTTGAAGGCCCTTGTGTGTAAAACGATTTTTAAAATAAGAACAAACCGGTGACAGGTCCTGGCACCGGCAAAGAGGCAAGACTTATCGTTAATTATTAAAGGAGCAAAACAAGTTATGAACAAACGAATGATCACACTACTGTTGGCTGCAGGAATTGCTGTGATTTTTGTTGCAACGGGTCTCCAGGCAGGTACTCAAGTCCAAGATACGATTACCATGGAAACCGATGGTTACAAAAAACGCAAGAAAGCACCCCCAAAATTCAAACTGGTTGAGTTTACCCATGCGAAACATGCCACAGATTATAACATTTCCTGTGGCCAATGCCACCACGACAAAGACGGAAAAGCCCTTGAACTGAAAGCGGGTGACAATGTTCAAAAGTGCGGCGAATGCCACAACAAATTTACGAAAGACCCAAAAGTCAAAGATGACATTCTGGTCCATGAAAATGCCATGCACGACAGTTGTATTGCCTGCCACAAAACCTTTAACATTGAAAAAGGCGACCCCAAAGGACTAAAGGGCCCAGCCCCTGCTTCCTGCGGTGGCTGCCATATCTCTATGAAAAAATAGTTATGCCGACTCTAAAGGGGCCTTTTCCATGGGAAAGGCCCCCTTTTTTTCCCTCCGTTTTCAAAGGGAACACCTATCCCCCCCCTCATTGCCCTATCGGGATACTGAAAATAGTTTCCATCAAATCATGCCCTGTTTTTGACATCAAACAGCCGTTGGATCAGCCGGTCTTCGAAGCCCTGTTCCTGGGCCCTGGACAAGGGAAAAGAAACACCGAAAGAGGCTTCAACCACCCCTTTTTTGTTGAAGATCGGTACCGCCAGTGTTTTAAGCCCGATGGTAAGCTCCTGGTCGGCCACGGCATACCCCCGTGTACGCGTCCTTTGCAAATCGGTTAAAAATGAGGCCGGATCGGTTATGGTATGGGGGGTGAGGGGTTTAAACTCCAGCAGGCCTGCTATTTTTTTCTGGTCGCCGATATCCATGAAGGCCACAATGGCCTTGCCAAGAGAAGTGGCATGTATGGGAAGCCGTGAGCCTGCCGACAGATCGATATTCACCACATCCGAAGACAATATCCTTTCAACGGCAACAATTTCAGTGCCTTCCAGGATTGCACAATGGGTCGTGACATTCAGGTCATTCCGGGTGGATTTCATATGGGGCATCAGACGCTCTCTCACCCCCATGGATTCAAAAACCCACCCCCCCAACTGAAAGACCTTGGATGTCAGCTGAAAGGTTTTGGCGGTCTCGTCCTTTACCATGAATCCCAGTTTTGTAAACGTATACAGATACCGCCGGGTTGTCGGCAGATTCATCTTGTTGGCCCTGGCCATTTCCGTCAGGCTCCATACCGGCCGTTCCTTTGTAAAACACATCAATAAAGCAAGCCCCTTTGCCAGGGAATTTACAAACTCACGGTCTGCACTGCCATCCATTTTTTCTCTCCTTGTAGACCATAGACTGGGGGAACATCCATCAAATTGCTAAAAATTTAGTATAAGGTGATATACCCCCTGGAAAAAGTAAAGTAATTTTTAAAAAAGACTTGACGATCCTGGCCGGGGATTGGTATCGTTTAAAGAACGATGTGCGGTATAGTATTATGCATAGCATTATAATTTTTTCATTATCCGTCAAAAGGAGAAGTGGCAATGTCAGCTGGATTTGTTTTTATCGGTGGTATTAGCGGTGTGTTTTTCGGTATGGCCCTCATCTATCTGTCCATCAAAATCACGGCCGCAATTTCAGATCGATTTCCCGAACCA
>Ga0180007_10007345_pt1 | contig 10444 bp, 15 predicted proteins | sample MM_PC_MetaG_FD_121122 | JGI IMG/M metagenome (GOLD analysis project Ga0180007, IMG submission 121122) | Groundwater microbial communities from the Aspo Hard Rock Laboratory (HRL) deep subsurface site, Sweden - MM_PC_MetaG | ecosystem: Environmental > Aquatic > Deep subsurface > Groundwater...
GAATAAATTTAAGAAATTTGTTATTTTAGAAAAAAATATAATACTAGGATATGCTGTATTATCTTGTTTTGGAAGAGATGAGGAAGAAATCTATTTCATCTATTCTAAAAACATAAAATCGAAAATACAATTATTAAATAAATCTTTAGGTACAGCATTTAAATGGACAGAATCTGTTTTGATTCTTCTTACATCTGAAGAAAAAGATGATTTACAGCATTACCTAGAAATTGGGTTCCAAGAGAAGGAAATAATATATGACTATTTCATGACACTATAGGTTGTGATAAAGAATACGTGTTATTAAAATAATTCTTTGGAAAAACTGAAAAACTGATTAAGTAGTAAAAACATAATATACTTTGTAACAACAACATAGTAAAATATTAGAAAGGGTCGAAATTATGAAATGTCCAAATTGTGATAGTATAATGCTTAAAGGATTTGTTCCAGTTGTCAGAGGTAGATTATATTGGTCTCCTGAAGGTCAAAGAATTCCATGGAATTGTGCTAAAGTTCCCAAAGGAAGTGTTGTTCTATCAGAATTTACAATAACAACGGCTAGACAAGCTGAAGCATATTATTGCGAATCATGTAAGATTGTAATAATACCTGTGAAAGATTAAAGAAAAAAGGCAAAATTTACTTGCCTTTTTCTTTTTCTGACAAACCTAAGAAGTAATCTGCAGTAGTATTTAGTGCTTTGACTAAATCTACAATCTGTTGTTGATTTAACTTGCGAGTTCCAGATTCGTACTTGCAGACTTGGCTGCGGGTAACATTGATGAATTTTCCGACCTGTTCTTGAGTTAAACCTCTATTTATTCGGATTTCTTTGAGTTTTAACATAGAAACGCTCCTTTCTTGTTGACTTTATGACTACTTTCCTTTATGATGGAAGTAGCCAGCGTGGCAACTAAGCGTTCGCCTGACCGCGATGCTAAAAACTTAGATCCTTTAATTTGATATTGGTACCCCCTAACGGATTCGAACCGTTGACCCAATGATTAAGAGTCATTTGCTCTACCAGCTGAGCTAAGGAGGCATGCTTCTTCGTGCATTTTTTATTATAGCATAGGTTTCCTTAAAAACAAACAAAAATAGTTAAAAAACTAAAAATTGATTAACCATCGTTATTGTTATACAATAAGGATCTATTTTTCAGACGAAAATTGATCAATCAATTATCAGATTTGTTATTACAAAATCAATTTCTATACAAACTCTTTTTGATTTGCTATAATAAATGAAGTGGAGGATTGCACATGAAACACTTATATAAAAAAGATATATTTCCAAATATCATCGTATTCGTCACTTTAATCATCTCAGCATGGGGATTTTTATGGTCATTATTTGAGTATGGATTGACTGACTTGCGTTATTTTACAAATTTATCAAATTTATTTGTTTTTGTAACGGTATTTTTAGTATTCATTAATAGACATGATAAAAAGTGGTTCAAGTATTTAGCTGTCATAACTTTAGTCAACATTACAATGACTGGTGTCATCTATCATGTCATGTTAGCGACACCCCCACTTGCCTTTCAATCTCATCTAACTCACACACTGACACCTATCATATATGTCTTATTTTATTTTACTTGTATCGATGATGCCATTAAGCTTAAACAATTCTGGATTTCACTTGTTTTCCCACTAATCTATTTCTTATTTTTCATCATCACAGGGCCAAGTACTGGATTTTATCCATATGGATTCATGAATGTCACTGAAAATGGCATAACTGAGGTTATGAAGTTTGTAGGTTTAATATTGGTACCAGCGATTACAGTTATCTCCATCTTCTTCATTTTTATTAAAAGTTTAGGTCACAAGAAAATATAGGGATGATTTCATCCTTTTTTGTTTTCACCATTCTTTTCCATGTTATAATTTATTATAGAACTATTTGGAAGAGGAAAAAACATGCATAAATACACCTTAGGCTTTATTAAAAGAAACGATGAGATACTTATGGTCAACCGCGAAAAAAGTCCCTGGAAAGGGTCGTGGAATGGCGTAGGTGGTAAAATTGATGCCGATGAATCTGCATTGACATGCATCATCAGAGAAATTGCCGAAGAAACGAACATCATTGTTGAACATCATCAGATCAAGGATAAAGGTATATTGACCTGGAATGATTTTGCTGCTCTGGGAAATGGTCTTCATCTATTTTTAATTGAGATCCCTAAAGATTATGTTTATGAAACACCTAGAAAAGTTCGAGAAGGCATATTAGATTGGAAGAAAATTGAATGGATTAATGATTTTGAAAATTATGGTGTTTCTCATAACATCCCTTATTTTTTACCAACCATTTTGAATGAGGAAAAAAGATATCATTTTCATTGCACATTTGAAAACAAACATTTAAAATCTGTATCAAAGGAATGGATAGAAGAATGATATTAGAAATAGTAAGTGCAGTTGTTGCATTAGGTTTAGCCATTTATATCATATTCATTATATTGGATAAACAAAAGCTTGAAAGAGTCAAAAGTGAGACAACAGCAATTTTGAGTCAGTATGGTGAAATTCATCAAGAAAGAAAAAAAATCATGTTTAAAACCAAAAAGAGAGATTATCAGGTTTTATTCTGTTATGTAGCAAGTCGTGGTGAATTGGTCATTAATAGTAGAACCAAATGGGAAATTATCAATATGGGAACCTCGAGAGTTCTTGATCAGTCAGTTTTTCTAGCTTCGAATCTTCCCAAAATCATCATTGTTTATCCAACGATACAGGTTATTAAAAGATTTATTAATGAAAATGAAATGGTATTTGTTAAACCAACTGATTATTTTTATGACATGCATGTTATTAGAGATATCGAACTCAATGATGTGTTGAAAGAAGGAATATTATGAAAAAAGCGATACTCATGATAGTTGTGGTTTTATCACTTCTAACATTATCAGGTTGTTCATCTTATGAAATAGAATATACAGACAATACACCTTTCCAGATAGAAATGAAAGGTGATGAGGTGAAGATTTTGCAAGTCACTGATTTGCATTTAGCCTATGGAATTGATGATTATGATAATCAAACACTCAAACTCATTGGAGATATGGCGCAAGCTGACCAGTATGATCTCATTGTCATTACAGGTGATTTGACGATGTCTCCTATCGCTCCAATTCTATTTACTAAAATCTTAAATTATATGGAGTCACTAGAAATACCTTGGACATTTGTTTTTGGAAACCATGAAACTGATTTCAATGATTATTCTGAATTCATCTCAAGAATCAAGAACACCGAATATTTATATTTCAAGGTTGGTCCTCAATTAACAGATGGTGGATATGGAAATTTCAAAATAGAATTTACTAAAAATGATCAAGTCTTTTATAACGCATATTTTTTAGACTCTAAGAATGAACGAGAGATTTACACTGAAGAAGAAGGCGAATATGGATTTTTATCTACTGCTCAAGTGTCTTGGTATGAAGATTTCATTCAAGCTGATACAGTAGACTCAGTTGTCTTCATGCATATACCACTTAGACAATATATCGTAGATAAGATCCTTGATGCTGACAAATACGTAGGTATCTTTGAAGAAAAGATGGTTTATGCACAAGGTATTGATACGGGATTTTATGACGCAATGGCTACCTATGGACTTTCAAAAGCTGTTTTTGTAGGACATGACCATAAAAATGATTTTTATATTATGACAGAAGATGATATCATGCTTGTCTATGGACGTGCCACTGGATTCAATGGATATGGAACACTTGAAAAGGGTGGTAGACATATTGAAGTCAGTGCATTAGGTGTTTTATCAACAAGGGTTATCCTTGGAAGTGAGGTAAGATAATATGAAAACTAAAGATCGCGTATTGGTTTTATTATCTTCATATTTTTGGGCAATTCTCGGGTTATTTTTCACGAGTTCGTTCCTATTCTTTATCCTTCCTGTTGCTGCGCTGGTTTATCTTTTTGTAGGAGGTAGAAAGCATGTTTAGTTTAATGATCATGATTTTTGTATATGCTTTTTGGCTTTCTTTTATTGGAGGAACCTTGACATTATTTGGCATGAGACTATATTATGTAATCAAAAGTAAGTTTGAAATCAATAAAGCATTATTGGTACTATTTACGCCATGTTCAATTGGTTATTTTCTAACCAATCAAAATACAGGTATATTCACCAAGATATATCGTGGTTTAGTTATATTCTTCTTTATTGCGACTTTTATTGGTAGTATCTTTGTTTTATACATGCATCTAGGATTAGATTTGATATGATTTATCAAGTCATAAGAAAACAAAACAATTCAGAGATGTGCTTTGTATGCGGTATCTCTAATCATGCAGGATTACATACACAGTTTTATGAATTAGAAAAAAACAGACTTTTAGGTATATTTAGAGGACAAGATATTCATCAAAGCTATCCCCAAAGGATGCATGGTGGCATTATTGTCGCTTTGTTAGATGAAACTATCGGTCGCTCATTATCGATACTAGAACCTGATTTTTGGGGTGTAACTGTTGAGTTGACGATTAAATATTTAAAGCCTGTTCCATTGGATCAGGAATTGAAGGCAGTTGGATGGATAACAAACAATAGACGTCTGATATTTGAGGGTGAAGGCTATCTATGTGATGAGCATCATGATATTTTAGCAACTTGCCAAGCGAAATATATGAAACAACCCGTAAAAACGATTGTAAAAGGCGAACAATTTATAGAGGAGCAGTGGATCTATGTGGCAGATGAACAGATGCCACTTAGCTTCGATTTACCCAAATGAGTATTTTAGATGTAGAAAACATAACATTTAGCTATAGTGGTGAAAACCTATATCAAAAGGCGTCGATGCGCCTTTTTGAGGGTGAGCATGCCGTCTTAGTTGGACCTAATGGCACTGGTAAAACCACTTTACTTAAATTATTAGAAAAACAATTCAAGCCAGATGAAGGCAGTATTGATTGGATGCCTAACAAAAAAATCGGATATCTTGATCAATACGCTAAAATCGATCCAAAACTATTAGTTAAAAACTATTTATATGAAGTTTTCCTACCTTTATTTGAGAAAGAAAAAGAGATGGAACATCTCTATGAGAGTCTTGCTCATGCTCCTGAAAATGAACATGATCGGATTCTTAATCGTGCATCAGATATTGGTGATTTTTTAATTGAATCCGATTTTTATAGCTTCAAATCTAAAATTGGAAATATCATTCACGGTCTTGGATTGACTATGGATTTGCTCGAGGTTCCAATCAAACATCTTTCAGGTGGCATGCGTGCTAAAATCATTTTAGGAAAATTATTATTAGAAGAATCTGATGTGTTACTTCTTGACGAACCTACCAACTTTTTAGATGTTAAGCACATCGATTGGTTGACTAAATTCTTAATTGCCTATCCAAAAGCATATATTGTTGTATCTCACCATGAAGAATTTCTAAGAGACATAGCAACCACGGTCTTTGCATTAGAAAACGGATTGATTACAAGATATAAAGGAAACTATGAATTTTATTTAAGCGAAAAAGAATTACGTGTACAGCAACAAGAAAAAGCATATGTTGCTCAGCAAAAATTTATTCAAAAAACTGAAGAATTTATCCAAAAGAATATCACACGTGCTAAAACAACTAAGAGAGCACAAAGCAGACGTAAGATGCTGACAAAGATTGAAAGAGTGGTCAAACCTACCCATAGTAAAACATATCACTTTCATTTCCCACTGTCATCAACAACAGGTAGAGATGTATTGGTCACAGATATGCTTGAAATTGGCTATTTGGAGCCTTTATTAGAGCCACTAAGCATAACAATCATGAAACAAGAAAAAGTGGCTATAACAGGCAAAAATGGGATTGGTAAGTCTACATTCATCAAGACTGTTTTGGATATAGTGCCTAAAATGGGTGGAGATTACAAGTGGATTGATACAGCAAAGATCGCATACTTTGAACAAGACAGTCAGTTTGATGTTGGTTTGACACCTTTTCAGGTTGTACATAACAAATATCCACACTTCACAAAAAAAGAAGTGATGTCACTTCTAGGAAATCACGGTATTGATTTTGATATGGCCAATCGTGATGTTACAACCCTATCAGGTGGGGAACAAACAAAAGTAAGACTAGCTTTATTGAGACACCAAAAGGGTAATGTCCTCATCTTGGATGAACCTACAAATCATTTGGATATTCATGCAAAGGAAGCCCTCAAGGATGCCCTACTTGAGTATCAAGGAACACTGATCTTAGTATCCCATGAAAAAGAATTTTATGAAGATATTTGTGATTATGAAATTTCACTTTTCACAACAGAATAAAAAAAATAAAGCGAACATTAAACCTGTTCGCTTTCGCTTTTTGTATCATCGAAATTATTGATCTCTTCAATTAAAACATCATAGACTTCTGATTCTTTAATCTTTTTAATGATTTTACCTCTTCTAAATAAGATTGCTTCACCCTTACCACCAGCAATGCCGATATCAGCATGAGTTGCCTCACCTGGTCCATTGACCGCGCATCCCATAATCGCGACATTGATCGTCTTGTTTATTGTCAATAAATAAGCCTCTACTTTTTTGGCAATATCAATCATATCATATTGAATTCTACCACAGGTAGGACACGAAATGAGATTAGGAACTTTATCTTTTAATCCGAGATTTTTTAATATTTCTTTAGCAGCTTGAATTTCTAAAACGGGATTATCAGTCAGAGATACACGAATCGTATTGCCGATGCCTTCTGAAAGAAGTATACCAATACCCATTGCTGATTTAATAGCCCCACTAAATGCTGTACCTGCTTCTGTGACTCCTAGATGAAGAGGATAAGGAAATGTTTTTGCTGCTAAGCGGTTGGCTGCAATCATTAAATTCATATCGGTTGCTTTAAGTGAAATAGCTATATCATAAAAATCTAAAGATTCTAGAATTTCAACATGATGCTTTGCTGTTTCAACCATATTTTCTGGTGTTGGAGCCATTCTGTTAGGAAGTGATCCAGAGTTTACACCAATGCGAATAGGAATGTTTTTTGCTTTGCATGCCTCAACAACTAAAGCCACATGCTCTCTTTTTGGGATATTTCCAGGATTCAATCTGATCTTATCAACGCCTTGATTAATTGCCTCAAGTGCGAGACGATAATCAAAATGAATATCTGCGACTAAAGGAATTGAAATTTGAGATTTGATTGCTCCTAGTGCCTGAGCATCAATCATATCTAATACTGCAACTCTAATAATGTCACAACCAGCTGACTCTAACTTTTTGATTTGTGCGACTGTTGATTCGACATCTTTTGTATATGTATTTGTCATACTTTGTATCAATACTTTATTGTTACCACCAAGTTGGTGAGGACCAACATGAATGGGTCTTGTCTTTTCTCTTTGCATTTTATCACCTAGGTCTATTATAAAACAAGTTGGTTCAAATCACACTAAAATCACATTTCTAAATGATTGGTTTTCTTTTGTGACAGTTGGCTGACATAGTAAATATCACACAATTCAATAAAGTTGTTTACTTTAGTCAACTTTTTTTATAAAATATTCATAAAGACAACAGACGGAGGAATAAATATGCCAAGAAGAATTAACGATACATGTATCGCTTGCGGTGCATGTGCATCAGAATGTCCCGTCGATTGCATAGCTGAGGGAGACATCTATGTTATTGATGAAGAAGTTTGTATTGATTGTGGATTATGCGAAGCTGTGTGTCCAACTGATTCAATATTTGAAGTTTAACTTCGGTAATCAGATGCAAAGCATGTAAAATGACCGTAAACTCGGTCATTTTATTGTCTGCAAGAGAAATTTAATCAAAAGAGTTGAAAATGATTGATATTATAACATCGATTTGTTATAATGTTACCGTACGTTTGGAGGGATATCATGAGAGACCTAGTCAAATTGGTTTGTACAGAATGTGGCGAAGAAAATTATTACACAAACAAAAATAAAAAAGCTCACCCAGAGCGTTTGGAAATGAAGAAATATTGCCCACGTGAAAGAAAAACTACAATCCATAAAGAAAAGAAATAAGCTATTCTAGGAATAGTTTTTTTTCTTAAAACAAATATGCAGCAATTTAAAGAAAACGAAACCTTTGCACACAGTTATTTACTGTGCCGCTTCGATACATGCTATCTAATAGATCCCTCCCATGATTTAGAAGCTATGCATCAAGCATTGAATGGCAGAAAACTTGCAGGCATCCTACTCACTCATGCCCATCATGACCATGTTCATCTTATTGGTGATTTTGATGTACCTATTTATTTGCATTTAGATGATGCTCATCTCCTTTTTGAGGATCAATATAATGGATATGCACCTCATGCGCATCCATATAAAAGAAAAAACCTAGATTTAAAATATATTGCACATAACGATAAGATACCATTTGCTGATCAGTTTATAGAAGTGATTCATACACCAGGTCACACCAAGGGCAGTGTATGCTTTATCTATGACTCTAAACTTTTTACAGGAGACACACTATTTAAAGGTAGTGTCGGTAGGCACGATCTCTATTCAGGATCTTTACCAGAACTTAGAAAAAGCATTCTACTTTTAGGTGCTTTGCCGGGTAATGTTAAGATATATCCAGGTCACGATGAATCTTCTACCATGCGTAATGAACAAAGGAATAACCCCTTTTATGTAAAATGGTTAAAGCAAAGCTCAAAATAAAGACACTTAGTGTCTTTTTTTTTATTTGTGAAAAATAGCACATAATCCTTGACAGTGCCAAAAAATTATAATACAATATAGTTGGCACAAAACCAAAACGAGTGCTAAATGAGGTGTAGGAATGATCACCAGTAGACAAAAATTAATCCTAAAGGCAATCATTGAAGCGTTTGTAAGAGACGCACAACCTGTAGGATCTAAAACACTGACTCAGATGCCATATCTTAAATTTTCTAGTGCAACATTAAGATATGATATGGCGCAACTCGAAGAATTAGGATACTTAGAAAAAACACATACTTCAAGTGGTAGAGTTCCATCAGAACAAGGTTATCGTTACTATGTCGAGCATTTAGTTACACGTAATCAAGATGTTGTTGATTCATTTCCTTTGATTGATGAGATATTTAGAAAAAACAAAATAGCAAAAGAACACGCAGTCGAAGAAGCTATTCATTTACTAAGCGAACTCACGAATTACACAGCACTTGCAGTTGGACCAAGTAGCAATCAAAACACGATTAAAAAAATTGATTTTATCCCACTTAATGAGCAAGAAGCCGTCGTGCTAATCGTGACTGATCAAGGCCATGTCCAACATCAAAATATAACCATACCAGATGATATGAATATTAATGACTTAAAGGATATCATAAAGACTTTGGATGATTTGCTTAAAAATAGATATATTGATGAAGCAATTCAAATCCTTCAACAATCATTTGCTAAAAAGGAAATTGCATCATTTGTAGACTATCAAACACAGCTGTTGAATTCGTTTATTCATGCATTTGCAAAATTTGCTGAAGAAAACTTCTATTTATCAGGTGTAACGAATGTGTTCGATCAACCGGAATTTCACAATGTGATGCACATTAAAAACTTTGTTGAAATGCTAGATAGAAGAGAGCTCGTCAAATTAATCGGTGATCATGAAGGTTTAAGTATCAGGTTTGGTAGCGATTTTCATTTGATTCCAATGGAAAATTGCACAGTTATATCAGTCCCGTATCGCATCAGTGACAGTGAACATGGCACGATTGCAGTTGTTGGGCCGACACGTATGGAATACAGCAAGGTCATTCCTTTAGTGGAATATATTGCCAGTAATGTAGGAAAACTCTATAAAAAGTAAAGGAAGATGACTATGGATGACAAAAAAGAAGATCTAATTGAGCATGAAGAAGAATTACTCATCGAAGATGACACACATGCTCACAAAAAAGAAAGAAAAAATAAGCACAAAGAACAGATTGAACAACTAGAAGCTGAAATTAAGAATTACAAAGACAAATTATTAAGAAATGCAGCAGAACTTGAGAATTTCAAGAAAAGAATGAACCAAGAGCGTATCAATGATCGTAAATATGCATCAAAGAATTTGATAGCAGATATCCTAAATCCACTAGAACAATTGAATATGGCTGTCAATATGAAAACAGACCATGAAATTCTAAAAAATTATTTGATTGGATTCAAGATGATTAATGATCAGTTTTACTCAATATTTGAACAAGATGGCTTAAAAGAAATTGATGCTTTAAACAAACCATTTGATCCGAAATTACATCATGCAATCGAAAAAATTAGTAATCCTGATCAACCCAATGGCATCAACTTAGAAGTCGTTCTCAAAGGATATACATATAAAGAACAAATACTTAGACCAGCCATGGTTAAAGTTAACGAATGGAGTGAGGAAAATGGCAAAGACAAATAAAATTATTGGTATTGACTTAGGAACA
>Ga0180007_10007346_pt1 | contig 10444 bp, 9 predicted proteins | sample MM_PC_MetaG_FD_121122 | JGI IMG/M metagenome (GOLD analysis project Ga0180007, IMG submission 121122) | Groundwater microbial communities from the Aspo Hard Rock Laboratory (HRL) deep subsurface site, Sweden - MM_PC_MetaG | ecosystem: Environmental > Aquatic > Deep subsurface > Groundwater...
CGCCTCTGCGCCTCAGCGGGAGTCTCCCTCTTTCCCTTTCTCCTCTCCGCGCCTCTGCGCCTCAGCGGGAGTGTCTCCCTCTTTCCCTTTCTCCTCTCCGCGCCTCTGCGCCTCAGCGGGAGTATTCCCCAGTCCCGTTTGACACGAGAAAGCACTTTGAAATCTGTCAGAATGAAATACTATGCCTTGCAGAAAATAATTGAATATTTGTTGTGTAAAAAAACCGGAATTTGTGGTACAATAACCAACTAAATAAAGAGGCAGAAACGAATGAACAACACTGCGATAATTGCCGCCTGTGCCGGAAGTACCCCTGTTCGGGATGGAAACACCAGAATTTTTCTTGACAAACCGGTTCTTGCTTATCCGATTGAGTCTGCACGTAACAGCGGCCTGTTCAATGAAATTGCAGTTATAGCCGACGATCAGAAAACCGCTGATATTGCGGTGAAATACGGTGCCTCGGTTTATTCAATACAGTCTGAAACAAGCCGGCAGGAAAAATTCATTATGCCCGGTATTATAGAAAAAGTAAAGAGAAAATACTGCGACAACGACAAACAATTCGAAGCAATCTGCTGTATGTACGCAACTGCGCTCCTGATTAAACCGGATCACCTTAAAAACAGTTACGAATTTTTCATAAAACAAAAAGCGGATATTCTTTTCCCAACTGTCAGGTTCTCTTATCCGATCCAGAGAGGCTTCAGAATGTCAGATGGGAAAATTGAAATGCTGCATCCCGAGTATTATAAAACCCGTTCGCAGGATTTAGAGCCCGCGTTTTACGATGCGCAACAATTTTACTGGATAAAATATGACAGCTGTTTTTCCGGTCAAAACCGGTACGGGTATGAGCTTGACGAGTCAGAGGTGCAGAGTATCGGCGTGGATATGGACTGGAAAATTGCAGAGCTGAAATATAAGTTGTCTGTCACTCATGGTTTACCGGCTTAAATGCCTTTGTTTTACCCTGCGCACACGCGCTGCAGCCCGATCAATATCTCCATACGGAATTTTACCTGATAAAACCTGACGATATATGGATTCGCATACCGAAACTGCGGTTTGCCATCCGCCTGCCAGAATAATATCTGTGCCGGACTGGATCATAGTGCGTGTTATTTCATCAATTGTAAATTTTTCACTGAGAGCTTTCATTTCGATATCATCAGAAATTATAAGTCCCTGGTACCTGCGCGCATGCCGCAGATGTTTTTTCTGAAATTCCGCAGACATGGATGCCGGCAGAAGCGGATCCCATCCGCGGTGCAGCAGGTGCGCGGTCATAACCGCAGGCGATTTTTTCAAAAGCGCGTGAAATACCCGGAGTTCTTTTTCTGTATGGGTTTCGGTTATATCAATGAAATCATGATGACTGTCCTTTACGGTATTTCCATGACCGGGGTAATGTTTTATACTGAAAAGAATTCTGTTTTTTTTCATCGCTTTCATGAATAGACGTGCATGGCGCAGCACAATTTCAGGATTATGCGAGTAACTTCGTCCCAGCTGCGCAATAACCGGATTTTCCGGGTTTACCGCAAGATCAATACACGGCGCGAAATTAAAATTGAGGCCGGTGCTGCGGAATGTGCGTGCAAGAGCCCGGTAATACTTTCTTGTAAACAGCCTTTTATTAATTTTACCCAAATCGGCGGCAGAAATATTGGTGAGTGTATAGCCGAAACGTTCCTGAAGAAAATGAACTTTCCCTCCTTCCTCGTCAGCGCATAAAAATAACGGAACTTCTCCGGTTTGGGCGGATTTAACCGTGTTAACCATGGTGCGGAACTGGTCTTTATTTAGAATATTTATAGGCTGACGGAAAATAATCCCTCCGACAAAACAGTTGGTGAGAAGAAAATGAAGATTTGTTGCCGCTTCATATGTTTTTCCTGTAAATCCTCCAATAACCATTTGACCGATATTTTTTTTAAGCGCGGTCTCATCTGAAATGGAATGTATTTCTGCACGCGAAAAATAAAAAAACAAAGGCACACAGAAAATGCATTTTTTTACCGATGCGCTCGTCCAAAAGGTATCCATGCGGTTATATTTCTCCGTTAACCGTAATAATAAGCTTTCGCGGCGACGGGGTATTCCGGAATTCACAAAAATAAATTCCCTGCCATGTCCCCAACAGAGGGTGTCCATTGCCGATTGGTATCGAAAGGCTTTGCCCGATTAAGGATGTTTTAATATGCGCGCTCATATCATCGACGCCTTCGAGTGTATGGGTGAAATATTCTGCGCCGTCGGGAACCGTGTGGGATAAATACTGCTGGAAATCCCGACGGACGGAGGGGTCTGCATTTTCGTTAAGGGTGAGACCCGCTGAAGTATGCTGCAGAAATAAATTCATCATACCCGTGTTGATATTGGCTATTCCCTCAGCTGCGTGCCGGACTGTTTCGGTAATGAGATGAATTCCCCTTGTATATCCGCGCAGTACGATTGTTTTCTGGATCCATGTCATTTTCCTGCTCCTATGGGTAATGTATGAAAATAAATATGGTGAATTATGTCGCAATAAAAATGTTAATTCATATCTTTGTCTTCGTAAGTCCGCTTCATCAGTTCCGCATGCCGGTACCGGTAGATCTGTTTAACCAAAACAAATGAAATGCCCGCAGCGATGCCTCCGTTGACGATGCATCCGATTGTAAGCGGAAGGATGAAAGTTTTTCCGACTGTAATAAAAATACGAAATGAAAAATGTTCCATCAAAGAAATAAAATGGGGTTCGCTGATTCCGGGATGACCGAGTATCAATGCTCCGGTTCTGTAATTGAAAAAATAAATTGGAATAAATGTAACAGGATTTGAGATCCACACACCGAGGATCGCGGCAAGTTTTGATAATTTAAAACGGATACTCAGGGCCACCGCCGGAATCATTTGAAAACCCATTATCGGGAGGAATCCGATAAATATACCCAGAGCAAATCCTCCTGCTACCGCGCTGGCAGAAGCGCCTTCGGACAAAATTCTGTTTAGATGAATACGAAGCCGGGTAAAAAGTTTATTAATCACACATTAATTTTTTTTTTCAAATTTGAGCGATACTGCTTTGGTTACTCCGTTATGCATGGTGATGCCATACAGATAATCAATAATTGCAACGGTGTCCTGATTATGCGAAATGATAATGAATTGTGTACGTGATTGAAATTCGTGGAGCATGCGTGCGAGATTATTAATATTTGTTTTATCAAGCGCGGCATCGACTTCATCAAGCAGGCACAGCGGCGCTGCTTTAACAAGAAAAATGCTGAACATGAGCGCAATCGCAATCAGCGTGCTTTCTCCCCCTGAAAACAGAGAAAGCGGCTGCAGGTTTTTGCCCGGCGGCTGAATGGTGATGTCAATTCCGGAAGTAAGCGGATTGTGTTCATCAATCAGGACAAGATTTGCCTTTCCGCCCGAAAAAAGCCGGCGTATGACCTGATGAAAGTTTTTTTGTATTTTAGTAAATGTAGTAAGAAATAGTTCCTGAGATGAATCCTCGATTTCTTTGACTACTTTGATAAGGTCTTCCATTGAATCAGTAATGTCTTTCTTTTGTTTTTTCATTTCCTTAAGGCGTTCGTCAAGTGTATTAAATTCTTCCTGGGCGATGGGGTTGATAGAACCCACCTGATCGAGAGATTCTTTAAGTCCGGAAATGTTTTTTCTGATGATATCGGGATTAAACTCACGGTTAGGAATATGTTTTTCATACTGCCGCAAATCTTCAGAAAACTGATTTGCGCAATTTTCATATAAATTTTTTATGTCATTTTCAGTTATTTTTGATGCAGTATCAATTTCAGTCAGTTTTGACTGTGAGGTCTGGATGGCCTGTTCGGTTCGTGTGAATTTTTCCTGAAGACGCGAAAGTTTTTTTGTGTGCCCTTCTATGCTTTCATAGAATTTTTTCATGTTTTCGGCGAGAATTGCCTGATCTTTGATAATTCCGTTAAACTCGGCTTCATTTTCAGAGAGCTTTTTCACCGCGGAATCGGCAATGCTCCTGAGTTCTGAAAGACTGGTTTGTTCAGAGATAAGTTTTTTTTCAATAACAGCAATATTTGTTTTTTTTTCTTCATTAATGCGGGTGAGCATTTCTACTGATTGTAGAATCGCGGCATTTTCAATTTCTAATTCTGCCATTTTCCGCTGTGCCATGCTCTTTTCATTTTCACAATGGGTAATTTCGTCGGCAATATCCTGAATTTTTTTAGCGCATAATTCATGCTCTTTGGCAAGCTCTGAAATGGCAGTATCGATTTTTTCTTTTTGCGCGTAGGTGCCCTGACTGGAGAAAATGAGATCGTGCAGCGGATCTTTTTCACGGATGATTTCCTTCAGCAGCTTGCCCTGCTCGGCATTGTTTTTTATAAGCAGGAAAAGCCGGGAATAGATTTCTTTAACGGTTTCGCGGATTTTTGGACTATCCTGCTGCAGCACCTCATCTAAATAGCGGTGAAAACTTTCTTCATCGCCGGCAGGAAGCAGGGAAACGAAAAGCGCGGTCATTTCTTTATGATAATCCGTCAGCCTTTTTCTGATTTCAGACGAGTTTTCCTGATTATCGCTGAGAGATTTTTTTATCACATCAATTTCACCAACGAGTTTTTCAACAATGAGCGCATGTTCTTTCGCGAGGCCAGATTGTTCTTTTTTTATCTGCTCAAGCCGCGTGCGGAACCGTGTGAGATCAGCGCGGTAAGTAATGATGCGTGCTGAAAGAAGTTCAGCCGTTTTGTTATGCTCTGTTATTAACGCGGTGTTTTTTTTATGCGTACTCAGTTTTGTTTCAATATCGGCCGAGGCATCATTTATTTTATCAAGCAGGTTTTTTTTTTCACCGCTGCTGTCGGCGATGTTTCTTTCGGTCCGGGACATGTGTGCGGATAAGTCATTGCGTCTTTCTATTAAAACTTTTTTTTGTTCCTGAAGCGAATTAATTTTTTCCGCATAAGTGATTTTTTTCTTTTCGAAACCGGTGATGTCGTCACGGTTTACCTGTATGACATTAGTAAGCTCTTTGATTGATTCCTCGGTTTCTTTAAATGTTTCTTTCTGATGGGTAATGTTTTTTTGAATTTCTTCGGATTTTGCTGCCTGTTGTTTTTGTGAGGAACGGAGTGTGACAAGGCGGTACAGAAGCATGTTGATTTCTTCTTCTTTAAGTTTGGCGAGAATATCGAAATGAATTTTAGTATTTTCCGCCTGTTGCTTTAATACGCTGTGCTGTTTATCAAGCTCACGTACGATATCATCAACACGTGTAAGATTGTCTTTTGTGGAGACGATTTTCCGTTCGTAATCTTTTTTTCGTTCATTATAACGGCTTATGCCGGCAGCTTCTTCAAACAAATACCTTCTTTCTTCCGGGTTTTTTGAAAGAATTTTATCTATTCGTCCCTGTTGTATGACAGAGTATGCCGCCTTTCCAATGCCGGTATCAAGAAATAAATCCTGTACATCTTTTAACCGCGCTTCTTTTTTATTAATAAAATATTCGGATTGTTCTGTCCGGTGGAGCCGGCGGAGAATGGAAATTTCTGTGCAGTCAAGTGGGATTATACCGGTGTCATTTGAAATAATCATTTCAACTTCGGCGTAATTGCTCCTCGGCCGCTCTGCAGAGCCGTGAAAAATGACATCCTCCATTTTTACGCCGCGGAGTTCAGACGTTTTTTGTTCGCCGATGACCCATTTAATGGCGTCAATCACATTGCTTTTTCCGCAGCCGTTCGGTCCGATCAGTCCGCCGATACCGTCATCAAAACGGAATTCTGTTTTGTCGGCAAAAGCTTTAAAACCATGAAGTGTGAGTGTCTTAATAAACAAAATAAGGCTCCAGAATATCAGTGAGAAAAATGCGAAGAAACGACCTGAGTACGTTTTATAGCAAAAATTATAACATCAATCGAGGAAATTAATCAGTATGCGATCATCTTAAGAGTAAGGCTGTCCTGTAAGACCGGCCACCGCGGCGCCTTTCACAGGACAGTCATCAATTTTTACAATTTCATAATATCGTTTATATATTCCGTCAAGCAGAGTGTGCAGGTTTTTTTCAATGTGTTGTTTCATGCCCGGCATTTTATAAAATGTGGATCCGTCTGCGGTAATGCATACAGGCCGTTCGGGATTAATGCCCTGGCCGGACTTGATGACCGCCGAGGCGATAATAACCGCGGCAAGAAGCGCCGCACGGTCTCTCAGAAACCCCGCAATATGCGCGACTCCTGTGTAATCTTCCGGAGGCAGTTGAGTGAATATTTCCGTGTGTGCCGCATGTGAAGGAGGGTACTGCGCGGAGGAATTTTCCCCGGCAATGAGAAGCGGATCAAGGTGAGAAGTGTGAATAATGCCGCGGGAAAGTACTGAAGCGCATTCAGTAGAAAATATTCCTTCACTACATGCGTTATGGAGTATGTGCTGCGCCAGACCGCCGAGATATCCGCCGGATATCATTTTTTCGAGCACATGGCTTTCCGGGCACACTGTTGTGTTATCAAATGAAATATCAAATGTGCCGCGGGATAGTTTATTAAAATTGGCAGATTCAGTATTCACGCATTGAATTATTTCAGGATTATACTGATGCGCTTTTGCGATACAGCGGTTGTACTCTCCGTAGGCGCAGTTGGTTCCCGTTCCCAGAATGAAGCCGATGTATGCGGAATAATTTTTTTCTGCCGCGGCCCGTCCGCCGAGAAGCACTGCACTGGAATCATTGAGCATAATGACCTGCACTTTTTTTTTAAACCTTTGCTGTACTGTTTCCGAAAGCCTTTTGCCAATTAAGATATTTTCCAGGCCTGTCACTTCAACTTCTTTTGTCCACCTTAAAAGTTGTGCGTCGAGCGCAGGGGTGATGCGTGACGGATAGGAAAAGCAAAAACCGATCCGGTCTATGCCCTGCAGCATGGGTTGAATGTAATCGGCACAGATATTAAAAAAACTTTCCGCGTCTATTGCACCGTTAGTTCCGGGCATTTTACAGATGAGTGAATTATCTGTAATACATTCACCCCGGCCGGTAAAGAAAACTTTTGAGACCCGGAAATTTGTTCCGCCTGCATCAATTACCAGTACCGGCGTGTTATGCGGTATTGGTACACCGACGTTAAGCCAGGAGGGCAGCATCGCGAGAGAAGAATCCCTCCCGGACAGTCCCCGCTCCATTTCGGACAGAAAATGCGGTATGAGGCTGACTGGTTCCCGGCTGCATGTACGCATGCCGTGCGTGTCCAAAAAATGATCAATTTTTTCTATGATGTTCAATTGCTGGTGCTTAAGTGTACATGTTCAACACGCTGCCCATTTCACATGTGCAGCCGATGCTTTTTCGGTATAGTCGCGTATTTGACTGAGTGAGAAACCACGCATCATTTCCTGTGTTTTTGCATAGTGTGTATACCAGGAAACCGTCATTTCAATAGTTTCGCTGAATGAAAGAACGGGCAGCCATTCCAGTTCATTTTCTGCGCGGGTGATATCGAGCGTGAGCATTTTCGCTTCATGCGGGGCGTGTGGATCAGACGTATCAATCCAGCTTCCGCTGCCGAAAACATGTATTGCAGTTTCTGTCAGTTCTTTTACCGTTACCGGCGAATCCGCGCGCGGACCGAAGTTCCACCCCCTGGCAAACCTGTCGCAGCCGGAAGAGAATCCGATAGATCCAAGCAGGAGATATCCGCTGAGGGGTTCAAGTACATGCTGCCATGGCCGTACGGCGTGCGGATTACGTACATTAACCGGCTTCTCCTGAATAAGACTTTCGATGATATCAGTCATTATCCTCTCCGGACTCCAATCCCCGCCGCCGATAACATTACCTGCCCGGCCGCTTGCAATAAATTTATTTTTAGGAGAATCCGGCATAAAAAACGAGTTACGGTACGCGGCGGTAATCAGTTCACTGCAGCCCTTACTGCTTGAATAGGGATCGTGTCCCCCCATGGGATCGTCTTCATTGTATGGTGCTGCCTGTTCGCGGTTCTGATAACATTTGTCGGAAGTCACATTAATGACTGACCGGACAGTATCGCAGCCCCGGACGGCTTCAAGAATATTTACCGTGCCCATCATATTTACTTCATAGGTTTCACGCGGGTTAAGATAGGATTGACGCACCAGAGGCTGGGCAGCCAGATGAAAAACGATATCGGGTCTGAATACCGCGATTTCTGATCTGAGGGAAATATAGTCCCTTACATCTCCGAAAATAGTAGTGCAGATTTTATCGATTCCGGCGGTAAGAAAATGATCGCGCGGGGTACGAGGCGGCAGGCTGTATCCTTTGATCTCCGCTCCGAGTTCAGTCAGCCAGAGCGTGAGCCATGAACCTTTAAAACCGGTATGCCCGGTGATAAAAATTTTTTTTCCTTTGTAAATATTATTAAACACACTTTTTTCCGGATAAAAAATGCTACCAGAATTTCCAGGGCGCTTTTCCGGATTCCCACAGGCTGTTTAAATACAATTTATCGCGGAGAGTATCCATCGGCTGCCAGAAACCGGTGTGCCGGTAGGAAAACAGCTTTCCGTTTTTTGCGAGTGTCTCAAGGGGTTCCTGCTCAAGATGAGTACTGTCGCCGGCAATAAAATCGAAAATTTCAGGTTCAAATACAAAAAAACCGCCGTTGATCCATAAACCGTCACCTTTTGGTTTTTCAATAAAACTTGAAATCCGGCCGGTATCTTCAATAGCTACAGAACCGAACCTCCCTCTCGGTTGTACCGTGGTCATCGCCGCAGCACCCCCGCTTTTTTCATGCGCGCGGACCAGTTCAGGAATATTTACATCGGCAACACCGTCTCCGTATGTAAGCATAAAGCGTTCGGCCCCTACAAGCTCACGTACTCTTAAAAGCCGGCCGCCGGTCATTGTTTCTGCTCCGGTGTCGTAGAGCGTTACTCTCCATGGTTCGGATGTGCTGTTGAGAATTGTCCGTGAATTGGATGAAAAATCAAACACCACATTACTTTGATGCAGAAAATAATTTGCAAAGTATTCCTTGATTACATATCCTTTATAACCAAGAAGAATGATGAAATCATTATATCCGTAATGACTGTAAATTTTCATAATATGCCAGAGAATGGGGTATCCGCCGATTTCAACCATGGGTTTTGGTTTGACTTCGGTTTCTTCACTCAGTCTGGTGCCGAGACCGCCGGCAAGAATAACTACTTTCATAACATAAACTCCGTTTTAATAATAAATATTAATGCGTACCGGCGAGAAGATCGTTCATTTGATCGGCATGACTTGTTACCACACCGACTTTCCGCGCTTTATTGGAGGAATATAAAAGTTTATCGCTGCGGTCAAGAAGCTGATCGCAGTTTTTACAATGCAGATCGGATGAATCGAATGTGCCTGCTTTATGAACATCGCGGATATGCGCAAGTTTTTTTCCTGTCATTATTTCCCTGAGCGACTCATGACAGATATTGCCGATTATCAAATCGTGATTATAATCAAAGCAGCATACACTCACTTCGCCGTCGACATGGATAACCGGGTTACCGAAAAAAGGACGGTTGCACGATTTTTTTACACTTTTTTTTGTGTCATTGAATTCATCGATTGTACCGCCGAAATTATGCGGGAGCCACACCGTTATTTCATCCACCTTTCCCTCCCAATAAGATTTCCATTCGTCGACCTGGTGCTTGTTTTCCGGGAGGACAAGAAGGCTCATAATGAGGTAAGGCCGTTTATCCCGTGGTATTGCGCAGATACGGTTAATGTTTTCAAGAACTTTTTCGTATTTAAGCGCGCCGCGGTGAAGTGACTCATACACTTCTTTTGTAATACCGTACATACTGAACTTGATAGTATGCAGACAATCAAGAACATCGAGCGATGACCGGTTAAGCATATGCCCTGTAGTGCTCGCAAACACCTTCAGATGAGGATAATGTGCGTGCACATACCGCAGCCGTTCTTTGTATTTTGGGTCAATAAATAAATCGCCGAAGGCACATGTGTCAAGAGAGGTGATTCCCAGAGCAACAGATTCGTCTAGCGCTTTAATAAATAATTCGTCGCTCATATGTGCGGGGGCATAACGATACTGGTCACGTGGACAAAACGCACAGCTCGCGCCGCAGAATGTAGTGGTCTCAATAGTTACTTCCCTCGATGGCAGAAGGTCTTCTGTATTACTTGAATTTTGCATGAAAATTGCTCCGGTTTTATACCAGTTTTTTATTTTAGGTATAATAATTGTATCATATTTCAGAGATGTTTGCGGGAGGGCTTTTTTCTATAGGCGCCGTGGGAGGGTTTTGCCGGTAATTCAGGCGGACATTTTCCGGTGGTCTTTTTTCTATAGGTGTCGTGGGAGGGTTTTGCCACCGGCAATTCAGCCGGACGTTTGCCGCCGCCCTCCTGGCGTCGGACTACACTCGGCAAAAAGGAAAAATTTTGGCA
>Ga0180007_10007347_pt1 | contig 10443 bp, 10 predicted proteins | sample MM_PC_MetaG_FD_121122 | JGI IMG/M metagenome (GOLD analysis project Ga0180007, IMG submission 121122) | Groundwater microbial communities from the Aspo Hard Rock Laboratory (HRL) deep subsurface site, Sweden - MM_PC_MetaG | ecosystem: Environmental > Aquatic > Deep subsurface > Groundwater...
AACTGTCGACGAGGCTTTACGCCGATGGGAAAGATACCCTTGCAAAGTTAAGTAAACATCTGGTATACTATGTCTATGGATATATCCAAGGGCAAACCCAAATTGCAGGCAAAACTTATTGCCTGCACGGCCGCAAAGCAACCGGCATCTGCGCTGTCTTCTCTGACGGTGCTTCTCCCGAAGATCTCCCAGGGCGACAAGGAAGTGGCGGAATATTTTTTGCAGACCGGCGACGAGTCTGTCTGCTCGGTCCATTTCCATGTTCCTAAGAAAGTCATAGAGTTAAGCCTCGCCCGCCCTGAGGTTGCCACCTTCATTGCCATCCGGCAGGCGGACATAAGTGAGGCCGCCGCTCTGACACGCGAGAAGGTTTTGGCCAGATTAAACGCCATACTGGATAACCGACTCAATGTTAGTAAAAACCTTTTACGCGGGATCGAAGTGGCGGCTAAAGTCCTTGGTATGATAAGGCCTGATATCGCGATTGCTATCCAGAATAACGTATCTCCATACTCACAGCTCACCGACGCGGAGTTGGAGGCGGAGATAAGGAAACGGTTGGAACTGCCGGATAATTCCCAAACGGTAATAGATGCGGAGGTAATTCAGGAAAGTGGCGCTTCTGCTGCCGATCAGGAAGCGGCCGAGGATCCTCGGAGATGACAAGAATATTGATTGAACTGTTTGATGTGTTTGCGCTGTTGGCTTCGGCGCTGTTTTTGCTGTTTGTTTTGGGGTATCTGAGCGCGCTATATGGGTAAGGAACGAGATGAATACAATGCTTTGTTATCTGAACGTGATCGGAGAGAGTCAGAACGTAGTTTCTATTATTTCGCCAAGTTTATTTTGGGATACGATCTCGAAACCGAACCCCATCGTGAACTATGCGACTTTCTGCAAGATTGCTATGAGTGCGGGGATGACGCTATGGTGCTTTGGCCCCGCGGGACTTATAAGACATCGGTCGGTTCACAGGCTTTTCCAACCTGGCTGGCCGGGATAAGGGATCACAACGCGAGGGTGCTGCTGGACAGCGAGGTGCTGTCAAACTCAGAATGGAATCTCGGGGTGATATCACAGCATTTTATCCTGAATAAGAAATTCAGGTATCTTTGGGGAGATCAGGTTGAGAGGGAAAGATGGAACAAGTCGTCGATTTTTTTGAAGTCGAGAACGTCAACCATAATCAAGGAGCCTACGATTTCGACGGCTTCGTTGGATTCGGTGGAGATTGGCCCCCATTGGGATGTGATCATAGTGGACGACCCGCAAAGCGAAAAGAACACAGGCACGCGGGAACAGATCGATATTGTGGAGAAACATTTACGGCTCCTGTATCCGATGGCGCAAAGCAGCGATCCGAAAAAAAGAGCGCCTATCTTTATATTCGGGACGCGGTGGCAGGACTTAGACCTTTATGGTCGCGTGTTAGAAGGCATGTATGGAAAATTTCGCACGTTGGTAAAAGGGGCGCATTTGCCTTCCGGAGAATTATTCTTCGGCAAAATACTTCCGGAGACAAAACTGGTGGAGCTGAGGGGGAAGCTGGGTCCGGACCTCTATAATTGTCAATATGAAAACGATCCCCTTCCGACTGGCGAGAATCAGTCTTTTAAGAAGGACGATTTTCGGTACCGCGATGCGAGCCTGCTGGATCGGGTTTTTATTTATATCGATCCTGCGATCTCTACTTCTCAATCTGCCTGCGATACTGCGATCGTTGTGGGCGGTCTCGACAAGGAAAACAACCTTGAGGTAGTAGATTATAAATTCGGCAGGTGGCCGGTTCATCAGTCGTGGCGCAACATAGAGATAATGATTGAGAAGTGGGAAAGCAAACTGATGGCGATAGGATTCGAAACCAACGTGTTTCAAAAGCTTTTCAAGACCGAGTTTGAGTTGTTCTTGAAGCGGAAGAATAAATTCTATCGGACAGTCGGGCTGAATCACCGGACAGCCAAAGAGAAGCGGATTCTGTCATTACAGCCCAGGTATCAGGCAAGAGCGGTATATCATAAACCGTGGATGAAAGACGGCGAGATGGAGGAGCAGCTTTTGAAGTTTCCGAGAGGTCGGAGGGTTGACCTCATAGATGCCGAGGCTGGACTGTTGGAGTTGGTAAAGCCGAGACGCTTACCCCCCGCTCCAGCTCCGGCCCCAATTCCCGGAGAGGACAGGACGAAGACGGCGGACCGCAGGATACTGGACGCCATAGACGCGAAGATGAAGGTCAATATCGAGATTGAGAAGCATGGCCATGGCGGGGTTATGGGGACGATGTGGTAGAAAGGAGGCAAGAATGGATGTACAACTTTTTGTATGTTTGGCTACAATCGTAGCTCTTCTGGCTGCGTTTATAGTCAGAGATCGGGCGCACTCGCGCCGCCAGTCTGAACTCCTCGATCGCCTCATGGCTCGGGACTATGACGATTATTCAAGGCGGCAAATGATACGGACTCAAAAAGGCAAAAGCGTTCCGCGTAATTTTTCGCCCATGTCCGACGAAGATATGGCGAAGTATGAGCAGCAAAGGGAGGGGTTGCGTCTTATGAAGAACCCCGAGCACCTGAGCACCATTGCCGCAAAGGATATTTAAGGAGGACATATGCCATACCTGTCATCTGCGTACAATGCCTGGTCGAAGTTGAAGAGTAAATTCGAAGGTGTACCCGAGAGCGTTCAGGAGGTTAATGCCTTCCTTGAAACCTTTGGCAAGCTTCATGAATCTTATCAACAGCAATGGTATATGAATTTAGCCAATATGATTGGGCAACAGTACCTCTCCCGCGACCCCGTATCCGGCAATTTGACGGTACCGCAGGCCCCCTCCTGGCGCGTCAGGCTGGTAGTGAATAAGCTCGGGACTGCGGCCCGCGTTCTATTATCGAAACTTATCCCGGCAGACCCGATTTTTTATGCCGTTCCGTCGACGCTGGATGATGACGACGTAAAGGCTGCGAAGCTTGCTACGAAGGTGGTGGAGAATATTTATCACTCTTCTGAGTTCGCGGACATAAAAGACGAATTGGCTTTGTGGGTGATCGCGGCGGGAATATCGGATCTCTTCGTGGTTTATGACCCTGAGGCTGGCAGAGAACTATACCTCGAGCAGCGCGATCCTCTCTCCGGCCACACTCTAATAAATCCCTTAACCGGCCGACCTATGCAGAAAATCGTGTCCACAGGTGAAATTATATTTGATGCCGCCAGCCCGTTTGAGATTATACGGGACATGAGCACGACCAGGTTGCAGGAGTGCAGCGCCATCTGCCGGAAGAAGATACGCTCGGTGGAATATGTCAAAGAGCGGTACGGCGTGGATGTTCCCCCCGAGAAGATTCCGTCTGATTTCGATTATGCGGTGAAGGTGATGAACCTGGTGAATCAGGACAAGAATACGGATATTATCACCAAGCTTGAGGGCGTGTGTGTTGTGAAGGATTATTACAGACGTCCGTCTAAGGCGCATCCTCGCGGCAGGCATCTGGTCGTGGCCGGGAATAAGGAGTGCTTTAAGGGAGAGCTAAAGACCAAATTGAATGGACGGTATGAGTGGCCGATTGTGACCTTTTCCGGCAACAAGGTGGCCGGTCGGCTGTTCCCGCTGGACTTTATGCAGGGAGCCCTCCAGTTACAGTGGAATTACAACAGGGCAAGAAGCATGATGATTGAAAATATCAACTCGCTTCACCGCCCAAAGATATTTGCCGCTGAGGGGGAAATCCCGTCGGGCAAGTTTACTGACGAGCCGGGTGAAATTGTTGAATACGTGCCAGGCCTCAGCCCTCAGGGACCTTACCCGATGAAGATGCCGGAGTTGCCCGCGTATTTCCTGGATAACTTAAAGTATCTTATCACGGAAATAGACGACGTGATGAGCGTGCACGACATATCACGTGGCGTCCTCCCGCGTCGGGCAACATCCGGTTTCGCCTTAAGCATCCTTGAAGAAAAGGATACCAGCGTTCTCGGACCAGTCAAGAAGTCGTTTAAGGATGGCATGGAAAAGGCTTTTTCTCTAGCTCTCGGACTCGCGCGGGATAACTACAAGGAAAGCAGGGTGATGAAGATTATCGGAAAGGCCGGGGAGTTGGAGCAGATTATGAACTGGACGGGTGCAGACTTAAAGAGTTGCGATGACATCCGTATCGTTCAGGATACTGACCTGCCATCTTCACGGACAGGGAAGTTGGAGTTCGCCACTGGTTTAGCAGAGAAGGGAATCATATCTCCCCGCTCAGCGCTCAAGCTTATGAATCTCTCGCATATTAGTGCTTTGGATAGCGAATCTCCATTCGGAGAAGATGTCCGCTATGCTGAGTATGAGAACTTCCAGATGATAAAGGGGATAGACATTCTCCCCAGCGAGTTGGAGGAGTTCCCTGCTCATCTATCTGTCCATCTTAAGGCATTAAAGAGTAGTAAACTCCCTGATGATATAAAACAGAGAATTGAGATGCATATCGCGCAGACAAAACAAATGATGCAGATGGCTCAGCAGCCAAGTGCGCAGGGGCCGATGTTGCCGCAGGGAGCGCCGCAGGCGCCGACTCCTCCGGAGATGCCACCGATAGGATAGGGGTTGCACTCCTGCAATAAAATATGGTATAATGATGTTGTACGCAGTATCACGATCAAGGACGTATAATCCAATCGTAAAGGAGAAGTGAAATGACCGATAAAGAAAAAGCGGACCAAGAAGCGGCCAATCAGTCCAAGAAGTTTAAGTTGATAGTGGATGGCCAACCCGTCGAGGTTTCTGAGACTGAGTTGATAGCGTTGGGGCAACAGGGAAAACACTACACCCAGGAAATGCAGAAATTACGCGAACGGGAGAAGGGAATGAGTGCCGAATCTGAACGTAAGGCGCAGGAGTTATTCGACGGGTGGCTCAAGGAAATCGCGGAGACCGCGGAAACTCCTGAGGCATCTGCGGCGCCCGAGAGTTCAGAGTCCATACCGCCTGCGCTTGCTAAGGAGTTGAAGGCCATGAGGGAAATGGTTGATGGCCTGAAACAACAGCAATCAAAGCAGGGGAACGATAGTCTTGCCCGTGAGATGAACACAATCATGCAGGGACTTAAAACAAAGTATCCCCATATGAACAGGCGCGACCTCGAGGATCGGTTCCTTAAGGAAGCCACGGATAAAGACAATCCGGCAGAGCTATTCGACAAATTCGCGAAGGATTCCGAAGACTCCTACGCTAAAGACCGTCAGGCGATTATCGATGATTATGTTAAGTCGAAATCGCAACCGCCCGGAGAGGGTGGCGAAACAGGCGGAAGCGGGGGAGCTGGTTCGACGACAGACAAAGTCGAGCCGCCCAAGGACTTCGACGAGGCTGGCGACAGAGCCAAGAAGTTTATTGAGGCGACGCGTGGGACCGCGCCCTTGATATAGGCAGTCGCAGTTTCATTTTCCATGCGGTCGGCAACCGCCGATTGCGTGAGATTATTCGGAGGTAACTACAATGGGTGCAACTTTAACTACAGCCACAAGCATCCTTAAGAATCTTTACCTCGGACCGATTCGGGATCAGGTGAATGTTTCCTCTCCCATTTGGTTCAGGTTAAAAAAGACCACTAAGGATGTGGTTGGCAAGGCCGTTATCATACCCATGAGAACCGGCCTCAACGAAGGAATAGGCGCGATAGCGGAGAATGGCGTTCTCCCCACCGCTGGAAATGCGGTGTTCAAGGAACTATCGGCCGCGCTGAAATACATATACGGTGTTATGTTAGTCAGCGGCCCGGTCATAAAGGCGACCGCGAACGATTCTGGCGCATTCGTCAGGATAATGGACGCGGAGTCTCAGGCCGTGAAGGACGCGCTTTCTCTCGACCTGAATCGCATGATTCACGGAAAGGCGAGAGGCGATTTGGCGCTTTGTGGAGTCACAACTGCGTCAACGACTTGTGTTCTCGCATCCTCGGCCAATATGAAAAATATTCGTGTTGGCATGATCGTGGATGTTCTTGTCACCGCCGACGGTACGACAAGTACTGGCGGAGTTGACTTGACGGTATCTGCGGTTGATGAGGCCGCAAAGACAATCGTGGTCTCTGCGGCAGTTACCACGGATGCTACGTTCAGCGTGTTCCGGGCCAATTCTTACAACCTGGGAATTACTGGGCTGACCGACATTCTGGCGACCGTTGCTGAGGACGTGGACATCTACGGACTTGATTGTTCTGCCAATCCTTTATATCAGGCGAATATCAAGACCGATCCTACGGCTTCTAAGTTCAACCTTAGCGAGTTCCAGGATCTCCTGGATGCGACCGAGCAGGCAAGCGGCAAGCTGCCGACAGCCCTGTTCTCCCGCAGCGATGTGAGGAAGGACTACTGGAAGATACTGACTGGCAACAGGCAGTACATCTCGGTTCAGCCTGAAAAGGTGATGGACGGAGGCTTCCGGGCGCTTGAGTACTCCAGCGGCGGAGCGGGCATACCTTGGATAGTCGACAGGTTTACTCCTATCGGCTATGTTCGGGGTCTGCATGAACCGCATCTGTCGTTCCGCAACATGCCTGGTGCTCTGATGGAACTGATCGATATCAAGGGTGAAGTCTGGATTCCCGAGATATCGGGCGCGAGTGGCGTGGACGCGTATAAGGCGGTTATCTATTCTTACATAGAGTTGATAGCCGATCACCGCAATTCTCATTGCGAAATGAGGGATTGCACAGTTCGTGTGTAAACTATGCTGACACGGCACGACTCTCGGCGCTTTTCTTTGAAATATACTCCGCCCCCCTGGTTTAGGCGCGAGTTAAGGAATTTATCTCCCAGGTTAGAGGTCTTCTGGAATGATCTCGTGAAGGCTTGGGAAATTTCAGAAAAAGTGCTGGGAGTCGAGCGTGTCGCAAAGAATCAATGGGGAATCGCGGTTGTTGTAGAACCCAAGTACGAAAAGGTTTTGTACACCCCTGGTCTCGGCAGTCGCGTTCTTCATTGGATTAAGAGGAATCACGTAGAGCGGTATAGGACGGTGCAGGAATTGGATTTGGAAACGGCGGTTAAACCTTATCTGTAAGGAGAATGAAATGAAAAAAATACTCATGGTAGCGTTGTTCCTTTGCTCTTCTGCGGTGACGGCGAGAGCAATGAGCGTTTCTTTGCCGCAGGACCTCAACGGAAGGCTGATCACGGATGTTAGCATGGTGGGTTCGCTACAGGCCGCAAGGACGTACAGTTATGAGGTTGGCGCATCGACGACTGGCGCTACGCTTTATACCGGACCGGCGTTGTTTTACGGTATTTGCGCGTCTAACGTCGGCGCGGACGACAACTTTACCATTCTGAGAGATTCTGCTCCCGTGGTGGCTGCTTCGGGCTATAATCTTTTTGGGGCGGTGGGTTTCCAGCTGGATATCAGCGTTGTTGATCAGGGTTTGCGTTGTGTAACTTTTCCTGTGCCTATCCGACTTGAGCGCGGCTTATGGTGGAAGAACACCAACGTCGGTGATATTGGCGCGAATCAGGTTGTTACCTTCTTTCTGCTCGGACTTTAAGTAGTCTGGAGGTTTTATGGCGTTGACAGCTCAAGTGGCGGTTGACAGTCTTCGTATTTTGCTTGGAGAAACTGTTGCCGCCGAATCCCGGTGGACGGATGCCCAGCTGCTTTTTTATTGGTTAGAAGGGCGCAGGGAGTTCTGTAAAGATAGCCTCGCCGTCCGCAATCTCTATACCAAAACTGCAACAGTGGGTACGTATAGATACGCTCTTGAACCGGCGACCATTCATGTCCACGGAGTAACCTTCAACGGACTTCCGCTGGATGATATGAGTAGCAATTGGTACGAGGCTCTCGGCGGGCAACTTCCAGGAGTATCTGGCATACCTTACATCTATCGGATTATAGGCAACGCTCTGGATTTATTTTATAATCCAAACGAGGCGAAGACGATAGAAATAGACTCCGCGATAATCGCGGGCAGCGTTACCCTCACCGGTATTGATGCGCAACTTACCGAAGACCAGTCGTATGCCGCCGTGGATTACGGTGCGGCCAAGGCGCTAATCGACGACGGGCGTGCAGATGAGGCGGAGTTGCATTTAGGCTCATATCGACGCAAAGTGGGGCAATGGAAAAACATAGTGAAGCCAAAAGGACCGCGTTATACGCACGTGACTCGCACGTCAGAGTATTTGTAAGGAGTTGAAATGGCTGACTGGGCAAGAGATCCGCTAATTCCTCGGCCTTATGGTTGGGGCGTAACAGGTTGGGGTGGCGCTTGGGGAAAACCAACGTGGAGTGAAGAATTCCTGCGTTCTTTTTTTAGCACGTGGACGGGAATAATTTTAAGCGAAGGAGACACTTCATGGTCGGACGAAGAATTGTAATAAAAACGTGTGCGCTTTTCTTACTATTTTTCGGCAGCGCTCACGCAATTACCTATACGCCGAAACTCAATCTTTGTATCCCAGGCTGGGGTGAACAAAATTACGTCGACTGCTTTTCTGTCGGCATGTATGCCCTCGATAATCTTGCCATTTCCGTCGGCGCAAGCACTGGAACTATTCAGGCCGAACTCGACGCGCTGGAGACGGCCGTAGCAACTGACACTACCACAATCCAGGTGGAACTGGACGCCGTTAAGGTTGACACTGGAACCTTATCTGCAAGTACGACTACGCTAAACTCCAACCTTTCGACGGAGATAACTGACAGGTACAACGCAGACGCGGCTATTGCGGTAAGTACGGGAATCACTCAGGCAGAGTTGGATACTGTTGCAGCAAGTACAGATACACTATCAACAAGCACAACGAGCATACAGGCGGAGAAGGTCGCAAAAGCTGGTGATTATATGACCGGCCAGCTTACGCTTATAGGCTCCAGTATCACTGTAACTGACGATGAGTTCTCTGTGGGGATTTCAACTTTGGTAGTAAAAAACGGAAAAGTTGGTATTAGGACGGCGAATCCTACCTATGTTCTTCAAGTTGGCGGTGAAATGTACGCCGACAACGTGGTCAGTAATTTATCGGGCAATGCTGCAACCGCAACCGAACTGCTACTCAACGGTGATAATTGTTCAAGTGGCAATTCTCCCCTAGGCGTGGACGCCTCTGGCAATGCAGAGGGATGTTTCGACGTCGCTACGCAAACAGAATTAGACGGCTTGGACTCAGAGGTTGCCACCGACACTGACACCATACTATCAGCGTTGGGCGCATTGGACGCGGAGGTGGCGACTGACACGGACACCATTCAGGCTGCAAAAGTTGATAGGGCGGGCGACACTATGTCAGGAGATTTGACCGTCAATTCTTTTGTTACTATTTCAACGAATAATTTTGTATCCGTTAGTGGATATCTAAATCCATTAAAAATAAGTCGAAATATTAATACAAACTACGCCGGGGTTGGGCTTGAATACCAATTAATTTGGGCCGAATTTACATGGATACCCGGAAGGATAATTGCGGCGCAGGATAACAGCTTGGGTGAAAGCGGTAAATTAATTTTTCAAGTTAATGATAAAACTGGAACCTCGACTGATACCGTCGAGGTGATGCGACTGACCAGCAATAAAAATGTCGGGATAGGCGTTACAGCCCCCTCTGCCCGCCTGCATGTTTCCAGTACGATATTCACCTCGCAGGACGTGATAGCTACGGTGGGATTCAGAGGGCCTTTGGTCGGCAATGTAACAGGCAACGCCGACACCGCTACAACCGCCACAAACAATGTTTTGAAGGCAGGCGACTATATGACGGGACAGCTGACGATTATGGCTTCTTCATTGACGATAAACGGGAATGTTTCAAGCACGGGGTCTTTCATAGGCGACGGTTCCCTGCTTACCGGAATAGTTGCAGGCGACAATCTTGGAAGTCACCTAGCCACCACCACGCTCCAGATGGGAGCCTTTGGCGTGAATACCTCCAGCAGTATTACGGCAAAACGGTATCAGATAGAAGGTTCAACGGTTCTGGCGGTATTGCTTGGTACGGACAGTCTCGGCCTGGGGGTCAATGCTGGAAGGGTGAACACAGGAAGCCAGAATTTATTTCTCGGCAACAATGCCGGATATTCCAACACGTCTGGACACCACAATTTGTATTTCGGCGAACACGCCGGATATGCGGGTGTTACGAATCAGAGCATGGTTTGCATAGGCTCTAATGCCGGAGATTCACTGACCGCCGGATATTTTGATGTATGGATAGGAGCGAATTCTGGGACGGCTAAAACATCTGGCGGGTACAATGTCGGCATCGGGTATAATGCCGCCCCTAACTCTACCGCAGGGTCATCCGGCTTGTTTATCGGGTCATTCGCCGGCAATGACCACTCCACCGGAGAGAGTGACACTTTTATAGGGGCGTCTGCCGGATATAAAAATACCACAGGAACACATAACATCGCCATCGGATACCAGGCTTCCCTTTATAACGTGACCGGCAGTTATAATACCGCGATAGGAAACG
>Ga0180007_10007349_pt1 | contig 10439 bp, 20 predicted proteins | sample MM_PC_MetaG_FD_121122 | JGI IMG/M metagenome (GOLD analysis project Ga0180007, IMG submission 121122) | Groundwater microbial communities from the Aspo Hard Rock Laboratory (HRL) deep subsurface site, Sweden - MM_PC_MetaG | ecosystem: Environmental > Aquatic > Deep subsurface > Groundwater...
TGAATCCTTGACTAACCATCTGACATAATGGTTTGCCCTAATGTCCATCCCTGCATTTGCGTATCCATATTCTTTGATGATCGTTTCGCCAGCTTTGATTTTTTCTATTTCCCCGGTGATTACATATAAACCATTACCAGCATCAGTATAATCTATCGACCAAAAATGATCACCACTACAATCTATTTCTGGCGGGAAGCTATCAACACAAGTACCTGATGATGACGGTTCTCCTTCGCAAGTCATTAATGCAGGTTCAGATTGATCCATTTCAAATATGGTTCTACCGTCTATTTCCCAAACTCCGTTACATGCCCCATACGCTCCTGTTTGCCAACATTCATTACAAGTCCACCTTTCAGGTGTTATATAAACAGCATCTTCAATGTATGCTTCATATGAGATATCTTGCAAATCAGTATGGCCGTCATTTATAATCATTATTCTCACTATAATAAACTCATTGGCTACTATCGGATCAATCCGGTTGTCAATTTTTATATTTGTGAGATTTGAATAATCAGAAATTGCTATGAATTCATCAGCAAAGGCATATTTAAGCAATGTAAATTTATTTAAAAAATTCCAGTTTAAAGAAGCTGTTGAATTGTTTGAATTGTAAATATCTCCAATGATTTGTGCTGATGAAGTGTTGTCAGAATTATCCCCACCGCCTCCATCACCACAAGCAAATACGAACAAAAATGAAATCGTACAAATATAAATTAATATATTTTTCATAATGAAGCCTCCCCCTTTTCAAGTTGACAATCAATTATATTTTAGATTTAATCCAATTCACAATGGCTAAACAATCGTTTCGATTTTCCGGTTGACCAAACAGAGCTAAAGCCTTGGGTGCTATATCCGGGTTTGACTTTAATATCTCATCCATCAATTGATATTCCTGCGTTTGCAATAACATATTACCTTCAATTGTTTGATTCTTTTCAGCAGAATCAGGTTCTACGTCTAAAACATTGCTACCATCTTCGATAGGCATGAATAACGGAGCTTGATCTTTCGGGCTATCTTTTGATGGTATGGTTTGGGTTTGATTCTCAACGGTTACTGTTTGATTTCCAGCTTCTACGGCTTCTGGCTGTTGTTGTTCCGGCAATTTGGGCTTGGGCTTTTCCGATTCTGCTTCAAACGGAAATGGCTCGACAAAATTACCCTCATCATCCTTTTCATCAAAGCGTCTTTCCCATAAATTGATAAATGCTTCTTGAGATTCATGTTTGGCAGTAGCCCAATGCTTCTTGTTGCCATAAGCCATATTACGTATGCCGGTTTTGCCTAATTTGGATGAATCCCAATTTTTGGCATCAAATGGATTCTGCGGAACGGTTTCTTTTTTTTCTTCTTCTGTCGGTGGTAAAGATAGTTCTTTTTCAGATGAAACAGCTTCTTTTTGGTCTATTTGCTCTGCTTTGATTTCTTCTGGCTGTTTCTTTTCAGCCTCTTTTTTACCGGGAGTAACAGCCGTTGGAACATCCCATCTTTCATATGCTTGCCAAAATGGAGGGAATGTGTTCTCATCGATCCCCGACATCATGGCTTCCGGTGTCATTTGAGGTTTCTGCGTGGAAGCTGCGAAGGCAATAAATTGACTGATTTTATCTTTTTTGTCTGCATCGAAAGTATATGGCTCATTTGTTTGGGCTACAACCAATTCATAAAAACTAAGAATGGCAGCGTCTTCTTCACCACCTGAAATTTCTTTAGTCGAGCCAGGTATATCATGAATCGGCTCAAGTAGATGCGAGAAGTATGGTAATTGGCTTCCCCCTGTTTCAGCCACATGATCCAGTTGAACGGCTTCCATAAAATCCACACTGGCACGTTCAAATTTGGCATGAGATTTAATTACGGATTTCAAACACATGGCTCCTTCGTCTGTGAACCACGGGTTTTGCGGTATGAAGTTTGTCCATTTTTTAGCAGTTGCTTCTTCAAGCTGTTTGAGCGCAAATTTATAGCCGGAAGATCTCGATCTGTGATGATCGTAGATTTCATCAATGGATAAAAACGTAAATTTGGTTTCTCCGGTTAATCGTTTCCAGATTGTATATGATCCAATTATTTTACCGGGCTCTTTTTCTATATTCGGTTTGTGGATGATTGTATCTTCTATGCCATAAATAATTTCGAATCGATCCTTTTCAAATACATTCCGAGCCCAAATTTTAGCGTAAACATTAGTCCGTTCCGCTAGCTCAATCAAGCCCTGATATCCAGGCTGAAATTGAACTTCTAAAACCTCCACTTGTTTGCCCTGCACCCATTTTTTATTGTTATACGGTATCAGATGAGCCCTGCCAAGGATAGGTTCGAGTCCCAATTGGGCGCATTGAATGACAGCACCCAACAAACTCTCAGGTGTGCAATCCATCAGCTTCGGATTTTTGAGAACCGATGTATATACTACCCGCAAAAACCGATCTACGTCTAACCACTTAGGCAATGCCCAAATGACTTGCTTTTTTACATCTTCCCTAAACAATAAATCCCGGATGCGTACCGCTTTTTTCTGAATAACCGATACTTCTTTTGTTTCTGCCATGATGCCTCCTTTATTTAATTAATCATTATACATCATACATCATAATGGGTATATATTCGACTTGATCAACATTTTCTTTCCATTGTTTAAAACAACGGCATCGCTTGACCGCTTCTTCTTGAAAGTTTAAAGGACAATTAATATGGGATTCAGGATATAATCCATATCCATTTACATGTTTTCCAATAGTTTTCCATAAGCTAAATGCTGATAATTTTACTTGGCTAAAAAACCCAAATTCTTTAATATGTTTTATTCGAAATTTCATTTAAATATCTCCTTAAATTATTATTGATTATTGTTAAATTCTTCTTTCCTTGATAAGCCTGTAATAAGCCCCTCTGCTTTTAGTGCTTTTGTATTTTTCTATGGCATACGGTATGCCCATGCTTTGAAAATGCTTTTCCCATGTTTCCAAAATGCTTTGATTGTGCTGTTCTGCTGATATATTGGGTAGAAAATCCATTAATTTCTTTGATGGTATTTTCTTAAATTCGTCTACTTGGTAATATCTGATAATCTCAGCCACAAAAATATTTTTATCCTTTTTCGGAGCTTCAATCTTTATTGTCGGTTTCTTCCCAGGTTTAACCCCTGCTTTTTTTAATTCAACGAGAACATTATCATACAGATTCATTTTTGTGCCTTTTCCTTTCAATGGCTTCCCAATAATCGCCATATTCATCATTGAAATTATCTGCACTCACATTATATTGACAAACATTACAAGGGTGCTCATGATCTGTTCGATTATTATATACACCAATTACATTCAGCATCAAGATCGTTTCTGAATGTGGTGGATTTTTCCATTTAGAATTTCCCCTCTCCGTCCATTATTTGATCTATGGCTGCTTGCCCGGTAAGGTTTTTCATGGACACTCTTACCCTGGGCTCAAAATGCTCAAATATTTTTGTGCCGGGAATTTCTCTCACACCGGCCTTAACGGCTTCATCGAGTAATTTCTGGCTTGGTATGCGATATTGTGGCGGTATTAAATCCTCGTCAATTATTTCGCATTTCCATTCGCCTTTCATGGTGGATGTGCCACCATCAATCGCCACTTTTTCGGTCTTTTCTGCCACCACTTCAGCCGGGGTTTCCACAAATGTCATTTCTATGGGAGGTAATTCAGGTGGTATTTCAACCTCTACCCGTTCCACACCGGCAGCATCGGCTTCAGCATCTAATTTAGCCTGCAAGGCTATGGCTTCTTCTCTTTCAATTCTGGCATTTTCAGCATCTATCGCAGCCTGTTTTGCGGACTCCGCTTGTAGTTTTTCTTGTCGCTCTTTTTCTTCCTTTTCTTTTTTGCGGCGCTCTAATTCGGCTACAGTTTGAGCATATTTGGAAATCTTAGGCTTTAAATGATCCTGTATGCTTTTAATCGGATTGGTAATATCTACCCGAAAGAACTTATCCACGCTGTTTTTAAACTCCCTGGCTACTTTAAATCCAGGTAGGTTATCTTTTACCTGCCCTGCCAATTTCAATATCTGACTCAGTTGAATCAGCATTTCATTGGCGGTTTTATTCGTGACCTCATCCACAACTTTTAATTCAGATGCTTTTGTGAACAGATCGCTAATCTTGGTTTGATATTGAATGAAATTGGTTTTTGTTTTCTCAATATCAAAGTGATCGAATGGCGTGGTTTCAACCACTTCAGCCATTTTAACTTCCGGCTTTTTATTCACTGCTTTTGATTCATCAGATTTCTGCTCTATAACATGAGTTAATGTCTGATTCATTTCTTGCTTCTCAATCGCTTTATCCAGTTCTCCAAAATCGAAAGCCATGATTTCTCTCCTTATATTATACCCCTGATAATCCTGTAATATTCACACAATCAAATTGTCCCTTGACTGTGGCGTTAAAGCATTTCCCCACACTATCAGCCAGCATTAAATCACTGGCTATATCAAATGGTACTGCAAAATAATCATAAACGACATCATTTTTGAATTTGATTCTTAGAATTCTCATATCCTTGTGGTATCCCACAGCAGCTAAATTCGATGATTCTACAGCCGCCATTTTCAGCTTTTTGGTGGTGTTCGCTTTGACACTCAAGCCGGATAGGTAAATTTTATAGCTATCACATTTTAAGCGGGAACCACATTGAAAACAAACCTCAATGCTCTTTTTGCTATTTGAGCCATTCATAGGACAGGTTAAATATATATCGGTCATTGTTTATATTCTCCTTTTAATAACTGGTTTTTTCTCTCTAACGACAAACTAAGCGGATGGCGGCGCTTTATCGCCATTCCGCTTGAGTGCCTTGTTATATTCTTTTTGATCCTGACAATCCCTATATTCTTTATACCAGGGGCAGGTCTCATAGCACTGTTTTGTGTCGCCTGTTCCCCCATAGCCACAATCACAATAACCGCACGGATTAATTTCTAATTCCATGCCTTCTGCAATTTGTGCCATTGCTTTATATTCGATTGTTGCCCTCAAATAACCATTCATTATAATGCCTTTATGCCTTTCAAATATAACAAGATGTTAAGCAGACCTGTTTATCCTTACAATTGTAAAGATTAACAGATATATTTTAAAAAATATTGTTATTTATATCTCCTGTACGCAGCCAAAGCGTTTAAAAAATATTGAAATTCAATTTTAGGATTTGAAACAAAATCCAGTTTGGGCATTTTGCCCAAAGGATCTAATCTAACCGATGCGGCCCAAGCCCAATTAAATGAAGGTATATTAATTTTCGCCAAATTCAAATATGCAGATACTTGACCGCCCCATGTTTTCATTACCGCTTGACCTGTTTTCCAATCGAGAATACCGGCATGAGGTCTACCCTTAATTCTGCAACCCAAATCGGCTTTGCCGTTATATCGGTTTTTCTCATCTTCCAGCCTGACTTCCACGGTGATTATTTCTTCAACGTATCGATCAATGTATCTTTTGGCACTATCGTAATATCCGCTATATTCGATATCCAAAGGAGCGACATAATTGCCCAACAAATAATTAGCCGTAGCAGCATGAACTATATCGCCCCTTTCGGCAGCTTCTTTGGTGAAAAATTGAGTTTCAACATAGACATCCAGTACAGTAGTTACAGATGCATATTGAGATTTTTCAGCCATCATTTATTGTGTGTATGAATGGATTTAAACAAAAACCCGGAAATAAAAATTAAACACCAAGCTTGACCCCACGAAAGATATTTAAGTTCAAATAAATAAGGTATGACGTAATTCCAACTCCATTTAAATGGAAACGCAAGCAGACAACTAAATGCCGCAAGAATGATAATGATAAATACTGCTTTAAAAATACTATCCAAAATTTCTCCAAACAAAACACACCCCCCTTTTTATCTGATAATCGCTATATCGGCAACTTTCTCTTTAAGATAGTCAAAAATATTTTGTGATGCTTCCAGTTTCCAATTCCAACCATCGGACTCGAAAAGAGCAGCAGCAATATCCCCATCTTTAATTTTTTGAAGTCGCAAAATAAATTGACTTTCAGGTTGATCTATTTCAGCGAATGTACGGTAAGGAGCCAGCATAACCGGATTCGGGGCAACATCGTCTTTGACGGAAGAAACCGTGTGCTGTAAAGATACCGCCTGTGATACGCCATCATCCGTAAGGGTCGTTTCGCTAAGATCCCTTACCTTGCTAAGAAAGGACATGAGTTCGGCTGTGGCTGCGGTTTGAGCAAACTTGCTTTGCAATTCGATTATAAGTTTCTCAATGGATTTGTATTGATCGAATTGAAATTGAGGATAATCCCATTTTGCTGTGATTAGTTTTTCCCTGATTTTATATGGCCCCAAGTTTTTTGACAGCAAATCAACGGTAATGTAATTGTCAATATGGATTAAAAGGGAATCTGGATGGAAATCATCCGATGATCTAAGAGCGTCAATAAAATCCACGAAGCCGGTTAATGTCTCAACGATCAATGTTTTGGCGGTAGGTGGTGATATTAAGTGGAGTTGTTTGTCTGAATAATGTAGTCCGTAAAAATTAAGATCGGACACAATACATGGATTCGCCATTTCTTCAATTTTTTCGATAAAAGTTCTGTCTATCATTTCTTTTTTCTCCTTTCGTTTGGATTAAAATATTATTTGTTTAATCTTCTTTTGAAATAGCGATTACCTTGCCTGTGCCTTTGTCGAATAATCCCGCTTGGGTTAAGATTTCTGAAGCTTCCACATTGCCACGGATATCTTTGCCGATTAATGCTAAAACTTGGATGGGTTTAATCGATGATAATGTAGATCCGATTTTGTGAACGATGGAGAGGGTATTGTTTTCTTCGTTGTAGCTAAAGATCAATTCGAGTTTGAGTTTCCGCTTTGCTCCTTTATCAGTATTGGGGTCAAGAATGTTCTTTAATACTCTTTGCATTTCGATGGATAGTGCATCTAATACAGCACCGTCTTTGACATTTTGAATTGTAATCGCTTCGCCTTTGGTCTGCATACTTAGCCTCCTTTTAATCTAACAATAATTCAATTTGTTTTTCAGAAAATCCAATTTCACTTGCCCTGTTTAACAAATCTTGTAGTTCTGGACATTGCCTTAAAATAATTAAATGTTTTTTATATAATTCTTCCTGTTCTGCAACACCACCTAATTCTGTTAGAGCAATCATTGTGGCAAATTTAACTTCGGTATCTGTTCTTTTGTTTTTAATTGACACAATATCTCCTTTATGTTGGTTGAATTTGTTTTAAACATTAATTACGATGGTCAAATATAAAAGTCAAGCAGTTTTTTTTATTAAATCCATATTAATTTCTTGACAAAAGGTTAAAGGCCATGATATTAATTTCCAAAATGCAATCATTCTACATAAGGGGGAATTAACAATGGCTAATAATTTTGAGCTATTAAAGGCGATTAAAGAAAAAAATATGACCCAAAGGCAGCTTGCCGAAAAAGTTGGCATCCATGAATCTGAGATCAGTTTAATCGTAAATCGGGGTATGGAACCCGATGAAAGCAAGAAAAAAAAGATAGCCAGGGCATTAGGTGTCAAAATTAAGGATATATTTTAAATGAGAAAACAGCCGCATAAAAAAGCAGAAAAATATCGAATTAAAGCTGGTGAATACAAATCACCTGATAATGCTAATTTCGGAGCATTTCGTATCCCAACGAAAAAAGGCGTATTAAGAATAATTGTCTCGGATGGTTTTGGTTGGGATCATGTTTCGGTAAGTTTAAGCAACAGAACTCCTACCTGGAATGAAATGTGTTTTGTGAAGGATTTGTTTTTTGAAGAAGAAGAAACCGTAATTCAATATCATCCACCTAGATCAAAATATATTAATGATGGTGAGTATGTTTTACATATGTGGAGACCGCAAAAAATAAAAATTGAATTACCACCATCATTTTGTGTTTAACAAAAAAGGAGTCACTCATGGTTGACGTGTATTTAGAGAAAGAAAGCGAAAGAGAACATTCCGTTTATGCAGGAGGATTTTTTATTGGTTCATATTTTATTGGAGAAGGAATAATATTGGAATCATCAGAAGGTTCGCCGATTAGTTTGGATATTCTTGAAGCTGCAATAAAATATTTGAGAGATTATGTTTGATAAGTAATAAAAGGTGGTTTTATGGAAGTAATTTATGAGCCCAAAGGCAAGGCAAAAGAGTATGCTGAATTAGCATTAAATATATACAACGGTTGTACTCATTCGTGCCTTTATTGTTTCGTTCCACAAATGCTCCATATAGACCGGGAGCGATTTCACAGCAATGCGAATCCTAAAAAAGATATTTTAATTCGAGCAAAAAAAGACATAAGAAAATTAATCCAAAAGCAAGAAAAAAGAGTAATTCAGTTAACATTTACCGGAGATTGTTATCAGCCGGATGAAATGAGATTAGGCATTACACGCCAGATACTTGAAGCATTGGCTCTCGCTGGATTAAATTTTACCATTTTAACCAAAGGCGGTATGCGGGTTTTACGGGATTTCGATATTTTAAAAAGCTGTTCGGACAGATGTTCTTTGGGAGTAACATTGACTTTGCGGGATGGAGATGAACTCGATTGGGAACCCGGAGCCCCATCTTTTGCCGAGAGAACATCTTCATTATATGAAGCCAAGAAACATGGAATCAAAACATGGGTAAGCCTGGAACCTGCAATTGATCCATTGCAAACATATTCCATTATAAACGATTTAAAAGATGTAGTAGATCATTGGAAAGTCGGGAAATTAAATTATTTTCCAGATGTAGAAAAAACGGTTGATTGGGTGCGGTTTCGTGAGGATTTAAGGGAATTGTTTTTGAAACTTGGCATAACCGATTATTACTTAAAAAAGAGTTTAACGGAGTTGAAATGAAAATACACAAATGGATAGAGCATTCAGAGGAAATTGAGATTGAAATTGATGCGGAAGATATTTCGATGATATTCAAAGAAGGCTCTGAAGAAAATATTAACATAGCCTTGAACAATTTAAATTCGATATTTACGTTTTTAATCGGATTGCCGAATGAAGTGATAGAAAAAATCCACAAGAGGACGATAGAATTAATTGCAAGGCATTTAAAAGAACAAGCCGAAAGGTTTGAACAGTTTATAAAGGATGAATGAAATGCAAAGACCCATACCTGAAATGCAGCATGAACCATATGGTGAAGATTATATGTTTGATGCGTGGTTTACCTTTTTAAAATTTGCTTTCGGAATTGAACGATACCGGGATCAGTTTAAGGAAGAAACCGGAATTGATTTATTGAATATTATTGAGGCCCGTGGTCTTGACAAAATGATTGATGAATCTACAGGACGAACAAAAGATGCTGTTATAAAATGGGCAGATTGGGTGACTGAAAATTTATGGGGGATAGCAGATGGGCATAATTAGAGAGTCTTGTGATCCAGGCATGAAGTTTCCGAGTTCATGGTTTTTTGGTTCTGATTTGCCAGTTAATGCAAACATTCTTTTAGATGATATAACAGAGCATATAATAATTAGGCAATCCACATTATTGGTAGATTATTATACATCTGTCAATTCTTGTTTTACATATGATGAATACGATCAATTAAGACAAGCCGGACTAAAGGGAATGCGAACAGGCAAAGAACTCCGCAATTCATTTATTGAAATGTTAGATGCTTATGAAAAAGACTTGTCACAATTGCGGTAATGCCTATCCCAACTATCTCCTTTATGATGAGGGACCATGTAAGTTCTTTGGAGATGAGGGGGAAGACTGGGGAAACAGGAATGTATTAGAAGTTGGGTGTAAATTCTGGGTTACATCTAACCAAGAAATTCACCCGACTGAAAGGCGCGGGTGATTTCCGCGATAGGAGGAAAATTAAATTTCAAAAATAATTCAATTCGATGAAAACAGACTGCCATTAATACCACAACGATCTGAAAAGCATTGTTTACACTCCAAGATGATTATTAGGGAAGATATTAGAATGCTTCAATGTAGAAAGTGTGAATCGATAATAGAACCGTTTGATTTTTTATGGCAATGGGCTTGTAAAGACCGCAATTTAGAATATACACGACAGCAGCTTAAAAAGGAAATAGAAAAACTGGGTGCTAATTTAAAAGAATTAAAGAGGCAGGAGCATAATATAAAGGCACGTATAAAAGCCAAATTGGAGAAGCAAAATGTCAAATAAGCCAAATTATAAGCTGAAAGATAATTACTTAATAGATAAATATCACACAGAATATAGTAATTTAAGAAGAAGAAATTATAAGCTAAAATTCAAAATAGGTCTTAGAAGATATCTGGCTGGAATATTCTGGATGGACAATTCTTTATATATCAGGTTTAAATTTTTCAAAACAAAATGCAACCACAGTCTTGAGATAATGACACATAATAGAATTAAA
>Ga0180007_10007350_pt1 | contig 10439 bp, 7 predicted proteins | sample MM_PC_MetaG_FD_121122 | JGI IMG/M metagenome (GOLD analysis project Ga0180007, IMG submission 121122) | Groundwater microbial communities from the Aspo Hard Rock Laboratory (HRL) deep subsurface site, Sweden - MM_PC_MetaG | ecosystem: Environmental > Aquatic > Deep subsurface > Groundwater...
GCTTTCCCCGCCGCACAGCCGCTACCCCCCCCGCAGCCAGGCCCCCGCCGCCAGGCCCCCGCAGCCAGGCCCCCTCACCCAGGCCCCCGCAGCCAGGCCCCCGCAGCCAGGCCCCCGCAGCCAGGCCCCCGCGGCCAGGCCTCAGCGGCCAGGCCCCCGCGGCCAGGTCCCCGCGGCCAGTCCCCCGCCTGGGGCAGCAAGCTCCTCCTCGATCGCAACTAATCGTCTCGTGCAAACTGGTCTGGTCACTGGTCAAGCTACATTGCTTATTTATCGCTATTTTATTATTCAAAATACTGTTTCATTGGCTGTACCTTGTCGTTTCTCGCTTTATATTGTAGACTTCGGTAAATATTTGTTCCCGGTTTTAATTCTCGCTGAGGAGGGCCTTTTTTGAATACTACCCGTTTGCATGACTGGCATATCGCCGCTGGAGCCAAGATGGCGCCTTTTGCCGGCTATGATATGCCCATTACGTATCCGCTTGGTGCTGTGGAAGAGCATCTGGTGTGCCGTCGCTCGGTTGGTTTGTTCGATATTGACCACATGGGTCAGCTCGAGATCAAAGGACCCGGTGCCGATGAGTTCGTGTCCAAAATGGTCACCATGAAGGTGCTGGACATGGCCGACAACGATGCCCGTTACTCGCTGCTGCTGAACGAACGCGGCACGGTTATCGACGATTTGTTTATTTACCGTCTGCCGGGCAGCTGGTGGATTGTAGTTAATGCCTCCAACCGCGCCGAAGATGTGGCCTGGTTCAATAAACACAAGCCGGCCGGGGTAGAGCTGATTGACCACTCCGAAGGCACCTATATGATAGCCGTACAGGGTCCCCGTGCCATCGAGCTCTTGGACAAGGTTTCGGCCAGCCCGATTTCGGCTTTCCCGCGCTTTACTTCCGGCCGCACCAAGGTACTGGGCGTAGACTGTCTGGTCGGCCGTACCGGTTACACCGGCGAGGATGGCGTGGAGCTGTTCTTCCCGGCGGATGAGGCCGAGGCCCTGTGGACCGGTCTTCTGGCCGCCGGCGAAAAGCACGGCATCGAGACCCATGCTATCGGTCTGGCTGCCCGCGACAGCCTGCGCTTCGAGGCCGGCATGCCGCTGCATGGCCATGAAATCAGCCAGGATATCTATCCGCTGGAATCCAACTTTAAGTGGGCTTGTGATTTCGAAAAAGATTTTATCGGCAAAAGCGCGCTGGAACAGTTGCAGGCCGACGGAATCAAGCGTAAACTGGTAACATTGGATGTTACTGGCGGTATTCCGCGCGAGGGCTTTGAAGTTCAATCGGCTGATGGCCAGACCATCGGCACGGTTGTGGCCGGCATGTTCTGCCCTACCGTAAAAAAAATGGCAGCCAACGTGCTGATTGATCCGGCTTTCGCCAAAGTCGGAACTGCCCTTAAGGTTGTTATCCGCGGTACCGGCAAGGACGCGGTGGTGGTTAAACGGCCGCTGTACATTCCGGCTTACCGCCGTTGATACTTGTTGCGGCTTGCCGCCGTCGGTCCGGGCTTCCCGGAAACCGGCCGGGCACACGCCGCCGCTGATACTTGTTGCGGTTTGCCGCCGTCGGTGGCCGCAACAGTGATTCTGGAACCATGCAGCAGGCCGCCAGCCTGTCATACTATATTATTTGGAGGATTCTACCATGAACATCGACAAGAACGCCCGTTATGCAGTTTCACACGAGTATGCCCTTAAAAGCGGTGATGAAATTATCACCGGTATTTCCGACCATGCCCAGTCCGCTCTGGGCGACATTGTGTTTGTTGAGCTGCCTGCCGTCGGCAAGACCCTTAAAAAGGGCGAGACCTTCGGTGTTATCGAGTCGGTAAAAGCCGCCAGCGATGTGTACATGCCCATGGGCGGTACCATTACCGAAGTGAACGGTGCACTGGAAGGCGACCCGGCCCTGGTTAACCGTGAACCGCATGCCGGCGGCTGGCTGATCAAGTTCAAACCCGCCGATCCTGCCGAATTCGATGCCCTTCTGGATGCCGCCGCTTACGAAGTAGAAGCCGCCAAGGAGTAAACTGTGCCCTTCATCGCCAATACCGACGCCGACCGCCAGAAAATGCTGGACACAGTCGGCGTCAAGTCGGTAGAGGAACTCTTCTCCGACATTCCGGCCGCCCACCGCTTCCCTCAGTTGGGGCTGGACCGCGCGCTTTCCGAAATGGAAGTGATGCGCGAACTGGAATCCATGGCAGCCAAAAACGCCAGCGCCTCCAACAGCGCCTGGTTCCTGGGTGCCGGTGCCTATAATCATTTTATTCCCGCAGCTGTAGGCATGCTTGCCACCCGTGGCGAATTCCTCAGTGCCTACACCCCCTATCAACCAGAAGTTTCCCAGGGTACCCTGCAAGCCATCTTCGAATATCAGTCGATGGCCGGACAGCTCTTGGGCATGGACGCGGTTAACGCCTCCCATTACGACGGTTCAACTGCCCTGGCCGAGGCTATCCTGATGGCCTACAACCAGTCTGCCAGCCGCCACCGCATCCTGATTCCGGCTGCTCTGCATCCGGAATATAAGGACGTTCTGCGCACCTACTTCGAGGCCTTCGAAGTGGAGCTGGTGGAATATCAGGGCCTGCCGCAGGACGGCCTTAAAATGCTGGATGACCAGACTGCCTGTCTGGTGGCCTCGTATCCGGATTTCGAGGGACGTATTCAGCAGCTGGCCGGCGTGGCCGATGCAGTACATGCCGCCGGTGCCTTGTTTATCGTGCATGCCGACCCGGTTATGCTCGGGCTGTTTAAAAGCCCCGGCGAACTGGGCGCTGATATCGTAACCGCCGAGGGCCAGAGTCTTGGCAACGCCATGAACTATGGTGGCCCCTTCCTGGGCATGATGGGCGTTACCCAGAAACTGGTACGCAAGATGCCCGGCCGCCTGGTCGGTCAGACAGTGGACGGCAAGGGCCGGCGCGGCTTCGTGCTTACCCTGTCGGCCCGCGAACAGCACATCCGCCGCGAGAAGGCTGTTTCCAACATCTGTTCCAATCAGGGCTTGGTGATGCTGATGACCACCATCCACCTGGAGCTGCTGGGCAAACACGGTCTTAAAAAAGTAGCCGAGCTGTGCTGGAACAAGTCGCATTACGCTGCCGAACAGATTAACAAGGTCGGTGGGTATAAAGTGGCTGAAGGCCAGTTCTTTAAGGAATTTGTGGTTAAAACACCGCGCCCCGCCGCCGAGATCGCCGAAAAGCTGGAACGCCGCGGCATTGTGCCCGGGTTGCCCTTGTCGCGCTATTACAAGGACCGCACCCATGAGCTGCTGGTGTGCGTAACCGAAATGAACACCAAAGCCCAGATTGACCTCTTGGCCCAGGCACTTGCGGAGGTGGGCGTATGAACCTGCAACCAGAAAAACTGGCCTATGAACTTTCCAGCCCCGGCCGCATCGGCGTGGTGCTGCCCGAATGTGATGTTCCGGTAACTGCCCTGCCCAAAGACATGCTGCGCGACAATCTGCCGCTGCCGGAGATGGACGAACTTACCGTTGTGCGCCATTTTACCCGGCTGTCGCAGAAAAACTTTTCTATCGACACCCATTATTATCCGCTGGGTTCCTGCACCATGAAGTACAACCCCAAGATAAATGAGGCTACCGCTGCGCTGCCCGGCTGGCGGAACACCCATCCTCTGGTTGGTGCCGAATTCAGCCAGGGTGCCATCGAGCTGATGTTCCGCCTGCAGAAAGAGTTGAACCTGATCGGCGGTTTTGTGGCCGGCAGCCTGCAGCCGGCAGCTGGTGCCCAGGGCGAGCTGGCCGGTGTACTGATGATCCGTGCCGCTCAGGTCGCCCGCGGCCAGAGCCAGCGCACCAAGATGATCGTGCCGGATTCGGCCCACGGCACCAACCCGGCCACCTGTACCATGGCCGGCATGAGTGTGGTACAGCTTACCAGCGACGCTGACGGTGCCATCGACCTGGAAGCCCTCAAGGCAGCCTGCGACGACACCGTCGCCGGAATCATGATTACCAACCCCAGTACCATTGGTGTATTCGAGCGTAACATGAAAGAGATTGCCGATATCGTACATGCCGCCGGTGGCCTGGTCTACGGCGACGGTGCCAACATGAACGCCATCGCCGGCATCGTCCGCCCGGGCGACCTGGGTATCGACGTGATGCACTACAACTTGCACAAGACCTTCTCTACTCCGCATGGCGGTGGCGGTCCGGGTGTCGGTTACGTCGGCGCCGCTCCGTCGCTGGCCGAGTTCCTGCCCGGTCCGATTGCGGTGCAAGAAAACGGCAAGTACCTCATGCGCATGCCCAAACAGAGTATCGGCCGTCTGAAAGCTTTCTACGGCAACTTTGCCGTGCTGGTGCGTGCCTATACCTATGTACGCATGCTGGGCGAGGGTGGACTGCGCAAGATGTCCGAGAACGCGGTACTGAACGCCAATTACCTGAAAGCCCGCCTGGAGAAAACCTATCCGGTAAAATATCCGCGCCGCTGCATGCACGAGTTTGTGGCCATGGGCAACATTGCCGAAGGCGTGCATACCCTGGATATTGCCAAACGCCTGATTGATTACGGTTTCCATCCACCGACCATCTACTTCCCGCTGATTGTGCCGGAAGCCCTGATGATCGAGCCGACCGAAACGGAGAATCTGGAAACGCTGGACGCCTTTGCCGATGCGATGCTCAAAATCGCTGAAGAGGCCAAAACCAATCCACAGCTACTGCACGACGCACCGCATGATACACCGGTAGGCCGCCTCGACGAGGTGGGTGCCGCCCGCAATCCGGTGCTTTGCTACCGCAGCTGAGCGCGGTTTTTAGCTGCCGGCGAGCTGCTGACAGCCGCCACCGGCAACTGTAATCCATAAAAAATAAAGGCTGCTTCCGCCAGGGAGCAGCCTTTTCTGTTGGCGCGGACGCTGACTGCCGCGCTCAACTGGTCACTCTGAAATTTTTATTTGAGTGCCTGTTCGATGGCCGCTACGTTAAAGCCGATGATGATGCGGCCGTTTACGTCGATTACCGGTACGCCCATCTGACCGCTTTTTCGTACCAGTTCGTCGGCCCGGCGCTGGTCGCGTGACACATCATACTCTTCGAAGCGGATGTTGCGCTGCTTGAACCAGTCCTTTGCCTGCCGGCAGTACCCGCAGCTGGGGGTGGAATACAATGCTATTGCCATGTTGTGCCTCCTGTAATATATGAAAAATAATATATATAATAATAAAGAAAAATGCGAGCGTCAAGTACCCCTGCTGCGAGTCTGATTCAAGTGTGCTTTGGAATGCTGTGCTTAGCAGTATGAAGCGAATTGTACACAGAGTTGGCTTTGCCGTCGTTATGTACATATGTACATAATGATCAGTTTTCGCAGCTGCCGCTTCGGCTGTATGCAGCGGCGGCCTACAGCAACGCTATGGTATCTACTGCCCCTTTGGATAGCTTCCATCAGGCACCGCCGCGGGTATGTGTGTTGGAAGATAAGCTTGTCTGTGCTGCTGCTGACAGCCTTCACCGGCCTGGCTGCCCAGCCAAGCGATACTCCAGCTCTGGATGTACAGGCAAAACTGTCGCTGCAGGAGGGGCTGGCGGTTCAGGCTAACGTGTTGGCAGGGCAGTCCAGCGTATATGGCGGTTGGCTATATACGCCGGAGCCGGAGCAGGAAGCTGCCGTCTGGTCGGCCTGGCTGTCTTTGCGCTATCCCTGGCTGATGCTCGGTGCGCTTGCCAAAAACGGAAACGCCATGCAGCTGCTGCAACCCTTCGGAGCGGAAATGCGTCCCTTTGCCGGAGATGACCAGCCTTTTAAGCCAGCTACTGCCAGCACTGCCGAATATTCCGGTCTGGCGGTCGGCCGGAACGTCGGGCTGTTCCGCATTAATCGTTTTCGTATGCTTGAACAGGGAGGCAGCCAGATCCCGGAGCTTTTACTGAACGGACTCAGCGGTTTGTGGCTGGACTTTGGCAGGATGGCTGACGGGATTCCTGTCGGCCATTCCAGGGCTTTTAGCTTACCGGATCGGATCAGCATAATCGCCGCGTTGCAGCCGAATACTGTCCGGCCGGAACCAGACTGGTTTGCTGTTAAAACCTGGCCAGGCTGGCGCTTGTGGTACAGCTTTAGTCTGCTGCAGACGGATCAGAACTCAGAGTTGATCCTCAGCCTCGGGCAGCAGCTTGGTTTGCCCGGAGCGTCGGCCTTGTATTGGCGCACTCAGTATCAGTTTGGGCTGCCCGCACTGCGCCTTAAAGCCGACTGGGCTGTGTCCAGTGGTGCTTATTATCTGCCGGCCTTATATTCGGCCAGTGCCGGAGCTGATGGCGGCTATACTTTTTCAGGAGCGCCGCAGGGTAGCCTGCTGCCGCTATATCATTTGCAGCTAAGCGGGCAATGGAAGATCCTGCCTTGGCTGAATCTGAGGCTTCTGTTCAGGACGGAACAGGCTTCGGCAGAGCAGGCAGCGCTCGGCAGTCTGCATTTTTATCCGGATATCAGCACCCCGGCCCTGGTACTAAATATATCGGGTATATTTACCTGTCCGACCAGTGGTCTGCGGGCAATATGGTCCGGCAATACCTCCCAGCTCGATGATTGGGAAGCGGTGCTAAAGGCTAAGCTAAGTTCACCTATCTTGCCCGGGCTGGTGCTGGCCGGTACGGGGCGCTGGCAGGAAGCTGGAACAAACCGGCTGGATATGGAGCTAGCCTGGTCTGGTGTGTTCGTATTGCCTGCAGGCGGGCAGCCGCGTTCCGGAATAGTGTCGCCTGGTAAATCCAGCTTTAATCCTGCCTGTTTTCTTTTGCTGCGACAAGAAGCGGATGCGGTATACATAAAACCCCGGCTTGAACTTGCCTTGCTGTTGCCAGCCGCTAACTTTGTCCTGCAGGCCGGCTTTTCGGAATACTGGCAGCTCGTGCAGCTTCTGCCGGCAGGGGCGGCGTCTTCAGGAGTTGCTCAAGCCAGCCAGCCGGTCTGGCTTGAAACCAGCGCTAATAAACCTGTTCCGGAATTGTCACTTAAGTATCAGCTGAGCCTATAGCGAAAACACTGTATTTGGTAGAGAAGCCGAGCCGGCAGGAGGGAATGCGGAATCGCTTTGCGCGTAGGTTAGCCCGAAATAAAAACCGGCCGGTTTAGCTCAGGGCTAAACCGGCCGTTCCAGTTGCATTGAATCAGTTACTTAAACTTTGCTGATGGCAATCTTCCAGGTTTCTTCCCCGGCATCCACCTCGCTCATGCCGGCGCTTTCTTCCCAGTCGCTCTGTACCGTCAAAGTTTCGCTACAGACAAAGTCGCTGAATTCTTCGAATGCGGCCTTCAGTGCATCACTGCCAAACACCTTCAGTTCGATGCGGTCGCTGACTGCGAAACCGGAATCCTTGCGCAGGGTCTGAATGCCGCGCACCAGGTCTCGGGCATAGCCTTCGGCCAGCAGCTCCGGCGTAATATCGGCATTCAGGGCCACCGTCAAGGTGCCTTCGTTGATCACGCGCAGGCTGGCCTTTTCGATACGCTGAATATCCAGCTTGTCCTTGGTCAGCACCAGCTGGCGGCCGGCAACCTCAAGCTGCAGCTCGGCACCGTCCAGCAGGCTGGATATTTCTGCGCCACCCAGCTGTTCGATGAGGGCCGCGCCTTCTTTCATGTCCTTGCCCAGTTCCTTGCCCAGTACGCGGAAGTTGGCCTTTGCCTTGTATTCCACCAGCTCTTCTTCGTTGTCCTTGAACACCACCGACTTTACGTTCAGCTCGTCGCGGATGATGTCTTCCATCTCCAGCAGTACGGCCCGTTCGCGGGCTTCGCGGGTGACCAGCTGTACTTCGGATAGCGGCTGCCGGGTTTTCAGGTTGTGCTGGGTACGCAGCGCCCGGCCCATGCTTACGGTTTTGCGCACAGCAGCCATTTTCCATTCCAGCTCTTCGTCGATATAGCGCTTGTCACTTTCCGGCCAGTCAGCCAAATGGATAGAAGCAGCTTCATCGTCGCGGCGCAGATTCTGCCACATGGCCTCTGCGATAAAAGGAGTAAAAGGAGCAAGACAGAGTATCAGGCGCTTCAGTACCCGGTACAGCGCGGCATAGGCTTCTACCTTGTCGCTGTCGTTTTCACTGCGCCAGAAGCGGCGGCGCGAGCGGCGGATATACCAGTTGTTCAACGCGTCGATAAACATCAGGATAGGCTCAATGGCCTTCTGCATCTCATAACTTTCCAGCCCTTCGCTTACCTGACTTACCATGGTTTCGGCCACCGACAGAATCCAGCGGTCCAGCGGATTGCCAGTATCCGGGGCGGCCTCTCCCGGAGTAACTTCATCCAGACGGGCATAGGTAACAAAGAAACTGTAGGCGCTCCACAGCGGCAGCAGTATGCTTTTTATAACATCCTTTACCCCATCGTCGCTGTAGCACAGGTCGTCGGCTCGGGTAACCGCAGAGTTCATCAGGAACAGGCGCAAAGCGTCCGCCCCGAATTCCTGCATCACCTTGGTGGGGTCGGTGTAGTTGCGCAGACTCTTGCTCATCTTCTTGCCGTCAGTGGCCAGAATCAAGCCGTTCACGATGCAGGCCTCGAAGGCCGGCTTGTCGAAGAGGGCGGCAGCTAGCACGGTCAGCGTATAGAACCAGCCGCGGGTCTGGTCCAGACCTTCGGAGATGAAGTTTGCCGGGAAATTGGCCTCGAAGTGTTCCTTGTTTTCGAAGGGGTAGTGCACCTGGGCATAAGGCATGGAGCCGGATTCAAACCAGCAGTCCAGTACCTCCGGGATGCGCTGCATGGTACCGCCGCAGCTGCACTTCCAGCTGATGTCGTCCACGAAGTGCTTGTGCAGGTCGTCCGGGCGGGTGCCGGACAGCGCTTTCAGTTCGTCGCGCGAACCCACACAGGTGGTGGCCTGGCAGCTGTCGCATTTCCAGATCGGCAGCGGATTGCCCCAGTAGCGGTTGCGGCTTATCGACCAGTCGCGGGCGTTTTCCAGCCATTTGCCGAAACGGCCGTCGCGGATATGATGCGGCACCCAGGTTATCTTCTGGTTGGCATTAAGGAACTTGGGTTTGATCGGGTCAATCTTCACAAACCAGCTGGAGATGGCGCGGTAGATCAGCGGGCTGGAGCAGCGCCAGCAGTGCGGATAAGCGTGCAGATACTGCTCGCGCTTTACCAGCTTGCCCTCCGTTTTCAGTCGCTCGATGATCGGTTTGTCGGCGTCCTTAACGAACATCCCGGCAAAGTCGCTAACCTCGGGCGTAAACTTACATTCACCATCTACCGGGCAGATGGTGGGAATGCCGGTATGCTTCAGTGTCTGATAGTCGTCCTCGCCGAACCCAGGAGCGGTATGTACGATACCGGCACCGTCTTCGGTGGTCACATAGTCAGCCGGATATACCCGGAAGGCGCCGGAAGCGGCATGCTCGCCGAAATAGGGGAAGAGCGGCTCGTAGGCTGTGCCCAGAAGGTCCGTGCCCTTGCAGCGGGCCAGTATCTGTACAGAAGCAGGATCCTTGTAATATGCCGCCAGGCGAGCCTCGGCCAGCACATAGCGCTCGTCGCCGTCGGCTACCAGCACGTAGTCAACTTCCGGCCCGGCCGCCAGAGCCAGATTGCTCGGCAGCGTCCAGGGGGTAGTAGTCCAGGCCAGCAGGAAGGTCTTGCCGTCCGCCAGCGACGCCAGCGGGCTGCCGGCAGCGGCAGCTTCGGGATTGCCGGTAATTTTAAATTTAACCGTAATAGCCGGATCGTGAACATCTTTATAACCGCCCTGGGCCAGCTCGTGATTGGACAGCACCGTGGAACAGCGCGGGCAGTACGGCATAATTGTGTGCCCTTCGTATATCAGCCCCTCGTCCCACAGCCGCTTTACCACCCACCAGATCGATTCCATGTAGTCCGGATCCATCGTCTTGTAGTCGCGGTCAAAATCCACCCAGCGGCCGGCGCGGGTCATGATGGTGCGCCATTCCTTGGTATAGCGCAGCACGATCGAGCGGCAGGCCTCGTTGAAGTTGGCCACACCATAATCCTCGATGGCCCGCTTGCCCGAAATGCCCAGTTCTTTTTCCATCTCGTATTCGACCGGAAGCCCGTGACAGTCCCAGCCAAAGCGGCGGTCTACCCGGAATCCCTTCATGGTTTTGTAGCGCGGAATAATGTCTTTGATCGTACCCGGAACAAAATGCCCGAAATGGGGCAGGCCGGTAGCAAAAGGCGGGCCGTCAAAAAAAACGTACTCCGGCGAGCCATTGCGCTGATCAAGTGATTTCTGGAAAACCTGGTGTTCCTGCCAGAAAGCCAGCACTTCTTCTTCCAACTTGGGGAAGCTGACTTTGTTGTCTACAGGTTTGAACATGGAAGCTCCTCTAACATAAAAAATACGACACGCAGTTCCGCGCTACCGGTTTTTGCGAAGTCTCGACGATTATGCCATAAAGCTGCCCACTTTTTCCAGTA
>Ga0180007_10007351_pt1 | contig 10438 bp, 6 predicted proteins | sample MM_PC_MetaG_FD_121122 | JGI IMG/M metagenome (GOLD analysis project Ga0180007, IMG submission 121122) | Groundwater microbial communities from the Aspo Hard Rock Laboratory (HRL) deep subsurface site, Sweden - MM_PC_MetaG | ecosystem: Environmental > Aquatic > Deep subsurface > Groundwater...
ACCACACCGTATGTAGTAAGTGAACCGGTATTATATTGAATCGTCTTCTTGAGTGTATGGGGGTCTATGGGAAGTCCCTGTCCATCTTCCCAAGAACCATTGGCGAGCGTTCCGTCTATGGAACCAACAAGGTCTTTACACGCAGCCGTAGTTCCTGTACCCTCATCGAGATTGGCGGCAAATGCAAGGTTGGTTTCATCCCCTATGAATTTCGATCCACAGGCTCCCGAATTACCAAGTCCATCAATACCAGCACGAGACGCTATTGTAGTATCTGATAGGATTCCACCCTTGTATATACCTACTGTACTTACATAGACGGTTTTCGCGGCTGTACCGGCAATTATCATCTGATTCCCTGTACAACTACCATCGACATCGGTTGGATCAACGGCGGTAGCCGCAGAACGACCATCAATGTGCATAGTAAGGCCAGTCTCAGAATCCCGGTCCCAGTTGACTATTACATGATGCCATTTGTCGTCATTCACTACATTTAGGCTTGTGATACTTGCCGTATCTGTTCCATCACCCACAGTAACTACGAGCTTACCAGAAGAATTGATATCTACCTCGTATCCATTTATGGGATTACCTGTTTTATTTGATATAAGATCGACCAAGGACACATCCGATGTTTTGAATCCGAACTCTATTGTAGCATCCCCATCTACTGGCTCAAGGGCTGCATTGTCTGCGAATGTGATCGTATTATTTGCAGCGGCAAGTTTGATAGATGCCTTACGTATAATACTGAATCCATCCGTATCGCCACCCCCCGTAAGAACGAATCCGGTCACATACCAGCTTTTATTGATACCTGGAGAATCTATGAGCGTAGTGAAGGCAGCCGAATCGCCGTTGGTATGGTTAATAGGCCAACCCGACTCCGGTTTCATGTTATACATATTGAATTCCTCTCAATAATTCATGTTTATTATTTCAAAATGTCTTGCTATTCTATTCCTTAAAATAAGGCTCAAGTACCTTTACCGCTTGTTTCATTGCAAGAAATACATACGTTGATCGGGCGGCAAATTCTGCTTTTGCCTGTATCATTTCCTCATCTGTTTCTTGTTTGGCATCAATAATATCCATGCGTAGTATCTTATCTACAATGGTATGATATTGATGACTCAAATCAATCAGTTTCTCATATAGATTCATACCGTATTCGTCTCCAAAAACGGGGTTTGGGGCCGCTGTTTACGACCCCGTAGCCCCGAACAAGTTATTCTTATGATGCAGCAGCAACAGCAGCCCCTGCAATTAGAGGCTCGTATTGACAATACCACGTCAACTGGCCGGTAGCCGCAGCACCGGAATTCATCTGAACAGTACCGGCGGGTAGGAATACCTCAATACCGTCATCGGCCATTACACCATTGGTAGCGGCAACAAGTGCTCCGCCCAATGAAGTATTGAGCTTATAGACTGTTCCAGCAGCATCTTGATCGCAATCAAGAACGGCGGTAATATCCACCGCTACGGCTGGCTCAGTGGCGGTTCCTGTTAGCTTCAGTTCAACGGTTTTGTGCTCTATTACGGTAGTAACAACGGCCCAGAACCGAGCCTTTACCGGAGCAGATACGGTAAATAAGGCATTATCCCCATTTGCTACACTGGCAAGAGATTTTTGAACCAGCCGAGTAGCACCTGGATCAATAGCAGCCGTGTCAGCGGTAACAATATCGAGACGTTCTACCAATGTACTATTGGCAAGATCGCCCAAAGCTCCACCTATTGTCGCTGTGCCTCCTTCATTCGATATTGTACCTATCTTGTCCACTTCCGTTTGAATATTGGCGAATCTTGTTGCGACAGTAGAGTTGGCCATTGCTCCGAATACACCACCTATTGTTGCCGTACCACCTTCGTTCGATATTGTACCGATTTTGTCGGCCTCGGTCTGAATATTTCCTAAACGAGTCACTAAAGAGCTATTTGCGAAATCTCCGAAACAACCACCAATAGTCGCCACGCCGCCCGCATTGACTACGGTTCCTATCTTATCAACTTCCGTCTGAATATTACCAAAACGAGTCACAAAAGAAGAATTAGCTACGGCTCCGAAAACAGCTCCTATGGTAGCTGTTCCGCCCGCATTACTGATAGTCCCTATCTTATCGACTTCAGTTTTTATCAGGTCGAGATGCGCCTTAATGTTGTCATCTGCTTCCGCCCCATCATGCGCCCCGGTATAGTCACCTACAAGATCAACGAGCGACATACTATCCGGCAGCGGCTGACCTAATGATGTTCCACCGCTTGCAATATATCTGGCCAACGAGCTTGCAGTCGGGGATGCCGGTAAAGCTCCCCCGGATATAGTAATCGTATCGGCCAGGATAGCATCCAAGTCTGTATGTGCCAAATTAAGGGATGCTATTACACTATCGTCTACTGCCGCTCCCCCATCACCGCTAAACGCGCCGAGCTTGTCGGACAGCATCTCCAGGGAGTCGGTAGTATTATCGAAATCGAATGTATCGTCCTTGTGCAGAATGTCTTGCAGGGATTTCCCTGTCGGTGCAGAGTCAATCGCTGCCGTAACATTATCCGTAATGGCCGTTATCTTATCGGATATAGCTTCCAGGGAATCGGTAGTCTTATTAAAGCCGGTTACATTTCCATTATCCGACATAATCATTCCAAGAATACTATTGGTCGTAACGGATGCCGGATAATTATCAGACCCGTCTGCCGTTTTAGCCAGGTGATCCAACTGAATACCATCCAATATAGTCGTACCGTCCAGGTGATCGCGGATTGCCTCCAATGAATCCGTTGTTCTATCGAAACCTTGCGCATCATCTTTTTCCAATATATCCTGGAGCGATCTTGCTGTTGGCTCCGTTGGAACAGCGGTGGTTAGATTCGTAGACGTATCAACCAGCGCTATTGCTTCAGAAAGCGCTTCCAGAGAATCGGTTGTATTGTCATAACTCGATGCAGCCGCTGGATCATCCTTGCTTAGTATTTTAGCAATGATACTATCGTTGGTTATGCCCGTAGGATATGCGCCCGTACCGGCGGCCACATCTGTCAACGGGTCCGCCTCATCTTCGGATACGCCGGCATCTATATTACCTGCATATTTGGCATATGTTGAAGAACCGTCAAATCCATAGTTGGTCGTAGCGGCATCGACAGAACAGTTCACAACGACATGGTTCAAGCCCGCTGCATCTTCGGAAATGCCATTGGTATATGGCCCATCAATAACTACGTTATCGAACGTCAGTCTGTCCGAGGCGGCGTCAATATGTATGCCGTGTGTAGCCCCGTCACAAGAAGCATGAGCCAGAATCTTCACGTTACGAAATGTCGTATCGTGGTTGCCGGATGTTAGATGAATTGCCTTAACAAATTCATCTGTTTCATCCCCCTCCTCGCCCATTGCGAACTCAATATCCTCCAAAGTACAGCCGGTCTTACTCGCCTCAAAATCAAGACCGATTGCAACTGTCGCCACACTTGGACGAAATACAAAATTCTTGAGTGTAACATCATTCGCCCCAATTATACAACTTGACGTTGCATCATTAAAATCGAATCTCGGACGCAAACTACCTGATCCCAGTCCGATGATAGCTATACCGGCCACATCGGCATCGAATCCTGTAGTAGTATCGTCAAAATCCTCATAATGCCCCGGAGCCACGAGAATTACCGAACGCTCATCAGCAGTACACAGACCGATTGCATAATCGACCGTAGCCAGGGGTTTTGTAAAGCTCGTTCCATGCTCTTCATCATCCGCATCCAATGCGTTTGCGTGGTTTCTATCTACAAACAAAACTTGGGCCTCGACGAGTTTATCCCCAAGTGCGGACGCATAGGGCATAAACGTCCAACCAAGTTTGCGGATTAAATCATTTACCCTTAGTGGATTTGTTGCAGCCATTGCATTACTCCTAAACTATATCTAAACTACTGTTTTTACAAAAAGGAGCGGAAGTGAGCGCCACAATCCATTGTCAAAACCAGAGAGTAGGAAGGAAAGAAAATGACACCCACTCCCGCCTATGAATCAACAACAATATGTCAATGAGCCAACCCCTCCGCAGGCAAAAAGCGAAGGGCGAAAATTGTCTATCCGTTATAGCATGGTTGCCTCATTCAGACCAGTCAAAAGAACTCCACGAGGGTCCACAGGGCAGATTAACTCGTAATACCAGAAAGGCGCTTCGAGCAAATCCTGCGGCGCTCCCCCGTCACTATAAGAAACCATGAATACGCCGGGATTTCCAGTAGTCGTAGCCAAGAACTCAAGCTCCGGTCCCATAGTGGCATTAACACCACCAATACGTGGAGGACCATACCGCTTGATATTGTCCCCACCGAACTTCATTGCGTACAGCCGCTTGCTCAAGCACATGGGACTCATAATCCAATCAAAAACCCTACCGCCAAATTCATACGAAATCTCGCTCCATCCGCCCCTGAACCTCAATGCCTTTCCAGTCCGCTCGTAATTCTGCCGATTATTGTAGAGACCGGGCTGTTGCAACCATTTTTGCTGCACACCCTGTGTCGTAATAATCGTATCGAGGGTTTCACCTGGATAAGCATCCAGATAGCCAGCAATGTAACCATTGATAACATCGTCAGTCAACGGACCATTGACAGCTTTCACTTGGCTCTTGAACAATCGATAATTGTCCAAATCCAGTCCCGATGCCTCATTAGCTCCACCAAGAATCGTACCCTCAGCCTTCATCCAATCATTAAAACCCCAGCTATGCTGTGGACGCGATGCCGTAGTATAACGGGTCGTCTTAGCGTAAACTATCCAATCATTCTCTGCTGCCGCGGTCGCAAATACATCACCAGATTGAGACGCTCCATAATTAGGCAGCCCACCATCTACGGAATCAACAGGACGCAATGTGATCCTCTTCCCCAGATAATCCACATCCACGACAATTAGGTGGACGTAATTGCTTGTGCCGTATTCCATATTACGAATATCAGACCCGGCAACCGCACCACACTGCAAAACTCCATCACTATCTGCCACGAGGTCAAGCCTTTGGCCCGGACGGAAATTAGCGATACGGCCATATTCCTCATCGATAGTAATATCGATATAATCGGTCCAACCATCTTGATTTTTCTCTATGGCTGAAATTCTGCCTAAAACCTGATTGGTAAAGTTTGACGAGTTTGTAACAGAATAGGACATCAAACTTGTAGCAACGTACAGAGCTTTTTGTTTTGCAACAGCCTTCAAATCCCGTGCCACCTTCTTTAACTGCATCGCATTTAGCATATCCAACTGCTTCCACGCGGCGGGAATACTATAATTTCCCACGACCTTATGGAGAGTTAAAACACGCTTAATTTCTCCAGAATGGGGCACTTCAGTCGCAGACGGAAAAATAGCCAAACCATCTGCGGCTGAGCCTTCCGCGAGCAACTGCGCTTGATTGCCGGAAATACTGGTCATGGCGGGTCCAAGGGGATCGCCCGACTCGAATAAACCAGCCGTGCCGGTTTCGTATATGTGTATAACTTGATAGCCCTTCCCTAAGCCTTCTTGACTTTTTACCCCAAAAGAAGTACGTATAATTTTATCCATCATAGGAGCGATTTCTGGTTCTATTTCAACCAGCATCCGGGGTAGCTCCTCGCGTACCAAATCATCTAACAAACTTACTGCTTGATCTGCCATCAAAGTATCCCTTCAACTAAAGCATTACTGTTCTTCAATACAATGTGGGTCGAACACCTTCCACCCACCAATACTTATAGCTTCAAGGATTTTCCGATCTTCCGAATTAGCCGCTTTTTCGCATCATCCGTAATGCTTTTTGCATGTATCTTGCCACAACATTTTTTTCATCTCCGTCCTCAGCGGCACTTACTCGTTTAATCGGTTCCTCCGATTGGACTTCGGCTGGTAAACCTTGGCCTGGCCCCAGTCCCATCACAACGGGATACTGGACCGACTTATTTGGGATACCGAATTTACTCACGATAGCCCGTGTCTTTTGGATACTGGCAGCTATCATATCAGCCCCAAACGGTAATCCATCCTGAATCTTCCTTAGAACATCCTCGTTTACTATATCTTTTACAATAGCGAGACGGTCTTTCCCGTTCTCACCTATTCCTATTTTACCAAAAAATTCATCTTTGTCAATAGCCTCGTCCGATATTTTTCTAATTTCTTTTCTTGCGTCTTCTATATGCCGCTGGTGTGAGAAATTCACAATACTCTTTACTTGGATTGGATCAAGACCCAATTCCTTCAATCCAATAGCTAAATCATCCTTCGATATTTTTCCCCCGCTCGTTTTTTTCGATGTCGATCCAGATTTCCCATACTCATCCCCCGACTCATTCATCCATTGCTGGAATACATCGGGGTCCTCCCCAAGCAATACAGCCAACTCCCTAACATCGCTGTCGGTCGGGTTTTCCTTTACGGATTCGAGTAATGACTGAATTCGGAGTCCTTGATCCGCCGTCTTTTTCAATTCAGCCGCCTCTTGGAATCGTTTATCCGCCCCAGCGCTTTTTTGGGCCAAAGCCAAAGCCTCTTTCAATGTAACACTTCTTTTCTCTCCATCGACAGTCAATTCGTAAACTTCATCTTTTGTCTTATTCGATAAGACTTCCCCTGATGTTCCCCCGCCTCCACCTTCCTTAGCAGCACTTTCAGAATCGCCTGGATTCGGATCATTCATATTGGAATCATTTGAATTTTTATCGGACATTTTCATACTTTCCTTTCTAACACAGTGTCAACAAATCTTTACACAATTAAAAAATATCAGAAACACCCTCCGCAGAACCATATTGTTCTGATTCCATTTTGGCTATATCTTCTGGATATTCCAGTTGATCCAGATAATTCCCCAACAATGCCAAGCGCTCCCCCCTTTCTTTAATGAACGCTTCTCTTACACCTGCGGAGGCAGCATAAAACTCTGGTCGAGCCATAAAGCAATCCAACACTTTCAGATGAACCCTATGCAAATCACTTGGAGAACCGATAGCTTGTCCAGGAGTCTCTCCATCCCCAAATAGCAATATATTATTAAGCATCGCTCGACGATAATTTTGCCACTCTATCTCCATACCCACCGGCAAATCCAGACCTTGCTTACGAACATTGAAACTAAATTCCTCCAACGTAATTCGCCCTTCTCTTAGGGCTTCCTTTAGTTCGTACTTTTGTTGTTCCTTCGATACTGGAACCTCACTCGCAATGGTGAGAGAAACTTCGTCCGGGTGTGGGATAGAATTATGAGATAAACTCATTGTTCCGGCTTCGGCATCCAGGATAACTCCAGCCAGTGAATCATCCAAATTCGTCAAACTCACGACTTTCCGATCTGTCCATTGATCCCTGATTATCCCCAGCATTGCTCTATATACTCCAGATACTGCATCTGCTATATTTTTAGCGGTCGAGGATAAGGGAATAGTTGACATTTCATACAAGAAACCCAATCCCTTAGAAGAATCAACCCTTCCCGGTGCGCTGCCTGACATCATTTCAGTAGGTTGATTTGCTATTCTATCCATCATTTCAAGTCCTACGCGAACAATATCTACATGGGGCGCAGTCATCTTAGTAGGAAATATGTTTTCTGGTTTTGTGTCCGGGACAGTATAATCCGGTTCATACCGGATACGTTTAAGACCATCTTGTCCTCGCTCCGCTTCTGGTGGAACTCCGAGGGAAGTCGGCCATAGTTGGAACCCATAAATATCGAAATCTGAAACAGCCTGAAACATACTCGACATCGCAATCTCTACTTCCCTATTCAAGGAAATAAGCTGGTCAACATAGCTTCGTCCCCAGAATCCACTTGTAATCACATCGCGGGCAATACGAATAGGCATGTGATACTTAGATTCCGAATGGTTATGACGATACAACTCCACATACTTCGTCATTCCTGCATAAACAGCATATTCGGCTAAATAGCCATCCGATGTCTCAGTCCATATCTCTATTAGCTGCGTCAAATCCTGATGCGTCTCATCTTTCTTCTTCCCCGCTCGTCCGGCCATAGTTCGTTCATCATCGGTGGTCGCCTTAACAAAGAAGCCACCCCCCCCAGAAGTCATTGACATTAAACCCTCGCCTATCGCATCGGCATCTATCGGCATGTTACCAGTTGGCATCGAAACATGATCTATGTTCTTGTATTCCTTTGATTTCTCGCCCGGTGTTATCATTAGTCCTTTTATCCAATCAACAGGAACGTATCGAGCGCGAATAATACCTCTCACATCGTGCGGGCCGGAGACATCTATGGGAATTGGTAAAATCTCCCAAGGGGGAATTACCTCTATTCCCATTGAATCGGGAGAATCCACCCATAAAGCCAATCCCGCCGTCCCATACATCAGAATAATCGGATGCAATAATAGAGCCAATTTTTTAACCTTATCTTGGGGGAACGCCGAATCCAGAACAACTTGAGCAACCGAAGCCTTTCGCATCCCATCCAGACTAATTCCCATCCGCTCGACAGTCGGAGATAAATCCAACGCCAATAAACGACCAAGCTGGGTTACATATTTCGAGACAATCTCCTCAAACTTAAACTTCAATAAACCCGATTCGTCCATATATGTGAGAGATACCGTACCCCCTGTATAGTCAAGCCGAGAAAAATCACGATACCCCTGAAGATATGCACTGGCAATCCACCACCTTATACTTACCGGATTGCGCTTTCCACGACCTTGGGTCACAAGCGAGTGCACAGTATTTGCCGCCTGCACCTTATCCTTCGGTAAAACAAACTGGTACGACATTATATTATACTTCCAAGTCTTACGGCTGGACCCCCATTGTGAATCCCGGCCTTAGTTTATTCTTCTCCTTACTCTGACCCGTTGCACCCTCTATCTTCTTCTGTGGATGACGGCGAAGTATTGAAGATGCCAGCGCATGGACTGTTTTATCCCCCCCATTCCGCGCACCCAGTAAAATCAATAGCTTCTCATTTATCTGTACCTGATATTCACACATCTTCTTGTTGGCTTTGCACAAATCTCGAATACTAATAGTAAGAGTATATACTACAAGTATAACAAGACCGGCCACTACTATACTTATGGGAATCAACAAATCAGTTATATTCATATAATTATCTTTCCATTCTCTATTATATCATATTACGGGACTTTGTCAAGTCCCCTACGGGAAAAAAATTATTTATCTTGTATTTTTGGTCTCTTTGCGGATCGAGAACCTCTTTGCCGTTCAATTTTCCTGAATTTTACCGATGAATGGGATTTTAGCTTATTTCGAGCTTGGTGGGACAAAATATTAGTCATTTCATTTGTAATTAACTGGGAAGGAACTCCAGATAATAATGGAAGACCTTTAACAAGAGGTTCATTTTTAATTATTCTTTCCCTCAATGTAGGTAATCCCCTTTCCCGCCTAAATTGGCCTCCTTTCGTTTTGACAACATATTTGGACATTGAAATTGTATCAATCGCGTCATCATGCGTAAGAAGAGCCAAATCGGGCGTAAAGTCGTGCGTCTGCGAATATAGCTCTGAATACGGCCAATCTCCCGCCAAATGCGCGGGGTATTTGATTCGCCCCGAATCGAACCGCCATCCCAGCGAGGATATTCTTCCCGGTTTCGTTTCCTTGCTCGGATAGGCAATGGGGAACACTCTTGCCCGCCAACCCTCTCCCACTCCACATTCTTCCTGCTCTCTTGCATATTCCTGAAACGCCTCCATAAAGCTCTTTTGATGCCCCACCGATTCGATTCCTACTACACGGGGTCTCCATGCCAAGCCTACTTCATAAATACGTCTGTACAGTACGGCGTCTTTTGCCCTTCCCAACCATAGATGAAGTATCCACATCGTACCCAGTGTATCAAATCCAACTACAGCAATACAGGAATAATCATTATATGAAGTGAGTCCGCTGGCATAATCAAACAATATCGCTCGATACATCGGCCTGACAAGCTCGTGAAAAGGCTGTTTCTTTTCCACATATATACGATGATTCGACCCTTCCTCAAACATTCTTTCCTGCCATTTTACCAATCCCGCATGATTTAACGGATTTTCCCAATCAAAAACCCCATCCACTGTATATTCGTTCCTTCTCGGATCAATCGAAAGTACACGTTCTTGGGGACTAACCGGGTCATTAAGGTATTCGCTGCAATTATGCACTACAGCACCGGGAATCTGAAATGTCCCATTGGTCGCAATATCAAATACCCGCGCCGTCCCGGATACGGGATATACGCCGCGCACTCTCGTATATAAAAAGCCATCTTTAATGTATCCCATTTTTGAATATCGGGATCGCTTTTCAAATGTCCTAAGACAATATAACGGACGGCAATCATAAGCACGTCCTTCTATAGATTCTCTATGCGGCCCTTTTAACTTTGTAACACTGGCAATAATACCAAACCGTAAGAGGCAA
>Ga0180007_10007353_pt1 | contig 10437 bp, 9 predicted proteins | sample MM_PC_MetaG_FD_121122 | JGI IMG/M metagenome (GOLD analysis project Ga0180007, IMG submission 121122) | Groundwater microbial communities from the Aspo Hard Rock Laboratory (HRL) deep subsurface site, Sweden - MM_PC_MetaG | ecosystem: Environmental > Aquatic > Deep subsurface > Groundwater...
GGAAATAACTCATTATAGAATTCACTTAAATGATGATACATATTATAACGCTCCCATAGTTCTAAATATTACAATCACTGCAAATAAAGTAAATATTGAAAATACTGAACTCCAAACAACTAACTGTCCTGCAAGCTTCTCGTCTCCACCCATTTCATGAACCATAATCGCAGAGGATACTGCTATAGGTGATGCGAATAGGGCAATTAAAGCGGGATATGAATACTCCATGCCAACTATTTTATCTTCCAGTAGATATGCGAAGGTAAGTACAACACCAGGAACTATAAGTATTCTCCAAGACACACCTAAGATAATTTTCTTAATCAAGGGTTTCACGACTGATAATTCAAACTGTCCGCCTAAAGCAATTAATGCCATCGGAGAAGCTGTTATCGCAAGAAGTCTTATAGAATCATAGGCGAAGAATAAATCATTTTTTATCGTGAATAAAGGCTCTCCACCTGAAGGTGTGATTAATCCTCTTAAAAAGACTACAAATAAGCCTAGAGTGACACCAATGATCAAGGGATTCGTTAAAATATTGCGAATCATTTTTTTAACACTTATTTTTTGACCAAATTCATTAACTTGATACATCGTTAATGCAACAACTGATAAAACATTCGCTAAAGGGATTGTAAATGCAGATAGTAATGCAACAACTGCTAGTGCTTCTAGTCCGCCTAATGATTGTGCAAGTGGAATACCGATGAGTGCAAAGTTTGAACGAACTACAACCTGTAGAATAACACCTTTTTGATTTGGATCTTTTACAGTAAAGAAAATAGTAAAATAGCAGATTGTAAATAGAATGAGCATTGCAGAGACAGAAAATAAAATAACTCCCCAATTGATTTGACTAAAATTTTCAATATTGTAGACATTGAAGAATAATAATGCTGGTAACCCTACTCTAAAAACATATTTATTTAATATGTTAATAAAATGAATATCAATAAATTTTATCCGTTTCAAAAAATAACCAAGCATAATTAAGAAAACAATTGGTAAGATGGCGTTCGCAGCAAACAAGAATGTGTCTGTCATAAGGTGCTCCTTCTAATTTAAAAATACTTTTTTATTTTATCATATTTTGATCTATTTGACACATAATAGATTCGTATTCAGTTAATGATAATACCCTGCAAAACTATAAAAAGAAAAGCGGATTGTTAATCCACTTTAATTTGTATTGTCCTTATCTTTTAGAAGTTCATTGAGTTTTGTTTCCATCTTCTTATTTTTATGCGCTGCATACAATATAACAAATGAGTAAATGATTGCATAAATCAATCCAAATATATAAATAGCAAATGATCGCTGAAATATGTAGTTTCCAAACATAAATTTAAGTACACCTGGTATCGGAACCATCACTAGATAACCAACAATGACGTTCAAAACACCATTACCCCATGTTTTTTTAAAGATAGTTATACTTCCTGCAATCAGTAGTGATATGATGATACTACCCCAAAAAAGAGGTCGAATTGATAAAGATACTTCAAATCTTCGATTCACAAAAAGGGCGAAAACAAACGTAATGACACTCACAATTGCATAGATATAAGCATATTGTTTGAAATAGTTTTTCATTTGATTCCTCCTAAAAGATTTTTTAAAGCTGGAACATACGCTCTAGATATTTCGATTCGATCGCCATTATTTAAGGTCGCTTCTAGCTTTCCGTTGAATGTAGATTTGAAAAATTTGATTGAATGATAATTGAGAACAACTTGTTTGTTGACCCTGATGAAAGATTGAAATTGGTCTTCTATTTCATAAAGTTTGTATTTGCAATCAAATACATCAGATTTCGTGTAAAGAAAACAATGATTATCAATGCTTTCAATATAATAAACATCCTTTTCTTTGAATAAGAATCTAATATCATCTTTGTTTCCTATCAACATAGAAGAATCTGATTCAATCCGAAGAATGATATCATTTACAGTTGGATCATCTTCACTACAATCAATGGTGATGATAGGTTCGCCAAACGATTTATGTTTGTTTACATTAACTTTCATTTATTATCCAACTCCTTCTTTATCCATTATAATTTAAAAGACCATTTTTTGATTAAAAAACAGTCTATGTTGCGAAAAAAGTATATTAAGATGCAAAAAGAAGTTAGCGAGCTAACTTCTATGCTTTCTTTTGGTAATCTTGCTTTCTAATCGATCCATCAACTTTATGTATAACAACTGAAGATCCAGCTGATTCTGCTAATTCTTCAGCATAAGCAATGGCATCTTTTTGAGTATCAAAGAATTTGATTGTTTTTGTTGAACCTTCTTTTCTAACTCTCCATTTTTTAAAGTTATCAGTGCCTTCTTCTTTGTTTTGAGAAACATGATATTTCTTAGGCTTTTCTGTTTTAACTTCTTGTTTGCTATTTTCTGGTTCAACTTTTACAGTAGGAGCTACTACAGTTTCTACTTTGGGTTCAACTGCTTTTTCCACTTTAGATTCTACAGTCTTTTCTACTTTTGGCTCTTCCACCTGAACAACCTTAGGCTCTTCTACTTTAACAGCTTTGGGTTCTTCTACCTTAGGTTCAACAACCTTTTCTTGCTTGGCTTGTGCCAACTTGGCTTCCTCTGCTAGTTTTCTTTGGCGACGTTTTCTAAAAAAACACATAGACAATTCTCCCTTCAATTTCTTTACTTTCATTATAATACATATATTGAATAAATAAACTATATATGGTTTTTTTTCTTTATATTTACAAAAAAAAATAAAAAATAGGGATCCATGTCCCTATTTTTATCTTCCAATCACATTTACAAATCTTACTTTTGTGCTTACATTTCCACTCTCATCAGTTGCTATATAAGTAATTCTATATTCACCAGGTGATGATGAAACTGTTCCTGTTTGAGTAATTGTTATGTTTCCATTGCTGGCATCAGTAACAACAACACCTGCATCAACCCATGTTTCATCTAAATAGATTGTATCTAAACCAGGGTTTAATACAATAAGAGGTGGAGTTTCATCAATAACTGTAACCATTCTTTTGGTTGTTTTAATAAAATTATCATGTGTTGCTTGATAAATAATTTCATATGTTCCTAAGACTTGTGTATCTACAGTATTGGATATGACTTGAACTTCAAGATTTCTTAAACCATATTTTGCAGTTGCTCCTGGATCTATATAATTCGTACCTATTTCTACTGTATCAACACCACTATTCAACTGAATCACTATAAACTCTGCAGATGGTTCTTGGCAACTACTTAAAAATAGGATGAGTAGAAGAGATATAATCCATGTCATTTTTTTCATATGAACAAACCCTCCTCTTCTTTTTTATGATAAAGAGTTGTTGTATCATAAAGATCATCAGATTCTAATACATAGATATATTTCGTCTTAGTGAGAGAATATTCTTCATAGGTTACTGTGTAGACAATCGTGTAAATACCACTCACATTTGTATCAACTGTCCCAGTTTTGCTAATTGTTCCTAAATTTGTTTCAATGCCTTGATCATTATATCTAGTTCCAACTAAAATAGTTGTAACGTCAGGGTTCAGTGTTATTTCAATCGGATTATCAGCAATCACATTCAGAACTCTTACGCGGGTTTCTAACCATTCATTCTCTGAATATAAATCATAGTAAACGAAATAACGTCCCAATTGATCCTCATCTTCTAAAACTCTCACTTCATAAGTCAAAATCGGATCAATTTCATATAGACCTCCGTCAACCCAAACATCAAGAGAAGAGATTGTATCTAGGCTAGGTAATAAGTAAACTGATTCTTTTTTGAATACTTTGGTAAAGATTGGATAATATGAAATATCTTGAGTGACATTAGTTATCTCACTACTCCATCCTTCAAAAGTATAATCAAAAGAAGGTGATGATGGCTTAGTGGGTTCATTTGGAGGAGTAACCTCTTCTCCATAATAAGCAAATGTCGTTAAGATAACTGATGTTTGATCACTACCATAAAAGACAATTGTGTACTGACCATCATCAAATCTTGCGTAAAGGTTTATATTAGAATAGACTGCTCCATTCTCATAAAGATTAACAAAATCAGGATCAAGATACCAATTGATAAATGGATATTCGTACTCAGGTGTCATCGGGGTAAAAGTGTTACCATAATCCACTTGAATTGAGCTATCTATTTCTAAACCTATATAATAATTGATTGTATAGGTAATGATTGTGAACTTTGCATAGAGTGTTATATTGTCTAGAACTGCTTCCCCATTATAAGAAGATAAAAAACTGTCATCTAGATACCACCCATTGAAGTTATAGCCAGTTTTACTTGTTTCTGGTATTTCAAAGGATTGACCATAGGAAACATAAATTGAATTGACTTCAGTACCTGAAGTTATAAAATTAACCTGATATACACTAGCTATAAACTTAGCATATAAAGTTAAATCAACAGATGAGGTATCCACTCCGACTTGGAACTGATCCGTAAATAGAGCATCTCGATACCAACCCTGGAATTCAAACCCATTTTTTGTTGGATTCTCTAATAAGAACACATAATCTTTTACAACTAAAATAGGATCCATAAGATCTCCACCATTTGTATCAAAGGTAACTGTTATATATTCGACGTTGAGTGCAGCTGCAGCATTGACTATCCCTTCACCAAAATAAACATCGTAACCAATAGTCCCTTTATCTACAGCACTGCTTAAAAGTTGTTGAATGATTTGATTTGAATCAAATTCTGTAAAATATGCGAGCATCAAACCAATCACTCCACTCACTTGTGGTGCAGCTAGTGATGTTCCTGATGCTGTTGCATAACCATTATTGAGACTAGTGCTCAATATAAGGGAACCTGGTGCAGATATATCTACTTTATCATTATAGTTGGATTGTTCCCAAATAGTTTCATTCTCGTTGACTGCAGAAACAGAAATAACACCATCAAATGAAGCAGGATAGAATTTAGATGAGACCCCATCATTTCCACTAGCAGCAACTAAAATAACACCTAAATTTCTTGCATAATTGATTGCTTGTTGCATAAGTGTATTTGCAGAACTACTTCCTAAGCTCATATTGATGACTTGTGCACCTTGGTCAGCAGCATAATATATACCTTCAATGATAGAGGCATCGGTAAAGGATTTAGATTCTATTTCTTCTGTTAAAGGATCTTCAAGATTATTCGCTTTGATAACAAGTATCTGGCTATTTTGAACAATACCAGCAATTCCTTTTGAGTTATCCTTATTCGCACCAATGACGCCAGCAACGAGAGTTCCATGTCCATTGTCATCTTCTACATATGATATTCCAACTTGTTTTGTTCTTGAATTATAGGATAACGGAGAGATTCTATTTAAAAATTCATCATGGTCTGTATCAATTCCTGTATCAATAATAGCAATCAATACTTCTATTGATCCAGTAGTCTCAAGCCATGCTTCATGTACATTTAACATATCAAGTGCGTACTGATCATTGATGTATGGATCAGAATCAGTAACAGGAGGATTCCAAGGTGGTAAAGTTGTTTCATGCGTATTGTTGAGTTCAAAACCTTGATCTTCTAGAATATTCAGTTGATGATCATTTGCTTCATAAACTGCAAATCCATACTCAGAAATGGAAATCAGTTTGATTTGATGCAATTCTTCAATTTGGTATGCTTGCGATTCGTCACTTACTGCATAGATAACTTCGACCTTCATCATATCTAAATCTGAGGACTGACCTTGGATAGCAAAAAAGAGTGTGAGTCCAAAAAGAATCAACACTAAGGATATTATTTTTAATATTTTATTCTTCACTGGTACACCTCTTTTCTAGTTGTCTTTTCTAATATACAAATAGTATATTACTTTTATTGGTAAAAAGGGGGAATGAAACTCAAATACTTATAAAAAGTAGAAAAAAGACTGGCAACATCAATTGCCAGTCTATAACTATACTTTATTGTGTTAAGAAATCTTAAAGGATTATTTCTTTTCAGATTCCTTTTCTTCTACTGTTTGTTCTTCAACTTTTGTGGTACCTAAATATTTAGGAAGATCCATACCAGCCATATCAAAGAGTTCCTTCATTGGTGGAATTGATCTAAATAATGATGAAGCAAAGTTCGATGTTGAGGATTGCCCTTCTTTAGAAGATCCGGAATCCCAAACAGTAATCTTATCAAACTTCAAGTTCTTAATTGCTTCAACTTGGATTTGAACAAGCTTCTCAAGTTTATCTGCAATCAGCAACTTAACGGCAGCATCTGGATTATCCCCAGCAGACTTAACAATTTCCTTGAACCCTTCAGCTTGCTTAGATAGAATTTCAAACGAACCACGAGCTTCAGCTTCTAATTTCGCATAAATGGCATCCGCTTCCCCTTTTGCTTTTCTTCTTGTTTCTTCAGCAGTTGCTTCAGCTTCAATCACTTTCTTTAACTTCTCAATTTCAGATTTAATAATAACGTCGGCTTCAAGAGTAGCTTTTTCTCTCGTTGCACGTGCTAATTCAGCCGTTTGTTCTGCTAAATATGCATCTTCTAAAGCCTTTGCTTGAGCAATCTTTTCAGCTGTCATCGCTCTTCTTAAGGATTCTGCTTCAATTTCACGACGTGATGCGTTAGTCTGAGAAATATCTCCTAAAGATTTATTTTCCCCTTCAATCGCCTTTGAATTTGCGACTGCAACTTGAATTCTTTCATCACGATGTGCATTTGCTTCACCAATAGCACCATCTCTATTTTTTTCAGCTACTGATTTTTTAGCGTCATTTATAGCTTTTGCAGCTGCTTCTTTACCTAAAGCCTCAATATAGCCTGATTCATCATTGATGTCAGTAACGTTAACGTTAATGAGCTTTAGACCGATTTTCTTTAATTCTGATTCCACATTACCTGAAACTGCTTCTAGGAATTTATCTCTATCGGTATTGATTTCTTCAATATCCATTGTAGCAACTACAAGACGTAGTTGACCAAAAATAATATCTTTAGCAAGCTCTTGAATTTCACCCATCTTAAGCATTAATAATCTTTCAGCAGCATTCTGCATAACACCTGGTTCAGTGGATATAGCAACTGTAAATCTTGAAGGAACATCAATACGAATATTTTGTCTAGATAGTGCATTTGTAAGATCGACTTGAATGGACATAGGTGTTAAATCTAAGAAGCGATATGCTTGAAAGAATGGCCATATAAACTCAGCTCCACCATGGATACACTTCGCTGACTTTGTCGTGCCATCAGCATTGTTACCAACCTTACCATATTTAACCAATATCTTATCTGATGGACATTTTTTAATACGAGTAACAACAAATACTAATCCTGAAAATAAAATGATTAATATTGTAAAAATAATACCAATTACATCTCCAATTCCTACTGCAATAATGTTTTGCATACTTTATTCTCCTTTGTTTGTTTTAATAATGAGTGTTGTTGCATCCAATAAACCTGTGACTATAATTGAAGTTTTAGGAAGAATGTCTTCTTCTTCATCAGTGACTGCATCAATTTCTGCATAACGTTCTTGAACAACAACGGTTATTTTCCCCTTGCCTGAATTCATCTTTGGAACTCTCATATATACTGTGCCAGTTTTACCAATAGCATTTTTGTAATCTATATTTCCTGAAGACTCAAGTTTCATCATTGCTCGATAAGCTAGTGCCTGTAGATATGCTGCAATCAAACCTAAAACGATACCAATCAATGATGCAAAAATTGGCTTCATCACATCTACAAATATATATGCTGACCATGCTCCTATTGAAAGAAATGCAAGGATTCCCTTCAAGGTTAAAATGCGAAGCCCCCCAATACCAGATAATGGTTCATCGTTTAAGAAATCAACATCAAGATCAGGTGCATCAACCCCATCAAAATCAGTTCCATCAATACCGATAAGCATTAAAACTAAAAAGATGAGCATTACTGCTGTTGAACTCACTGCGATAATAAACATAACTTGTTGAAAACCACTTAACGATTCCCACCACATCTTCACATACCCCCTTTAACGTAATTTAAACTTATTTTATCATAAATTCATTGATAAATATATATATTTTCATATATAAGTTAAAAAAAATGCTATCAAGGATAGCATTTAATTCATTATTTGTATTGATTAAACCATTCTGTAATTTCAGTAAGTCTTTTCACTCTTGCTTGTGGTTTACCACTACGAGAAAGTTCGTGTGTTTCACCCTTGAACCATATCATTTTTGTTTCATTACCTTTTTCTTTTAAAATCGTAAATAATTGCATTGCTTGTTCAATTGGGCAGCGATAATCCATATCGGAATGAATAAATAATAGAGGCGTTTCGATTTGCATTGCATACTTCATAGGGGATTGTTCCCATAGTTGATCCGTATTTATGTTTGGATGTCCACCTGTTTGATCTTTTGAGAAATAAAACCCGATATCGGAGGTTCCATGAAATGATAACCAGTTCGAAATACTTCTTTGAGTAGCAGCTGCTTTAAAACGATTTGTATGCCCGACTATCCAATTGGTCATAAAGCCACCATAGGAACCGCCTGTAACAAAAAGCTTTTCAGTTTCTATTTGTGGTACCTTTTTGATGACTAAATCAGTAAAATTCATTAAATCATCATAATCGATTGTCCCATATTTTCCACGAATATCAGAAAAAGCATCACCTTTTCCATCAGAACCTCTAGGATTTGCAAAGAATACAATGTATCCTTGGTTTGCCCAATACTGCATTTCATGATAGTAAACCTTGCCATAAACTGTTTTTGGACCACCGTGTATATCAAGAATAGCTGGGTACTTTTGAGTCACATCAAAATTTTTAGGATATAAAACCCATCCTTTAACTAAATGTTTTTCTGATCTAAATACCAATTCTTTTGGTACTGCAACGTATTTATTCTTAAGTGCAAATTGGTTAAGTCTGGTGCGCTGCTCTAATTTATTATTCTTTAAGTCAAGATGATAGATTTCCTGCAGTTTTTGTCTATAGAGTCCAACAGCGTAAAATTGTCCAGATACTAAAGCTATTCCATCCATAGAACCATTAAATTGATATTCTAAACGAATGTTTCCTAAAAGATCAATCGAGTTTAGTTCATTATGATCATCAACAGTTGAGACAAAATAGATTTTACCATCTTGAGTCAAATCTGCTGGACTACCACCCAATCTAACATCCGCTCCAACTGAGTTACCGATACTTCCTCGGTAAAGATTTATTAATTCTAGTTTATTATTCCTTAAGATGTAGAAATCATCATTTTGATTGATTCCAAAATCCTTCATATCAGTTCCTGCTAACACAATCTCATCCTTAAGCAAATAGATTTTCGCAACTGAAAAATCATTTTCTGCATAAAGTGTTTCACTCGTTCTACTTGTCACATGATATGCAAATACTTGAGTCGTTAGCTTTTTTACACCTGTTATTTCTTGACCAGTATAATAGATATGTTTTTTATCATCAGAAACCTTTACAATTCCAGCACTAAAGTTAGGGTTGACTATCGGTGCTATCACTTTAGTTTCGATATCGTAGATGAAAAGCTGAGTGCGAAGATTCGCAGTAAACCCTAAACCATTGAAGTAAAAAGGAATTTCGTTAATGTCTTCATACAATGCTCTTTTTTTCTCTTCTTCTAGAAACTTCTTTCGACTCTCTTCATCATCTTGATAAAGATGGTGTTGATTCTCAGTTAGTGATGCAGATAATAGTAGTTTTTGTTCATTTAAGACATTGATAATTGAAACACCGAAATTAAACTCATAAGCTTTTTCAATCTTTCTATCAATTAAATTGTAGCGATAATATAAGGTTTGCTTGAGTTCTTTGACTGCTTTTTCTTCTTTTTTTGTTTTTGCATAAGGAAATAGAATGGATTGATCTGACTCCCATATAAAACTTCCCTTATTTTTTAGGTTGGTCAGTTTTTGATGTTTTTTTCCATCACTTAGGAAGAGATCATAAGAATACTCATTTTTCTTTTCATCAGCTTTAGCAACTAAAAATGCCATCTGAGTTTGACTTGGACTTGATTGAAGATTCGATATAAATTTAAATTCTAAAAAATCATTTAAGTTAATGTTTTCCATAAATACTCACCTTTCATTATATAAAAAATGCCAAAAATGGCATTTTTAATGTCTATCTAAATGACGAAGTTCCCTTTTTCGAATACTTTGATTTCTTTACCATCATAGGTTAATCCTGTAATCTCCATATCCTCACTACCAAACATAAAGTCTGAGTGAACTAAAGAGTTATTGTAACCTATTTTTTCGAGTTCGCTAATTGGAGTATTGACTCCATTTTTAACATTCATTGGATACGCACGTCCCAATGCCATATGACAAGAAGCATTTTCATCGAAAAGTGTGTTTAAAAATAAGATGTTGGTATTTGAAATTGGTGACACATGGCTAATTAAAGCTATTTCTCCAATATATCTTGA
>Ga0180007_10007354_pt1 | contig 10436 bp, 11 predicted proteins | sample MM_PC_MetaG_FD_121122 | JGI IMG/M metagenome (GOLD analysis project Ga0180007, IMG submission 121122) | Groundwater microbial communities from the Aspo Hard Rock Laboratory (HRL) deep subsurface site, Sweden - MM_PC_MetaG | ecosystem: Environmental > Aquatic > Deep subsurface > Groundwater...
CTGATAAAATAATCACTATTATTATCAATAATATAAATATAATATTTTTCCAATTCATAAATTTAATTTAATTATTTTATTATACTAAAAAACCGCCTAAATTAATAGGCGGAAATTGGCTCCCGCTTTTGGACGAACTTAGGACTTTTGATTGGAAGGCAATGCGAGTAGAATTAGACGCTCTTATGTCAACCTATAATATCGTCTTGGGCTGATGATTGCCCAATGTCTCATTGCTTATATTAAAATCAAAGGTTTTATTTTTGTAATCTAATTCTAATTTAATATTAAAAGAAGATAGAAATTCAGTGCCTATCAATATATCATTTCCTTTATTTAATGAAATGATTACTGATTTTTGTATTCCATTAACTCGTGCCATACCAAGACATAAAAAAGTATTTTCTTTGGAGCCGTCTGCGAGAGTGAAGGTTGCGGTGCTAAATAAAACCAATCCTAAAGGAAGGGCTTTTATAAGTGGCATAGAAATACCACCCGTAAACCCAGTGTCTATGACTACCTCAAAAGATTGTGGCTTACTCAAGCTGCCATACAAATCAATGGTTATTTTAGGGGACTGGTTAGGATTAAGAATTCCATTCATAAGACAACGCTCCCTTAATATAACTCCCCATTTTGAAAACGCCCTGATACCCAATCTTTATAGTATGAAATAGTTGGTCTGGGTATTCCTTTTTAGCAGTTTCTAAGGCCTCCAATATAGAGTCCCCCACGAAATAATTTTCTGAGATTACTTCAATGGCAATAAATTTTCCATTTTCTTTTGGTTCTAAAATAGATTTTAGTTTATTTTTATAAATCTCTTCTCCTTTCTGAGCGACTTGCTCGGGGGATAAAATATTATTTTGGCTGTCTGTTTCTGACATATTTTTATTTATTTACTTATGAATAATGATGTATCGTAAAATTTTGATTTAACCTTAACGCCACCCTCACATTCAATCTCGAGCATTCTGTGTTGATTTGTATTATCCGAAACCCTTCCTTTGTTTTTAATATCACAGGCACGCAAAATCGTTTTTTTGCCAAATAACTCAAACAAAAGTATCCATCCGTGCTCGTTAATAGGAAAACATACTCTTTTGTCTAAATTATTGTTAGACATTTAATTCTTTTATTTTGTTCTCTTTTACAAATATATCCAATATTTTTTCTACTTGAGGGGCGGGTATCCTTAAGCTAAGCACAAAATCTAATGTGCTTAATCTTGCGACGCCATTATTCTTGTTTTCCATGATAAAAAGAGATATTTCTTTTTTTGCCTCTTCTTCGGAAATATCTCTAAACTCAAATGATTTACCACTGTTGATGATTTCTTTTATCCTTTCGTCAACTCTGCTATCAATAACTTTTCTAAATATGGATATCATATTGCCTTCTTATAATTATAGACCATTTATATCGTATAAGACAATACAAACTCCGATTTATCCATACTTTAATATATTACAAGAATGATGTTTCTTGTCAACGAATATATTTAATTTTTTAATTAACAATGGTTTACTTTTTTATTCAATTATTCTAAACTAATTTAATAAAAAAGCAAATCTATGTTAGCTTGGCTCAACCAAATATCCATAAGAAATTTAAGAAAGCTTTATAAGGTTTTAGAGATAATTTTAGATGAATTAGAAATACAAGGAGAAAATAGGATTAGCGGAAACAAAATTTCTCTAAAAAGGTTTGAAAACGAGAACATATCTCGTGAAGAAACTATATCTATTATCGAGAAAATCAACAAAGAGGAGCACAAAACTATCTTTGAGGTATTAAACTATTTGCTCGAAGACGAGGCAATAGGAAGATTAAGGAATGCGCCCAAGCCGTTAAATGAGTTTAATAAAAATACAGAAAACCAATATTTAAGCTTAGAAACTCCTCTTGGTATAGTGTTCGGAATTTCAAAAAAAGACTTAGAAAAAAATCTCATAATTATAACTACCGATTTGAATATAATAAAAAATATAAAAAAGGAAGTGGATAAGAAAATTAAAACAGAGGATAAAATGACAAAAAAAGAAGAAAACCGACCAGTAGAACTTTTTACAAATGATGTCGTGCCAAACCGAACCGCAGAGATAGAAAAAAATATGAGAGAAGAGCGAATACGACAGACAGAAAGAACGGAAAGAGAAAAACTACACAAGGAGCAGATGAAACAAAACAGAATTTTAGCTACCAAAATTGATAAATTCAACCACGCCTTAGATTTAGTTATTGAGTGGGCTGAATTTAGCGAAAGCAATTTCAGTATAGATTATTATTATTTTAATTTTGAGGACAGAATGGACGATTCAAAAATTCTGGAAAAATTTCTAACTGAAATGCAAAAAAATGGTTGCTTTGAAAAATACACAAGAACAAATTATACTGGGGGCACAAAATTCGGCTTTATCAAAGCTAATATAAAAAATCTTAAGAAATTTAGAGAAGAAATAACAAAAGGTAGAAAACAGGGAAACAAAAAACTCAAGGGGGGTAAAAAAATTAAGAAAATAACAATAATAGAAATGAATAACGGCAAACACTTAATTGCTATAAACGATAACTACGACGAAACCAAACAGATTAAAAATTATTCCGAATGGTGGCAAATTTTTATTATAGAGATTAAAGAGAGGGATATGACTAACAGAACTAATATAAAAGAAATTCCAAAAGATATGGTTGATTACTTCAATTATAATAAAGGTAAGTGCCCTATCTATATGGGCGGTAAATACGATTTAACTAATATCTTTGTTGGGCGAAGTATAGATACAATGATAAGCCCAGAAATAAAAACAAAAATAATGACAGAAAGACAGTTTTTAGCTCGCAAAAATAGAAAAAAGAAAAAATAACTTACCGACACTTACCAACTACTTACTTGTAAAATATATCTTCAAAAAGCCGAGTAGAATCGGCTTTTTTGTTTGTGGTGGCAAGATTGCGGTAAGTTTCTTCGCTATGAGAGGATAGAAACAGAAAGCAAAATAAAATATGCAATCAAATCCCGACGAATTAAAAAAAGACAATGAGAATATAGATTACGATGACGATTTTGAGGCACAGCAAAACTTACTGGGATTTTTTAAGTTGCTTTTAGAGGTTGATATGCGAGTTAATCCGCATCTTTATAAAAAGAAAAAAATTAAAGAAAAGAAAAGAAATGATAGATAGCATTGTTTCTTATTTATATGGCAACGGGGAGCAGTTTGAGTTAAGGCGGGACAACAAACTAGACGGCAAAAAAAAACAGCAAGAGCGGGGCTACGGCATAAGCTCGGAGTATTGCAACGAATACATTGGCAATTTAAGCAAGCAAGGTATTTACTGCCCGTCTATAACCAAAGCAATAAAAACTAACTCAAAAATAGGCACACGAGAAATTTTAGAAATACAGGTTTCTTTGCCTAAATTGATTTACGGGAGCAACTTGTTTGAAATTGACAGCGAGGATTTAGATAAAATTTACGCCACTCTTTTATTAAGGTTGAACGATTTCGGAATTATCACGACAAAGGAGCAGCTGCAAAAAGCAATAGTAAAAAGGGTTGATTATTCTAAAATAATAAAACTTCCAAATTATTTAGGGACAGCAGACAAAGTAGTTGAGGACATTTCAAAATTTAATTACAAACCAAGCTCTGATTACAATTTTCATAAATACTACTGTGGCAATAGCGGGCGGAGCATTAAATTTTGGAATATCACGCAGGGCTATGTTATTTACGACATTATAGGCAACATTTTGGCTAACGGATTTACCAAAACCGAGCAAACAATAATTAAGGGCTACCAAAGCGGGCAGATTAAAAGGACAGCGTTGAGATTTGAACTTTCATTAGAAACAAAGGGCAGTTTTGACGCTGTTATCAGACGCAGGATAAAAGACACGGACAAGAAAAAAGATTTTTATTTAGACGAGATATTAAAAGAGGACTTGGCAAGGGATATTTTGCTTGATGTTTTTGACAAGGTTTTTAGCAATTTAGCGATAGGATTGTTGAGTTTGGCGGAGATAAAAGACAACCGATTATGGGCATACTTAGACGGCTCTGGGTTAAGCATTAGGAAGCAAGAAAAGCTGTATTATTGGGCGAGTTTGACTGCCAGTTTTGGCTACAGCGGATTTCAGGAGCAAGTTAAGCTGAAACATAAGGGCGGGAGTATTGATAGATGCAAAAAGGAAATTGCCCTAATACTGGCGGAATTGGGAGAAATAAACGGAAGTCTGCCTAATTTAATCAAGTTTTTGAGGACGGAATTGGAAAAATTTGATATTATTAAACCAAAACGAGCTTAATTGACTTGTTAACTATTGTTAAATACGCTAAAATACAATAATAGCATTACTACATTACAGCCTCCAAGTTCGGGGACAGCAAAAGCAGTTAAACTATAAAAATAAATTCAGTAAAAAAACTAAAAAATATGATAAACAAAAACGAAAAAGAATTTTATCTCGTTGAAGAACTGGCTGAAAAGCTAAGGGTTTCTAATATGACGATTTATAGATATATTAAGGCAAAGAAAGTAAAGGCCTATAAAATAGGCAAAGGGTTTCGCATAGACAAAACTGAATTTAACAATTTCCTCAATAAAGTAAAAAACAAATAATATGCCACACACAGACCCAAAAGATAACAAAATTGGTAAGCTGGAAAAAGAAAATGAAAGGCTCAAAAAACAACTTACAAAGTTTGCGAAAGACAGATATGGCTTATTCTGGTTTGATGTGCCAGAGGGTTTTGAAGATGATGTAGAAAATAAACTCCCAATCTTGAAGGAAGTCCCGAAGTTAGCCATAAAAAGTAAAGACGAAAAACCAACTCATATTTTAATTGAGGGCGATAATTACCACGCCTTAACTTGCTTAAATTATACTCACAAAGGCAAAGTAGATATCATTTACATTGATCCGCCCTATAACACGGGTTCAGATGGTTTCAAATACAAAGATAAGAGAATTTTAGATAAATACCCAGACGGCACAGAAGTGCCAGCAGACCACCCATTGAGGCATAGCTACTGGCTTTCATTTATGAAAAAGCGTCTTAATTTAGCAAAAAACCTTTTGAATGACAAGGGTGTAATTTTTATAAATATAGATGATAATGAATTGGCCCAATTAAAATTACTTTGCGATGAGATATTTAGCGAAAAAAATTTTATTGCATTATTGGTGATTGAAAGCGGTGAAGTCTTTGGAACAAAAGCCGCTCATATAGAAAAAACTTTTGTAAAAGTTAAAGATTATATATTGGTTTTCGCAAAAAATAAATCTTTAATAAATAATAAACAACCGCTTTTTGATGAGGCAAGAGAATTGTATGATAGCCACTATAATACAATTATTGAAAAAGCTAAAAATAGCTTCGTCAAAAAATCGTTGCCTAAATTTTTGAAAGATGTTAGGTGGGTAGAAAAATTGTTTAATGAAAATAAATTAGAAATAAATAGTGAAAATATAAATCGTTTAATGAAAATGAATGATAAATTTAGAGAATATATTTTTACAGATTTAGCTAATAAATTATATGCAGATGCTCCATTTAATAAAAAAATAGATAATAGTAATTATAAAGCACAAACCCCGTTTATATTTGAGGATAAAATACTTTTCAAAACAAGTTCTGGGAGTTTGAGAATGTATATTCCTTTTTCTGATACTTTAAGGCAATCAGATGATTTTACCTTCCAATTTACGAGAACTACAATTCGTGGAGATTTATGGAAAAATTTTCATTTTGATATGCGAAATGTGCAAGACGAAGGAAAAACTGATTTTAAGAATGGAAAAAAGCCCGTTAGATTGATTCGGCAATTATTAAAATGGTTTAATAAACCAAACTCTATTGTTTTTGATTTTTTTGCTGGCTCAGGAACTGCAGGACAAGCAGTTATGGAACTTAATGAAGAAGATGGTGGAAGACGACAATTTATATTAAATACAAACAACGACGAAATTGTAAATGGAGAAAAGCATAAGATTATGTCTGACGTATGTTATCCAAGAATTGAAAATGTAATCAAGGGTTATAACAACACAAGAGGTGTGGGAAATTCAATCAAGTATTATAAAACTGCTTTCGTTGGTAAGAATAATATATTAGACGCTGATGATAGGGATAAAATTGAGCTTGCCCACAATGCAGGAGAAATGTTAGCGATTGCAGAAAACACACTTGAAGAAATTGAAAAAAATGATTACTTCCAGTTATTTGAAAATAATAAACAATATACTGCCATTTATTTCAGAGAAGAGTTTGATAAGTTTGATAAGTTTGAAAAGAGGATTAGAGAATTAAAAAAGCCAGTTGTGGTTTATATTTTTAGCTGGGAGAAAGAATTAGATTTTAACGGCTTTGAAGATGATAAGAATGTAAGGGTTAAAACAATACCTCAGCCAATTTTAGAAATATACAAACAAATTTATAACCTTGCCTAATATGCCAGCATTTCCACTACTAAAATTCCAAAAGAAAGCGATTGATGAGCTAAACGAAGTTTTTATAAAAATTTGGAAGAAAGACGAAAGACAGCTCCCTATCGTTTTCAAATCTCCCACTGGGAGCGGTAAAACTCTCACTATCGCTCATTTTATTAGAGGGCTTAACCATTTGCCGCAATGGAAGCAAGACAAGGCTTTTATATGGATTACTTTCAATGATGACTTGGCTATGCAAAGCAGAGATAAATTCAAAGAGTATTTTGAAAACAATTTAGAAAACGCTTTATTGAGCGTGAATGATATAAACAGAGGAAAACTCTATGAGAATGATATTCTGTTTTTGAATTGGCAAAAAATTGTTTCAAGGTCTGCGGAAACAAGAATTTTGAGAAGACCAGACGAAGACGATATTAAAAAAGAAACAGGAAGCTATTTTGAGGATATTATTGATGAAACTAAAAAAGAAAAGAGAGAAATAATTTTGATTGTTGACGAAGCACATACTCATAAAGAAACCTTGCTGGCACAAAATATAATTGATTATATTGACCCTAAAATCATAATCCACATCACTGCTACTCCGCCTGATAAAGATATAGCAAAGGCGGCTATGATTGGGAGTTTTGTGCAAGTTGATAGGGAGGCAGTTGCTGACAGTGGGCTAATTAAAGAAAAAATCTCTGTTCAAACCGAAGAAGACCTACAAAAATTCAAAGGCAAAGATTTGGATAAAGTGCTTTTGCAGTTAGGGATTGAGAAGAGAAGAGAGCTTAAAGAAGAATATAAGGCATTGGGCAAGGATATAAACCCTTTAATGCTAATTCAGTTGCCTAATGATGATAGAGAACTTATTGCAACTGGCGATAAAACCAAAGAAGAAGTTGTTTGCCAATATTTAACCGAGCAGGGCATTAAAAAAACTCAAATTGCTAAATGGTTTGACGGCAGAAAAGAAAATTTAGACTTCATTTCTGACAATAATAATGATATTGATTTTATGTTATTCAAACAGGCGGCTGGAACTGGCTGGGATTGTCCTCGTGCATCTGTCTTAGTGATGTTCAGGGAGATTAAATCTGATAAATTTTACACCCAGACTATCGGGAGAATTTTAAGAATGGCAGAGCCACAACTAAAAGAAGATTATGCAAATAACCCTAATCTAAAAATCGGCTTTTTGTTCACGAACTATCAGAGAAATCAAGTTAAAATTCCAGACCAGATAAACGGAAACAAGCCATATACTTTGCACGCATACAGAAAGGACGGCATTAAAAACATTAAACTGCAATCAGTTTATATCTCCCGCATTGATTACGGTGATATTCCAGCCTCCTTTAAGTTTCAGGAAGGTTTTAGTAAGTCATTAAATAAATACTTCGGTATAACCAAAGAAGACATTTTAGACGAGGCTGAAAAAAAATTAGAAAAAGCTGGCATTGATTTGAGAGAAAATTTAACCAATTCGGTTATTGCCAATGCTAATTTTGAGGACTTTGACCAGCTTGCTTTTGATTTCAGCAGAAAAGGAATTGATGTGAATTTAGAAATGTCTACAAATGATGTTGAAAAGACATTTAATTACCTTTGCTATCAGCTTTTGAAAGAACAAACGGACGAGAAAGCAAAATATACCAACATAGCCCGCTCTTGGGGAGTTTTGAAATCCGCTATTAGGATATGGTTCAAGTCTATTTTAAGTGATGACAGTAATTATTATTACAGGGTTTTTGTTAAAGATATTCAAAAGGGAGCAAGCAGTAAATTCAGACCAGCAATAACACGGGCATTGATAGACTTCAAGCCGATAGCACAGGATATACTTAAAGAAAAGAGAAAACAGCAGGAAGAAAAAGAGGCTCCCATTTTTGAAATTCAAGAAAGATATGATTTTACTGATGACTATGAAGAAACGCCACAGAAGCTTTGCGTTTTAGATAGGTTATTCATTCTTAAAGATTATAGCGGCAAAAAAAATGAAACGGAATTTATAAAATACATAGACAGCAAGAACAAAGATGTTGAGTGGTGGTTTAAGAATGGAAACAAGGGGCAGGATTATTTTGCGATTAAGTATTTTGACACGACTGAAAATAAAGAGGCCTTATTTTATCCCGATTGGATTATTCGTTTCACTGACGGAAGAATAGGTATTTTTGACACAAAAAAAGAGGAAACGGCTATTAGCCAAGAAACGGCTGATAAAGCTAAATTTTTAGCATTGAAACTCAAAGAATTAGACAAAAATTTTATTGGCGGTATAGTAGTGTTTGAAAATGGGGTTTGGTATTATAACAATTCAGAAAATTATTCTTATCAGAGAGGAAAGATAAACGAGAATAAAGATTGGGAACCATTTGAAACTTTATTTAAGTAAATTTATGAAAGCTGTAATCTTAGCCAGAGTTTCAACAAAGGAGCAGGAAGAGCAAGGACACTCACTCCCTGCCCAGATTAGACGGTTGCAGGAATATGCAAAACGAAAAGACTTTGAAATAGCCGAGACTTTTTCGTTCTCCGAAAGTGCGGGAGATAAAATCAGAAAGAAATTTGAGGAGGTAATAAACTACATAAGAACACATAAAGACATAAAGGTTCTGCTTTGCGAGAATGTTGACCGAGCAACGAGAAATTTTAAGGACGCTGTTGATTTAGACGAAATGAGAAAAAACGAGGGATTAGAAATTCATTTCGTCCAAGACGGCTTTTTTATCAACAAAAACGCTACTGGAAACCAAATGTTTATGTGGGAGGCAAAAGTATTTTTGGCTAAGCAATATCTTAATAGGCTTTCCGATGATGTTAAAAGAAGCAACGAGCAAAAAATACAAAATGGAGAATGGATAACAAAAGCTCCCATAGGTTATATTGGAGTTTATGATGACAAAGGAAAAAGACAAAACATAATCCCCGACCCATTAAGAAGCCAGTATATTGCTAAGATGTTTGAAATGTATGCGACAGGGACTTCTTCAACTAAAAAAATACAACAAGAAATGGAAGGACTGGGATTAAAAAGCAACTGCAAAGAGCCTAAACCCATACCAAAAAGTAAGATACATTCAATTCTTAAAGACCCATTTTATTACGGGGAAATGAGAATTAACGGCGAATTATATCCGCATAAATATCAGCCCCTGATATCAAAACCGATGTTTGATAGAGTGCAAGAAGTTTTTAAGGGTTATAACAAAAAGCCGTTTAGATATGCTTGCAAACCCTTTGCTTTTAGGGGCTTAATAAAATGTGCTGATTGCGGTTGCACCATTACGGCGGAAAGGTCAAAAAATAAATATAATTATTATAGTTGCACCAATTTTAAGGGAGTGCACAATAAAAGGCTCTATATTAACGAAAATGAGCTGTTAAAGCCAGTCTATAGCGTTTTAAGGAAGATAACGCTCACAGACAGGCAAATAAGCCGTTTAATGACGGGTCTGAAGCAAACCGACAAGGCAAAGGATAGGTTCTTCGAGGCTTCAATGAAAACCCTGCGGGCAGAATACGATAAATACGAAAAGAGAAAAAGTAGTTTGCTTGATAAATTAGCCGATGAAAAAATAACCCAAGAAGACTACGATAAGAAATTAGTTGAATACGACACAAAACAAACCTTACTAAACTCTGAAATGGCGAACCACCAGAAAGCCGATAAAGAGTATTACACTACCGTTGCTATGATTTTAGGTCTTGCCAAAAGGGCGTATGATATATTCAAAAGTTCTGAACCAATGGAAAAAAGGGCATTTCTCAATTTCTTGCTTCAGAACTGCAAATTACAAGGGAGAAACCTTGAATTTACGCTAAAAAAACCCTTTAACAGGGTGCTTGAAACGAACTCTTGTTCTAATCTGCTCCGCGGGTAGGACTCGAACCTACAACCTCTCGGTTACACTTATCTCTAAATTTCTTTAGAGCGTGGACTATATCATCGCCTTATTTTTAAAAACTTAGGCGTTCCGGTATTTAGTCTCTA
>Ga0180007_10007355_pt1 | contig 10435 bp, 18 predicted proteins | sample MM_PC_MetaG_FD_121122 | JGI IMG/M metagenome (GOLD analysis project Ga0180007, IMG submission 121122) | Groundwater microbial communities from the Aspo Hard Rock Laboratory (HRL) deep subsurface site, Sweden - MM_PC_MetaG | ecosystem: Environmental > Aquatic > Deep subsurface > Groundwater...
ATCACTTCCTCAACTCCCTGGGCGAAAAAGCCGATTCCGCCCATAGAATTCACCTGATCCAGAAAATTCTTTTGCGCCTGATAATGTTTGAACTGCTTTGTTCCGGTTTTCGGGGGCCACCAGGATCCGTGCTTGATTTCAATCGCCAGGAATCGCCCATCATGAATCCCGATAATATCCGCGACGCCCTTTTGACTCATCGGTCCCTGCCATGCTTTGTAGTGGAAAATCTTACAATGCCGAAGGACGCCCCGGATCTGTTTCGTTATCTCCGACTCAGATAATGCTTTAATACGGGACATCATCTGCTCCCCTCACAGTATAATACCAGTCGGGCTTCCTCTTTGGCTCTGCCATCATCATGGCTAAATCGCTAAAGCGCTGCTTAATTTCAAGAATAGTTAGGCCTGAATAGCATTGTTTGCACCTATAAAACCCGGAATTTTTAGGCTCATCGATAACAGAACCTACCCGGCCACATTTAGCGCAACGCCCGCTCTCCATGATGTTAAAGTCGGATTTTTTATCATGGTCTTCATGAAGATCCATCGCTTCAACGATTTCCGCAGGGAGAGGGAATCTTTTGAAGGTGTCCAGGCATTTATGCCCCGCCGTCATGATGTCCTCTACCCTGTATCGCCTTAACGCTCTCTGGTAGGCATCAATCTTTTGGGCCAATGTAGCGCCCCTGATCATCCAAACATTCGAGAAAAGCGTTACCATTTCGGCTATCATTTGGTTTTTGCTCTGGTTCATCTTTCCATGCCCCCCTTCGTAAATATGTGGCCGGATATGGGATATACTTACCTTCTTCCCTGATCCATTCATCCGTGTTTTTTTGCCAATCTATCGCGGCAACGATAAGGTCCATTGTTCCATTTGATGGATTTATTTGTCGCCATGCCCTCAACGCATCATCTTTGGATTTTTTCTTTGGGTAAATCCCCCAAAAGCGTAAAAACTCCACCGGGTATATATCTTCTTTCTTTACATTCTTTACATTCTTATTCTTATTGTTTATGTTCGCTGTTGGTTCGCTGTTGGTTCGCTGTTGGTTCATTTTTGGTTCATTTTTGGTTCGCAATGTCTGATATTTGTCATAATTACATATGATTACGTGGTTCGCTTTCTAGTTCGATTTTCTTTCAATCATCGAATCATTTTCTAGCAAAACGATGAAACGCTGGACACGGCTCTCGTTCCACCCCCACCGGTCAGCTAAAGCCCTGCGACTTCTAACAAATTCGCCCCTCCTAATCGTCGTTATTTCATCCTTATATGGGACTTTGACATCCGCATGGTTAGCCAACCCGATCATATCAATCCATGCCTGGCCCATGGAAAACGGTTTATTTTTCCACAACCAATGATCAAACAATTCCCTATGAACCCAAAATGCACCGTGTGACATAAAAAAACCCTCTTAACGGGAAGTGCGACCTGGCAGTTCCCGCAAGATAATGGGTATGCCGCACCCCCTGTTAAAAGGGTCTTTATCTCGCTTTTGGCCTGCCAGAGCCATTAATTTCCACCACTATACACAATCACGATGTTGAAGTCAACCCTTTTTCGATATCCGCCGTGGAGCCATCCATAACCACCATCCTGATAATCAGCTTCCGCAGGGCCCCGCCGCAATGCCGATTTTTCCGGATATTGAGCAGGTGCCGCTCCGTGATACCAAGCTCCACCGCCACCGCACCATACGACCCCATCCGGCCTTTTAGTATTTCGATATATTCTTTTATCATAGCCCCTCTATTCTATTGTGAGAAATTTTTTCCAGCTTGTCAACCCTATTTCGTTTTACCGATCTCGTTCAGCGCCTCCCTAGCCGCCAAGCATATCGCCATAGCCGGGTTCTTATCGGCCCCATCATGTTCTCCCCTGTGGTCCCCCCCCCGAACGCACCTAAAAACGACATAATAGCCAGGATCTCTTGAGCCGACGAAGGCGCAATCCTTGTAAACCATTGAAAACCAGAAATCGTTCTCCCTCATCTGCTCCACCACCTGAAACGCCTGGGAAATGTCGGTAGTTGGCGACCACTGAGTTTCATACATAATCACCGAAGTATCATTTTTATAATAGCCTGACATCGGTTCGCCGCCGAACGAAGATGGTTGATATTCCCACCCTATGACTTTCTCTGCCAAAAATCGATCAAGCTCCCTATCCATCTTCATCCCCCTTTCCCCATCTCTTACTAACCTTCACCCGCCTAAACGGTATCCCGAATTTACTGCAATTATCCCACACCTGCTTGACGGTCAACCCCGTCTTTGCCGCTATCTCGTGCGCCGTCATGTTCTCATGGCCCGGGAGCCGCTCTATCCTGGCCCTCATGCTATTTTCTATCGGCCTGTTGTTCCACCCCCCACGAAGCCTCACAGGATAGCCAAGCTCCTTGAGTCTGCTGCGATACGTGTTGGCGCTTGGATAGATCCCGTTCATGTCCTGGATCTCCCGTGGGGATTTACCATGCACGATATACAGGATTGACCACATGGATTCTTCAGAAAGGAACCCATTATCCGTAGCTATCTTCGCCCAATCGGTATAAGGCCCGGGCTTTTTAGGCATTCCCTACCCCTCCTTTACAAACGATCAAGCTCCATGTCCATCGTATCCCCCTGTTCTATCTCTATTATCAGCCTGCGCAGGTCGTCAGCGCGGGTCATTAGCTACCCCATTGAAAGACATCCTGGCTGAGACGGCGTGCGGCTATCTCACAATATTTTTTTTCTATCTCGATGCCTATCGCTTGCCAGCCTAATTCCTTGGCGGCTACGAGCGTCGTGCCGCTGCCCATGAAGGGGTCAAGGATGGTGTCGCTCTTAAAGTCGTTCAATATTTGTTTGAACAACTTTAGGGGTTTCTGTGTCGGATGTTCCTTTAATCCCTCACTGCTCCGAACCTCATACATTTTTGCAGGGAAATCTAAATTACACCACGCATATTCCCACCTTGAAAAAGTCGGCATCATTTGTTTTTTGTCCCAACATATAATTCCCCTGGTTGGCGGCATAGAGTAATAATTTGCCCCGAATATTATTTGACACTTTGATGCCTCAAACATTAGCTTGAAATGAGTTTTGCTTATTTTAACATCCCATTTCTCGTTTTCATAGGCAAGGCGAAACCTTGAATTTTTGTGTTTTCCGGCTCCTTGAGAAAGCCTTTTATCCAACCCATAAGGCGGGTCCGTAAGCACGAGGTCCACCGGCTCAAGGTGCGGCATGATTTCAAGGCAATCGCCGTGGTAGATGGTGATGCCATACTTCTCATCATGGTAATATGGCTTCATCCCACCCCCCCCCATGCCCCGCATTCCCACGCCTCCCCTGTCTCTCTCTTTTTATCCCTCTCCCTCTCCAGCCGTTGCAATTCTTCATAGGCTTTTGGCCCCAGCCGATTATGCAAATTTTCCCGAATCCGGTAATACACCTTATGCCGTTTTCTGTTTTCCATTTAGATTAACCCTTCATTCTCGGCATACCATTCCGCGACGACCGCCACTCCGGACTCCCCTTCTGCCGGCCATTCTTTCATGACCGACTTTGGAACCCAAAACTCTCGATCCCCATCGGAAAAACAGACCGCCATATCGGTTTCATGAAGACTATCGACGTCTATTTCAATATAATTTCCCATCGTCACTCCTCCCACACGCTCATCACTTCCCACCTGACCGGCACGCTCTTGAGCAACTCCAGCGCCTTCCGCTTCGCCTCGTCCCGGTCCTTGGCTGTCAGCCGGACGTGCAGCCAAAGCTCAAGGTCGGGCCGGGAGGCGTGCAGCCGGACGGTGTGAGTCACTGGATCAACCCCCAAATCTTCTCGGCGATATCGTCAGGAGCATTGATGAAAAAGATGTAAGGGTTTCTCCTGAACTCCTCCCACGCGATAAAATCCCCTGGCTGGATTACCCCTGCCCTTTTCAGTTGATCCATATCGATGTACCTCAGCCGTTTCAGCATATTAACGAACTCGTGCGCTGTCATTCTATCCCAACCCCTCCCCGATTAAATCGGATCACCCGATCCGCCATCGCCACACACTCCGGCTTGTGGGTAATGAAAAAACAATCATCGAACCCGCCGGACCCCATGAAAGCCCGATACAGCAGGACAAAATTACGCGCATTCTCGGAATCCAGCGCCCCATCTTCCTCATCCGCCATCGCCGTTAGGATGTTCTTCCCACCCTTTTTCTTCGATATCATGGCCAGCGCCAGCCTCAGCGCCTTTAGGTTCCAGACTTTTTCACCACCGGACAGATTATCAAGAGGGACCTCCATCCCATCATCCCGGATTACAAGGATATCCAAAACCTCACGCCCCCCTGGATCGACCGTCTGAAACCGGACCGTAAAAAGCGGCCCGAAAGCCTCGCTCAACAATCGATTCGCGTCTGCGGTTATCGTGGGCGCCACCGCGTCAATCTCCAGGGCCCGGAGCCCATCCTTCCCGCACGCGACTTTGATATATTGCCACTCGCTCAGCTCCCTCCGGACTTTCCGTACGCGCTCATCTAATCGCGTAACCTCCGCTGCCGCTTTTTCGATTTCACCCCTTTTATGCTCCAAAACGCTCATTTTTTGCAGCATTTTGCTCAAATTTTCGCTTATTTTCTCAATTTCCATTTTATGGTTTTTAATCGATGATTCTAAATTTTTCACCTTCCCCTCTATCTCATCCTGTATCGCCGCCCCTGTATCAGCGATCAGCTTCCGGAAATCGTCTATGCTTTTATGTTCCCGGATCACCCCATTTTCCCAATTATCCCGCAGGACCAACCCCCGCGCCTCAACCTCTTTTTTCGCCTTTTCCAGATCCGAAAGACGCCCCTCCGCGACAGCGACCTCACCCGCCCGCGCCGCCACAGGCTCGACCGCCGCCAGCGACATCTTCACATCTTTTAATTCCTTGCCTAACTTTTCCAGTGCTTCGGACTGATTCGATATCTCATTTTGCCGCTCGGATATCGCAATCAATAATTCCCCGGCACTTCGTTCGGCCTTTTCTTTTGTATCCCTTATCTTCCTCCGGTGCGAATCAAGCCCCTCAATCTTCTCCGGCAACTCCGCCGCAGCCTCAGCCGCACTCGCCACAAACCCGCAAATCGCATCATGCGCCGGACACCCAGGATCTTCAGCCCTTTTTTCCAGTAAAGCGGCCTGGATATGGAGCCCCTTGATTTCCGACAAGATCCCTGCCCCCGCGCTGTCCAGCTTCAACCTTTCTATTTCGGTCAATAGGGTTGTGTGCCTTCCCTTGAATTCGGCCAACACGGTCATGGTTGCGCCGCTCTCGCTCCTGATTCTCTCTATATGCAGCCCGACCTCCTCGATCTTCGCCGAATATCGTAACCGCGCCGCAAACGCCGCCGCGATCTCGCCCTTTTGGGCCATCAGTGCCACATATTTCACTATCTCCGCCCTGATCCGTTCCACCTCCGCTTTTAGGCTACCCAACTCCCCATGGACCCTGCTTTCGTCGGCCCTCATCTTCTTCTCTAAATCGTCCAACGCCTTCCGATAGTTCGCCAATCTTTCACGCAGGATGCCATTTTCCGCCGCCACATCATTCGCCGCCTTCAATCGATCTTCCGCTTCCGCCAGCTTCACCCTCAACGCCACGATATCCCCCGCGCCCTTTTCAATCGCCGCGCCGATCTCCTTTATTTCCATTTCGACCGCCTCGCCATCCCCAGCGACCGCCGCAACCGACGCCCTCGCTATTTCATTGTGCGTAACTTCCGCGCCCAGGACAACCCCGCATTGCTTCGCCGTATCTTCCCACGCCACATATCGCTCAAGCCTCAAAAATTCTGAAAACAACGCCTTCAATCGCCCGGTCGTCATATCGGATATTTTCTCGCTCCCCTGGGCACAAAATACCGAATTGAAAAACAACTCCGGCGACCCCAGGAGGCCGATCATATACCGATCATAATCGACCACCTTCCCGCTCGTTTCCGGTCGCCCATTCTTCCAAATAAAACCCTCTTGCTTCCCAGCTTCGCCGTCGATCTTCAGCAGCGTCCGATATTCATCGCCCTCGAAATCGAAAATTAAATCTCGGAATGAATCCTTCAGGAAGGCATGATATTGTAGCGCCTTTTTCCTGCTCGGCAACGTCCGGAAAGGTTGCATATTTTCCAGCAGCGTCGTCTTGCCCCGACCATTAGGACCGTCCAGCGCCACCAGACCGCCGACCCCGGACAAATCCAGCCGAATCTCATCTACTCCCAGCCCTTTTTTTATTCCCGTAAATCCCCTTAATCCAATCGATCTGATTTTCATCCTTGCGCCCCTTTCGTTTGATTCGATCATGCCCCAAATGGCACCGCTGATACAATGCCGCCAAATTCAACAAACCCGCCGCCTCCGGCCTCTTATCCCAAATATGATAGCTCAGGATTTTCGTGAATATTTCCGATAATTTCTGTTACTCCAGTAAACCACCCCACCGGGACGAAATCAGATTCCAAATCGTTATAATCCATAACGAAACAACCATCCTCATATCGTATTAATAAAACCTGAGGTGTCTCATCTATATAGGTGGATGCATTGACAATATCCCCCACATAGATCGCCCGCCCGCAGCGGTCCTTGAGGCCGGTATATTGCTGATACTCCAGCCCGATATTAAGCTCCAGCACATCAGGGTAATGGAAACGTCCATTATTGCCGTCCCAAATTCTGAATTTTATTTCCCGCATTTTACCCCCTTTTGCTTCCAATTTTTACAGGACCGTTCCCCGGCCGGTTTTCCTGTCTTTTGATCCGGGAACCACTTTTGCCATTTCCGGCAATACGCCCAACCGCCCGGCTCGATCCGGTCCTTGAAAGTATAGTATGCACAATAGGCGCAGATCCGGTCTAGCTGAAAATAAGACGGTTCTTGCTCCATATCACCCCCTCATTCCTGAAATACCGTAATCCCGGCCACCACACCATCCAAATCGGTCATTTCCAGAACGTCGCATTTCCTCAAGATCGACTCCGCGACATCTTCACCCGCCAGCGCAGCCCGCTCCTGGACCTTTTCGCGCAGAGAATCCAGCCTCAAGAGCCTCTCACTCCGGACATTTTCGCGCGGCACTCGGATCACCTGGACATCAGTCCGGCCCACCCCAAGGGCCGCGAAAGACCGCGCAACTGCCGCCTGATCGATCTCCGCCGCCTGGTCCTGCCATACCCGGAAAACGCCGCGAAAGACCACATTATCCAATGCGATTGATTTTTTGTCAGATCGCAAAGCATTTGCCGTATAATCCTCGTTAAATTTCAACAGCGCCTCTTGCAAGCGAAGCGTAATATCCGGAACCGCCTCATCTGTAAAGTCGAACTCCATTTTGATCATCTTTCTCGATGGGATCTCCACAAATCGACTCTCGAACTCTTCCCCTTCCTGGACATCTTCATGAATCCAAAACCCCTTCGCCTCGATCTCGCCAAAATTCAACGGGTAAAGGGACCCATTATAATAAATATTCGATTCGATCTTTTGCGCCTTATGCAAATGGCCCAAGCACACCAGATCCGCCCCCGACATTCTTAACTGATCCGCCGTGACCACGACTTCGCGGCCCGTCATAGTCTGATTTTCCATGATCACCGCACCCTCGACTGAAAAATGCCCAACCAGGATATGCGGGCAATTATACATCCGATCCACGAACCCAGCCGCGAAACCGCCGAATATATCGCCCATCGCCTCCGATATCTCACGATCCGCGCCCTCTATATCCGCCGCCGACCCCCAATATTTTTTCGTGATACCGGGCACCATCGACACGACGGCCTCAACCGAGCCCGGATCTTGCTTTTCTTCGCGAAACAGGTTCCCCCGCACCATTACGAATGTTTCCGGCATTTCCGCCGATACCAATATATTATGCCCCAACTCCGCGAACCGTAGCAGCTTTGGCGCCACCCCATCATGAGACGGCGTCCCCAGCAGGACAGCAATCGGCGCGACCTCCGATAACCGGGAAAACGCAGAAAAGACCACCCTCGACGCCTCCGATGCAAGCGTAATATCTCGCCGGTCAAACGTATCCCCCGTATTGACGATCAGATCCGGCCGCGCCTCCGCCGCCCCTTCGATTACGGCTTCAAAACATTTCTCCAATTCCGAGATATTCGCATCCCGCGCATGGATATCGCCAAAATGCAATATTTTCATTCTCCGCCCCCTTCCAGTATTTCGCCATGTTCGCTGATCTTATCCCCATGACCCGGGCGTGTTATTTCAAACTCCAGCTTCATTTGATCCTCATCCACGATTACACCCGCCGTATCTGTCACCCGCTCAGATACAAACGATATATCAGCTTTGATCCTATTACCGCCCTGATCCGGCCTGATCTTCAATTTCAACGAAACATCGAGCGAATCCTCGGACCGCAAATATGCCTCATTCAGTTTTTCCCGGTATGTTAATAGCAAATCCCCCAACAAATCCCTTGCCGCATCGATCGTTTTAAACCCTATTCTCATCATACACCCCCTTCCGCGTAAAGCGGCCACTCCTTGATTGATTCCAAGTCCACCACGATCTTTTTCGGCCGGCGCGGCAAGATCTCGACTTCCCACTTGCCTTTGTGCCGCCCCCTGACAATCGGGCGAAAATCAATAAATACCCGATACCCACCGCGCCCAGGAACCCACACGCGCCCCGGTTTTTGTAATTCCATACACATCAGCGCACCCCCTTTGTTATCATAGCATTTATTTCTTTGTTGATATTCAGCGTCAAAGCGCCGCATATCTCCTGTACCGCCGGCCCCGTCGGCCTCTGATAATCCCCGCAATTCAGAAACCCCGCCCGCCGCTGAAAACCGCAGCCCGCCAGCAGGATAAAGCTCACAAGCAAAACCACCCGCCACGTAATCGCCCCCATTCTGCGCCCCCTTTTTATTAAAACGGGATATCATCATCCTCGACAAACTCCGGAATCGCCATCAGCTTTTCAAAAAACGCCAGCAGCTTCTCATCGGACGCATTTTCCATAGGAGCCGCGCCCTTCGTCATAACGTATTCCTTCCTTCGTATTAAATTCTCCAAAACCTCGATTTTCCCCTCTTTATCCGACGCAATAAAATCCAGCCGCGCCCGCTCAATCACGCTCTCCGGATATTCGCCGAAAGGCTCATCTTCGCCGAAAGGCTCATCTTCGCCATGGTCCTCACCGAGTTCATCCTTGGCTGGATCCAGCTCATTTTCCTCAGATTCCTCAGAAGCGTAACTCTCAGGCTCAACCTCGATAATCTCACCCTTCGGTAACTCCAACTGCGGCACATTATGGGCACTTTCACCATAAACGCCCGCAATGCTCCTTACCGAAGCCGCAATCATCGCCCTCCGGACCTCCGCGTTAGAATAATCGGGAGAAAGGACGATCCGCGCCACTACGAAGGGTTTCTCAAGTTCCTTCTTTTTATAGGTGGATTTCACCCCCAGGACCGCGCGAATTACCCGGTTCATCGCGCCGGACTCCGCGAGTTTCAGCTTGTGTTTCCGCTTTTGTAGGACATCCCTCCGGATGCACTTTTGTATATATGCTTCTTTCGCTTCCCCCGTCATTTTATGCCACCACTTCGCTTCTTTATTCCCCTCGTATCCCTCCGCCTTATTTCTATATTGCTCTTCTGTCTCCATTTCAATCACTTCAAAATCCAGATCGTACTCCGACTTGAACGGGACAAAAGAGCCGTCTGATTTCCGAACCGCCGCGACCGCCTGGAAGGAAACGTAATTCCGATCCTTCCGATCATCTGTCCGCCGACAGCCTTCCGGGTGCCACATAATCCCAGCACACGCCGACAGCTTCATCAATCCCTGTTTCGTCACCGCGTATTTCGTCGGCCTGGACTGATTCCCTGATTCCTGGACGTAAACGTCCCCATCGTCCGGTTCACTCGATAACCGCACCTGGTCGATCACCGGCTTATGCCATTCGCTCAACGCCTCGATGCGCGTCGACGGCAAAAGGACATTCGCCCCCGCCTCAACGTACTTTTCCAGCGCCAGTGACAATTCCCCTGCCCCCTGTTTTTTATCCTCCATTTTCACACCCCCTTAGATTGGATTTAAACTGCAATTAATAAAAAGCGCCACCTCCGCTGATGCAGTAACGTAAAACTCACAGGCAAGCGAAGCGCCGACCTGTGAAGTGATTGGTTATAAGGATTCCCCGCATGTCTTTATTCTATCGTGTTGCAGGGAATCCATGTATTCATCATCAAAACAGTCTATGTCGCCGTCTCTATCAAACGCCCTTCCGACAGCGCCGTGGGGTAACATCATTATGCCATTGTCTGTTACGGCTATCTCAACGGTTTCGGGCATAGCCTTTATGCACCTTTTTAACCGCTTAAACCATTTTTCCTCTGGTGACATCATTTCGTATCCTTATAACGAT
>Ga0180007_10007357_pt1 | contig 10434 bp, 17 predicted proteins | sample MM_PC_MetaG_FD_121122 | JGI IMG/M metagenome (GOLD analysis project Ga0180007, IMG submission 121122) | Groundwater microbial communities from the Aspo Hard Rock Laboratory (HRL) deep subsurface site, Sweden - MM_PC_MetaG | ecosystem: Environmental > Aquatic > Deep subsurface > Groundwater...
GGCAGATTATGTTTCCAATGGGGACGGTTTACCACTTGAAGAAATCAGAAAAATGCTTGCAAGGTTGGACGAGCTTGATCCTTCAAGTTCAGAATATCTAGGAATTCGCTGCGGCGTAATGGAAGGCCTCGCCGGTAATGGGCTGGCGCAATTCGAAACAGGGCGACCAAGAGAAGCCGAAGTTACATACAGAGTGTTCAGAGTAATGAAGATTGCACTTGACGGACAGGGGAAATAAAAATGCCCATAAAAATAATCATCGACGCAACTGAAGGAGCATTAGGTAGAATCGTAGCCTTCGCCGTAAAACAATCTCTCCTCGGAAAAGAAGTTGCAATCGTAAACTGCAACGACGCAGTAATCACCGGCCGCCCAAGATTAACCATCACTTCCTATGCGCAAAAAAGAGCGCGAGGCGGTTCGGCATTAAAAGGCCCGCACTTTCCAAAATCGCCGGAAAGAATAATGAAACGAACCGTCAGAGGAATGCTTTCTTACAAACAAGGCCGCGGAAACCTGGCCCTCAAAAGAATAATGTGCTACAACGAAGTTCCCGAAGAGCTCAAGGAAGCAGAAAAAATACCAATGAAAAAAACATTCCATTCCAAAACAATTAAACTCTCAAGATTAAGCGAGGAACTATAATGGCTAAAAAATCAAAAACACCAGAACAAATTATCTTTGCAGGAAAAAGAAAAACCGCAATTGCAAAAATCAGAGTTAAACCTGGAAATGGAGGCATTACCTACAACTTTTTACCGTACGAAGAACTTGGTTTATTTCATAAGTTAGCGTTGATAGAACCAATCAGAATTTACAAACAGGTTCTAGGTGAAAATCCACAATACGACTTCCAGATTAAAACACACGGAGGCGGAAAGGAAGCTCAAATTCAGGCGGCAAGACTGGCAATTGCCAGAGCCCTTTTGGAAATATCCGGATCTGACGTCTTAAAAAAAGCATACATCAACTACGACAGAAACATGATTGTCCAGGATTCAAGAAGAAAAGAAGCCTGCAAGCCCGGCGATTCAAAAGCAAGAGCGCGAAGGCAGAAGTCGTATAGATAACCTTATTTTATCTTAGAAATAAACTCTTCCCTAACCTGTTTCTTTTTCTCTTCTGAAATAGAAAACAATTTCTTCTCAACCATCTTTTCAGAAATTGTAAAAATGTAATTCAATTTTATAACGCTATTTTTCAAGGCGCCTTCTTCTTTAGTCAGCGAAACACCCCCCATTTTCAAATTTGAAGTTATCCCAAGAACAACAACATTCCCTTTCTCCTCAAACAAAACTAACGCCGGCCTCTTTTTAACCTCGAATGTATCTGCATATTGGACTTGCGACAAAATAACCTCTCCGAACCTATGCATCTTCCCACGCTTCGTCTTCTTTATTATCCCAAAGCTCCATCATTTTCTCCTGTTGTATTTTATGAAGAAACTCATCATATTGGTTCCTTTCTTTCATTTTAATAAACAGACTGGCCATTTTCTCAAGAAGCTCATTGTAAGTCTGCCTCGGATGTTCTCGCGCCGCTTTCAGCAATACAATTATCCTTTTCTCCAGCAAGATCGTCGACTGTTCTGCCATGTATAACTAACTATGTATCGATATATAAACCTTGCGCCCCCATCACCCGAAACACCACAATTTAAAAGTTCCATTTCTCTTCAACAAAAATGGAAAAAGAGCTGATAGAATTCATCCAAAAAAACGAGCTAAGTCCGTTCAATCGTAAAAAGACAACTCTAAAACTTTCTTCAACAAGCGTCTTCAAAACTCGCGACGCAAAGTCAACTCACACTCGCGCCCTCAACGTCATCTCCCGCAAATTCACATTCCCAGAAACCTCAAACATCCTAGACTTTTTCGACACAATCCCAACCGAAATAGAAATAAAAAGAAAACAAGAATTCTTCAAAAAGCTTTCACCGCAAAACAATAAATTTCTCCAAAACCTAAAACAACCAAAACCATTTTGGAATCCAGACTATGGGATTGTTGTCGCGACAGAAGAAGATTCAACATTCCAATCGCTTCAAAAACTTGGATGCAGCGTAAAATTCCTCGTCGACGAAACGGACCTAATTGACTTAGAAAGGTACGACGTCGTCCAGGTCTTAGATTGCGACAACTTTAAGCTCGCCCTAGAAAGACTGCCCCAAACTATCTTCCTGAAGTCAACAGACGAAGCATATCTCGAAAGATACGTCAGGGAACTTTCAGGTTGGCAGGAAAACATGGAAATTCTCAAACAGCAGACAGTTCCGGAAATCTCACAGATAGTCGAAGAGCTTTCTCCACTTTCTTACCTTTTCGACAAAAAGCAAAACAAAAAAATCACTAGAGAACTCGTAGAAGAAAAACTCGGCGAAATAAAAAAAGAAATTGCCCAAAAAGTTAAGGAGTTGAATATCTCCGGAGATTCTTTATTGGAAGTTTTAAACAAAGGTTCGCTTCCAACCGAACTTAAGATAATCGTAAAAGAATCAATCTCCAAATCCAACTTGCCGGAAGAAATATTCCTGCAGCAAATTCCTGTAGAAATTGACGAGAAAGAACTAGAAAAAACTCTAAGAGCACAAGACATCAACGAGTTCGCAAACCTCGCGGAAGAAATAAAAAAGAATTCTCCCCTACTTGTTCAAATCCCTAAAAAAATTAGAGAACTAGAAATCCAACTTCTCCTTTTCGATTTCAAAAGCACGATCTCCTGCTGGATCGCTGGAAGCGCATTCCCCCAAGTTTCAACAGTTCTCAATTTCGAAAACGCTTCAAACGAATTCCTCGAAAACCCTTTTCCAATAAATTTCCACCTCAATGAAGAACATCGCTGTTCAATCTTAACAGGCGCAAACTCCGGCGGAAAAACAACTCTCGTGGAACACGCAATTCAACTGCTTTCGTACGCCCACCTCGGCCTGCCCGTAAAAGGCAGCCTAAAGTTCCCAATTTTCAGCGAGATTTATTACTTCGCAAAAAACAAGGGAAGCATGAGCAAAGGCGCTTTCGAAACACTCCTCACACAACTATCAAAAATAAATCCTGGAAATAAAACCCTAATTCTCGCCGATGAAATAGAAGCAGTAACAGAACCGGGCGTCGCAGGAAAAATGATCGCCGCCTCCGCTAAATACTTCATAGACCAAGGCTGTTTCCTAATCTTCGCAACCCACCTCGGCCAAGAAATACAAAAGATCCTCCCAGACAAGGCGAGAATCGACGGCATTGAAGCCAAGGGTCTGGACGAAAACAATGAACTCATAGTCGACCACAATCCAGTCATCGGGAAGTTGGCAAGTTCTACTCCCGAGTTGATTGTTGAGAAAATGGCCAAGAATTCCGACAAGGAATATCTGACGTTTCTGAATGATTATCTTAAGGGGAATTAAACATTAGAAACCCTAAATCTGCAATCAAGCTTTCCGGAAAGTAATAACCTGTTGGATTTAATTAGCCTGAGCAAAGTATAATAATCATTATTCACACGAACTTAACCTTTCATCTCTACATTTCTTAAACCAATAGTCTATAAATTCTCTTGCGTCTTCGTTTGACTTAAAAGAGATGCTCTTTATGTTTTTGTAATGTTCGCTATTTTCATATATTCCCATTTTGTCACCCGATGTAAATATCACTACCTTAAATGGCCACTCAGATGTGAGATGGACAGCATATTTTATGGTCCTTATTATTTCATCCTCTACGCTTTCTATAACTTCTGGTTCTTCTATTTTGTTAAAGAATATCTTTACTGTCGCCTCGTTTAAATTGTTGACCCTACAAATATACTCCCTGGACTTAGCAGATATGATATTTTGCCTTTTTTTATTCCCACTTGCCTTCGAAGTTATGTAGGCTAATTTTTGTTGTAAATCAAAATCCCCTTTCAGAGTTTCTTCAAAGAAATTACTATCAAAAACAAATCGAAAATCAACTTTGGTCGCCATCTTTCTTATATAAATTGTCTCTAAAGAAAGTGGCATCCACCACATCAACAGAAACGATTTTAGTTGGTGAATTTATTATTTTTCCGATTCTAACTAAATCGTCATCATCCATAGCAAAAATTTTCTTTTTGATGTCCAAACTACCAAAATCAATATCGCCACTATTGCTGACGATAAAGTCTTTTATGTCTCCCGCAACATCAACATTATAAATTACATTATTCATATTAAAACTAAAATTGTTCATCTTATAAATCTTTCTACAAAGAAATCAGATGGATGCAATAGCCAGCAGAAAAACGCCCCTTTCATATTTTTTACAAGTAACACTTCTATTTATACTTTGTGTAATTGGTCTATGATCGAAAAACTCCCTTAAACGTCACAACAAGGGGAACACTAAAATGTAAAAACTGGGAATATTTCGATGATACAGTCTGGTCATAGTCAAATAAAAAACCCTCCAACCCTATTCACTCCAACCCTTATTCGCCTTTTCCATAATCTCAACAATCCCCGGTTTGTATTTCTCATGCCAAAACTTAAGCGAGTCATCAATAAACTCCGCCTCCAACTTCTTGTCTTTCGTCAAACCCGCCAGAATGTTTGAGCTGCTCAACGCCAGCGCACCCTTCAACAAATTCCAAATTTTCTTTCTATCATCTTCCTTAAACAACTTCGCCTCAGTCATGTTAATCAAATGTTGAGGATTAGGCATCAGCAAACTATGGAGATAATTCGACCAAACGTTCAGCGTGTCTCTAATCCTAGAACACATCTGCCTTGAAAACTCCTCGCTCACGTAACCCTCATGCAAAATATGATCCGTCACAAAAAACGCTTCATCAAGCTCATCAAGCCCCGACTCGAAACCCAACTCTTCCCTTACACTACTAAATTTCTCCTTCAACTCCTCAACCAGTTCTTCCTTTTCCTGTTTGTTCATCTCGTTCAATAAAAAACATGCTATTTAAAGAATTCTATTCATGCTTTAAACAGGCCTATCTAATTTCATTCGCATCAAGCAAGGTCCAACCAATGGTGTCGTTTCCTACGACTTTCACGTTGTATTTTCTGCCTTCTTCAAGTCCAGGAATTCGGGTGTTTTCCCAAAATTTTCCGCCACTCAGATAAGCGCCGTCACTCAACCTTACCTGCGAACCATCTTCGACATCAAAATCGCCGTAACAAAGTCTTCCATGCGTTCCCAAGAGAAGTGATTCTCCCCTGTCTTCCAGCCTTGCCTTATATTCTCTAGTTTCAACCCAGGGCTCGGCCACTTGCTCAGATCCATACCTAACAGCACGCTCGCATCCGTTTAAGGCAACAGACGCCACTATCAACGGCAGGGCCAGAGCTGCAGATCCGACTACAACCAATTTAGCTTGTCTTCCGATTTCCTTTATTTTTTGTTTTAAGGTCATTTTTTACCTCCTAATCAAGTAACTTTTATCACTTATTTAAAATTTGCCATTAAAATATTTGACAAAATAACAAAGTTTATATAATCTTTCTAACATAGTAAACAGATGAAATCAGAATTGAAACTAACAGAAAAAGACCGGAAAATCCTTGCAGAGCTTGATCATGACGCCCGCACGCCAGATTCACAGATATCCAAGAGAGTCAAACTAAGCAAACAAGTAACAAATTACCGGATAAAAAATCTAACAAAAAAAGGAATCATATCAAACTTCTACACTGTGATTGATGTCGGTAAACTTGGCTTTTCATCACACTATGTTTTCTTGCAGTTACAGAGCATTACAGAAAGTGAAGAAACAAAACTCATGGAAAAATTAAAAGGAAAGGAGTACGTGGGCTGGCTGGTAAATGGCACAGGCCGCTGGGATGCTGTTGTCTTAATATACTCTAAATCAACACTAGAGTTCAACAACTATCTTAACGACCTTTTGTCTGCCTGTGGAGACAAGGTCCACGACTACATTTTCACAACCCTAATCTCCGCAGAACATCTTGGCTACAAATTCTTTGGTCCAAAAGCCCAAGACAAGGCATTACAAACAGAAAAGGCTTCTCTATTCACTCTTGACAAAAAAGATAAGGAAATTCTGAGAATGCTCTCCCAAAATGCGAGGCTTTCAAGCGTTGAAATCTCCGCAAAGACAAACCTCCCAGTTCATTCAGTCCGTTACAGGCTGAAAGAGCTAAGGAAAAAAGGAATCATTGAAGCATTCAAACCAAAAGTGGAAGTTAACAAACTAGGCCTGCAATGGCATCTTCTCCTGATCCAGTTTACTATAAAAGAAGAAAGCCGGAAAAAGGAATTCGTTTCTTACTGCGAAAAAAACAAAAATGTCTACTACGTCACGAACACAATCGGCAACTACAACTTAATGCTTGATATCCATGTCAAAAGCACGGAGGAATTCAAGCGCGTCCTGCTCGATTTAAAGGAAAAATTTTCCGACGTCATAAAACTTTATGAATCAATAATAATCTTTGAGGAATACAAGATAGATTATTTTACGAAGTTGTTTGTTTAAAGAATTCTATTTCTCTGCCCTTGAAAATCTTCTCATAAAACTTCTTATCTCCTTTTCTGTTAAATGCAGGTCTTTCATTCCATTTTCCCATCTTTCTTTTCCCACCCTTTTCTTGACGTATTCATTTAGGAGAATCAAACCCTCGCCAAACCCTCTTTTTACAGTTTCTATATTTGCTTCTCTTTCAATTTTAATTCTCATTTTTTGCGATAGCAAATATATTCTAAGTATTATAACCCTCTTTATGAATGCCATTCGAAAAAACTGCAATTTATGGTATAATTCGTGAATAAAGGCAGAATCTCTCGCTTTAGGATTGCAGTTTTTCATTATTTCTTCATTGTAGTATATGTACTCATTTAGAGGGTATGCCCCCATAAATGACTTTTGATTCTCTCTTCTTTTTAGAATTACCACATACCCATTTAATTCGGGAAAATATTTTTGTTTTAACTCTTGCAATTTTTTATTGTAATCCATAGGGCGAAATAAGAAGTCTAGTTTATTAAATCTACGGCACCTAAACTAGCATCATTCCTCATTCATTCTCAGAAACGCCCTGCTCTCTTCGACTCTCAGCAATAGCTTCGCCCTGTTCCATCAAAATATCAAACGGATTCTTAACTCTCTTCAACTGTTCAGATGAAATATGCGTATAAACCTGCGTCGTCGACAAAGAGGAATGACCGAGCATCGCCTGAATTACTCTGATGTCAATTCCTTGCTCAAGCAAATGCGTCGCAAAACTATGCCTCAATGTGTGCGGCGTCGTCTTCTTGCTTATCCCAGCCCGCCCACTAGCACCCTTGATTATCTTCTGAATATTCCTCGTCGTCAGCGGTTTAATCTTTGAAAACACATATTCATTCCCTTTCCCCCGATCCCCAAAATATTCCTTCAGCTCCTCAGATAAACTATCAGACATCACAAACAACCTGTCCTTGCCCCCCTTTCCCCGCCTAACCCATCCGGTCTTCTCTTCAAGATTCAAATCAGAAACCCTTAAATTAACCAACTCAGAAACTCTCAGCCCCGTAGAATAAAGCAGCGAAACAATCAGCCGGGACTTAACGGTATCCGTCGATTCAATAAGATTCCTCACCTCCCCCTTAGTCAGAACTTCCGGTAGCTTTCTATCTTTCTTAGGTAGGGGAATTCCCTCAAACTTCTTCTTCAAAACTTACACAAACAAAAACTTCAGCGACGCCGCCGCAAGCATAATCGTGTTCTTAGACTTCGTATCAAACATCTCAGAAAGATAAATTTTAACATCATCTTCATTCAACTCCTCAGGTTTCTTATCAATCCTAGCCAAAAATTTCTCAGCAAAAAACGTGTAGTTCCGAACAGTCAACGGAGAAAATCCCCGTATCTTCAGCTCGGCCTTTAGTTTTTCAACGACATCCATTAACCCCTCTTTGTATTAGCCAACTAAAACGAACTCATATTTAAAAGTTGTTGCTTTCGTTTGTATACAAATTATTATATATCTATTGAAGTATATCAAATAATGTCGGATTACACGCTAAGGTTGGCAGTCGTCGCAGGCGCATCCCGCGTCTTAAAATATAAGGAAGAAAATCCGCATTCGACAGACAGAGAAGCCCTCAAGCACGTCACAGAAAACGCAGATTCAATAGCAAAAGAAATCGAAGACGATTAACCAAAATCTCAAAAAAAAGTCAATCTTTCAAGCAACAGCAAGTCCATAAGTCATATTGCAATATCTCCCAGGCGTCAAGGCAAAAACACTCCTGCCGGCGAGCTCTTCCGGACAGACAGGCCCATCCCCTTCAAACAAACCCTTAAACATTCCAGTAACTTCGCAGACTCTCCCAGCGTCAAAATATAATACAGAAAAGGGTCTGCGAGCACAATCTTTTCCGACGTGAACCACCTCAACCCGCAAAAGCCTTTTTCCATCTCGGGGAGAATCTAAAACTCTCGCCTCAACAATTCTCGCCGGTTGACAGTAATTCGCTCCAGCACTTTTCCCACCCCGGGGAAGATCTGCCCACACCATCTAATACTGTGATATCAAGAGTTTTTAAAATTTATTATAAAAAATGCGGGGGGTAGGATTCGAACCTACGAAGGCACTAAGCCACAAGATTTCTCAATCCTGTTTTAGACCGCTCTAACGAACGACAGACATCTTAAGTCTTGCCCATTTGACCACTCTGGTACCCCCGCGCAAGATACCTCTTACCTTTTCAAAATGAATTACAGTTTTAAAGGTTACTAATTTGCCCCAGGTTAGACTCTGAATGAATCATGATAAATTTAAAATGTACAAGCAATTAACTTATCAATGAATCCAGAAGACGTCGCTCTCAAGTTTAACAATTGCATAAACAGCCAAAACATAGTTGGACTTTCTGAATTGATGTCAGACAATCACAGATTTATAGACTCTGAAAATGGAGGTTTTCAAGGCAAAGAAAAAGCCGTGAGAATTTGGAAAGAGTTTTTTAGAAAATATCCAGAGTATCAAAATATACTAACCATCGTAAAAAGTGAAGACAACCTAGTGATAATGGTGGGACACTATATTCGCTCTAACAAAAAATTAGAAGGAAAAGGTATTTGGACGGCCAAGATAGAAGAAGGCAAGGTTACAGAATGGCGGGTTTATCATGACACTGAGGAAAATAGGAGATTGCTGGGAATTTAGTAGAAGACTATCCTCCCCTCGGTCTGGCGGGAGGAGGAATCATAATTATCGTTGGCGGCGCGATGGCAAGAAAGTCTAATACCTAATGCAAAACAGGCATACACTTTCCCTCAGCAGTACAATTACAAGAACCTTTCCCAACTCCGGAAAAAGGATCGTCGCACCCAGTTGAATTATCTTTGTAGTTCTCACATCCCAATTGACATATAACTCCTGAACAATCCGGCGCTTCACTCTTCGGTACGCACAAATCAGAGTCACAGCATTCACTAGGAACACAATCCGCCGCAACAACACAATCCTTCGGCTCAACAGTTAAATTATTATTCGCACTCAACCAGCCGAACAGCACAAGCGCCGCAACAAAAAACACGCCCACCAAAATAAAAATCGAAACCTGTCCTTTTTTCATATACTCTTCAAGACAATTATGTTTTTAACCTTATTCATACAAACCCAAGATTCACACAGCTGACATCGTTGCGCGAATCTGCAACTAAATCCTTCCAATATGTTCGCACAATACTTCAAAGTTAATTAATTTGAAGTGACGACAAAATTGTTGCGTTGAATTGTAATAGTGTTTATATAACTCTCGAGATATCTCAAACCATTACCCAAAAGAGGGTTCACTAATGAATTACATCAAAACAAAAACCCTAGAGAACTGCAAAAGAGGATTCATGTTCATCACAGCATTATATGTGATGCTAATAGCTGAAAGGAGGTTTGAATAAGAAGATTATGAGAGCAATACTAACAGTATTAGTAATCGCAGCTTTCTTAATCTCCGTAGTGCCAGGCGTTTTCGCTAACGACGTTGGGGGCGGAATCACACCAGATATTGAAACTGAAGACTTCGAACCTCTAGTTTGGTTGTGTGGCGAAAGAGTCGTTTATGACGACGGTACAGAACCGGGCAGAGTTACTGGAGACGGCGACGATATGTTGGAAAGACTCAACAATTACGCATTCGAAGGTGAACAGGTCGGTTGGATAACGTTGGTCATGGACAAGAACAGCATCGACAAGGTTATCGATGTATACGCAACAATCGGTTCTTCACAAGGTGAAGGAAACGATATAGAAGTTAACTGTCACAGAATTGGCTTGCAGGAAGGTCTATTCGACCAGTGTAACGCAAGAATCCTCGAAGAGGAAGTTGATTGGAATCCTCTCTTGATGGACTTCTATGAATGTACAATGACTGTCGAAACATCTGACAGCATGTATGGCGAATACTGGGTAACAGTTGAAGCAGAAGACCTTGATGGTTTGTTAGGTACAATGGATGAGAA
>Ga0180007_10007358_pt1 | contig 10433 bp, 9 predicted proteins | sample MM_PC_MetaG_FD_121122 | JGI IMG/M metagenome (GOLD analysis project Ga0180007, IMG submission 121122) | Groundwater microbial communities from the Aspo Hard Rock Laboratory (HRL) deep subsurface site, Sweden - MM_PC_MetaG | ecosystem: Environmental > Aquatic > Deep subsurface > Groundwater...
AACCATCATCATCACTCCACCAGTCGGTAATTTTAACAGAGACGAATTAATAGTTGAGGAAGAATTGTTGGAATATAAAATCAGCATCTACCCTAACCCCACACAAGGAGAGTTAAAAGTGATTATTTCAGGAGATGTAGATTTTGAGCAATCATCCCTTTCTGTCTTTTCAATAAAAGGTGAACTCGTTTACAAAAAAGAACCCGTTGAGGAAACGAATTATATCAATCTATTAAATCAAGCTCCGGGTATGTATGTCATGCGCCTGCTCATTGAGGGCAAAACCGAGAGTTGGAAGATACTTAAGCAGTAAGTTAGCCATCGTCATGCTGAACTCGTTTCAGCATCTCGTGTTGAGAAAGGGTATTTCGACTTACTTCGACAAGCTCAGCACGAGTTGCTCAATGTCCTTTCTCAATAAATAGCGGACACTGAGCTTGTCGAAGTGTCTTCAATGTTCTTTCTCCTTCAAAGAGTGTATAGGCTAGCACCCTTTCAATACCCAAACAGCGCATTATTTATTAAGGCAAACCAAAAAAATAGATAAACCAATCAAAAAAACATCAAAACCAGCCAAAAAGATCAATAATTGGTAAAAAAAAATGACTGAATAAGCAAAAAAAATGACTGAATTAAGCAAAAACGTCAATAATATGCCAAAAAAATGACTGAATAAGTCAAAAAAATGGCTGAACCAAGCAAAAAGGTCAATAATAGGTGAAAAAAATGACTGAAGGAAGCAAAAAAGTGACTGAACCAAGCGAAAAGGTCTATAATATGTGAAAAACGCCCATAATTTGTAAAAAATGGGCACAATATGTACAAAATACCCACAATAAGTGAAAAATGGGCTCCATAAATCAGAAATTCTCAGCTGGATTTCATATCCATTTAAAAAAAATATTGAAAAAAGGGAACATTCTTTTAAATATTGTATTAATACAATATAGGAATCAGATTTTCTCCCTCCATTATTTCTTAAACTTTCAAATTTTTTATAAACCATAAACCCATTAGAAATGACCACCAACAAAGTATTTAATCAAAACATTCAGAAAATGCAGACGCTGAGCATCTCGTCTTGAGAAAGGGCATTTCGACTTGCTTCGACAAGCTCAGCACAAGTCGCTCAATGTCCTTTCTCAATAAATAGCGGACACTGAGCTTGTCAAGTGTCTTCAAAGAGTGTGTAGGCTAGTACCCTTTCAATACCCAAACAGCATAACATTTATGAAGGTAAGCAGAAGACGGGGTGGTAAAAACATTCTAGAGCATTCCGAATAGAGCGAATTGAAATATCTATATTGAAGGGAGTCGAAATACCAAAATCTAATAAAGTGTTTGTATGATCTTGGGACTGCCGCCCGGAATGACAACGAAAAGTTCAGAATAACAAAAAAGGCTGTTATAAACAGCCTTTTTCTCTCAATTCTTTAAATTTCTGTAAAACATTTTTAATGCCTAGAGTAATGGATTTTGAAGATATTGTTGCGCCAGAAATGGCATCAATATTTTGTTTGTATTCGAACTTACTTTGCGGATTAAAACCCTTAAATTGCTCCAGCCACTTTTTACTTGTGATTTCGCTGCCATAATCTTCATCGTATTGAAGCACATAAACAGCTTGTACTTCTAGTTTTGAATTTACAAAAACCATGAATTTGAAACTATGGTATCGCCCCATCGCTTCTTCAACCAAAACAAAACCTTTGACCGATTTTTCAAGGCTGATTTTGTATAATTGGTCATTTTCAAGTGTAAAGCTTAAATCGTTATTTTCAAATGTGATGGATTCACGCTTAAACATAGCACTGCCCAACTGTTTTTTCAATTCTTTATCCATTCGTTTTTGTACTTTTTCAGATAAAGAAGCATTTGCACTAAGGCAGGCTAAACTTAACCCCAGACTGATTAAAATCAGCCCGGGGAGTTTTCTCATTCGGATTTTCATCGTTTAGTAAATTAGTGATTTTAGTATGAATGAGGTTTAATAATAGGTCGTTTTATAATTTTTAGAACCAAACAGCGACACCCGCATTAAATTGCTTGGCATAACTATCTTGTGTTTTGTTTTTGAGAAATTGTAAGTCGGCTTTCAACACCACACCATTAGCAATGCGATAACCCAAACCTGTTGTAATTTGTTTTACAGCATAAGCATCATTTTTAACCGTTCCGGCTTCCACAGCTGACTGTGTATTATAATTTTCGTAACGAGCAAAAAATACTAATTCTTCATTTTTATTCTCAAATAAACGCATCAAATTATAAGACGCTTCCATATAGTATCCAAATAATTTTGATCCAACATCTTTGCCTGTTAATTCATTATACTCTGCAGTATTTGTAAGACTTCCTGCAAAATAAGCTCCACGGAATGCAAAGCCATCTTTATTATAACGAGCATCTATTCCAAATAGATTTAATCCAACTCTTGAAGAGTCGGCCATCATCACTAAGGCATCGTTATTCGTATCTAAACCATCAAAGAGCGTTGATTGAGTTTTTCCCAAATAACCTGAGAAACCAAGTTTCAAATTACTGATTCCGTAATAATCAATTTTAAATGATAGATTAGGTGAGCTCATAAAAGATTCAGCTCCTTTTTTACGACCACTACGTAATCCTCCGCCTGAAATTTTAGCGGTTCCATCATCATAGCCATTTAAACCATTGACCAAATAAACTTGGTATTTTAGACCTAGGTCGTTGAATTTACCACTAAAACCGATACCGATTTCTCGCCAGGTAGTAGGGATAAGTGTATTAGCGATCAAAGGACGTTCAACACCATTAAAGGTGGTTGGTTCGTGGTATTCATTGATAATCCCCATTGGGATTAAAATTAAACCCGCACGTAAATTCATCCATTCATTTAGTTTGTAACGGATAAAAGCCTGTTCAACAAATACTTCTTTGACATGTTCAAATTCAATTTCAGTCACAAAATCAACTCTATCGTTGAATTGATAGGCGAATAAAAGAACCATTCTTTGCACATCCAATTCGCCATTTGATCGAATGTCATTTCCAAATGGCTGATTGTAATTAATCTCAGCATAGCCCCCTATTGAAATTTTTGAGTCATTTGTACTCATCAATTTCATAGAAGTGTTTTGAGGCTCGTTTTCAGTTTTCTCTGACAGTTGTGCATAGGATGTCATAAGGTGAAACATCAATGCAGCTAATAAAATCATTTTAGTTTTCATGAGTTATTTTAGTTATTTAGAATGTATAAAAACAAGGCAAAAGTATTCAATTTTACATTCAGTACTTAAAATACTTGATTTCTGACTACTGTTATATATCATAATTCTAAATAAGGGAAAATGCTTGGAGCGCAATGCAGGCTAGTATTAACAGCATGTTAAATGCTATATCTCGAAAAATAAATGGAATTTCATGCACTCAATTTAGAAAAGTGAAATATGATTTTATTTCACCTTTTGTTTAACAAAAGCTAATCTCTACTATTTTCCTCATCTTTTTGTTCCTCGGAGGTTTTAATACCAACAGCTCTTTTTAAGTACTTTTCGCCATACCGCTGTCTTACATTATCCATGGCTTGATAAAGTTTAGTCATCTCAGGACTATCTTCAAACATATTTAATTGTTGCTTACCATTCACCAATCCACTCACTCTTATACCAATCAAACGAATTGGGTTTTGTTTTTTATAAAGTTTTTTAAATAAATCAAGCGCCTCCTGATTCAGGATATGATCGAATGCAGTATACGGAATTTGTTTTTGTAAGGTATGTGTCGTAAAATCTGAATGCCTAATTTTTAATGTAATGATTGCTGCTAGTTTTTGCTTTTCGCGAAGTTGAAATGCCACCTTTTCAACCATTATAATCAGTTTCTGCTTTAAAATACTTGAATCCATTAAATCCTTTTCAAATGTAGTTTCGGTACTGATTGACTTGCGTTCAGAATTACTTAAAACAGGCGTTGGGTCTATTCCATGAGCCTTATTCCAAATAATAATACCTGCTTTCCCAAAATGCATATCCATTTTTTCAATGGAAACATTGCTTAGCATTTCTATAGTAGAAACCCCCATAGAAAGAAGTTGTTCGTAGGTTTTTTTACCAACCATAGGAATCTTTTTAATCGAAAGCGGATTCAAGAAGGCTTGTATTTGATCAGCAGGAACATGAAGCAGTCCATTAGGTTTGGCTTCGCCCGTTGCAATTTTAGCAACTGTTTTATTGGTGGAAATTCCGAAAGAAATGGGCAAACCCGTTTCCTTAATAATTCTATGTCGAAGTTTGCTGGCCCAGTTGTAATTCCCAAAGTATTTATCCAAGCCAGAAATATCCAGATAATGTTCATCAATGGAAGCTTTTTCGTAAATGGGCGCTTCTTCATCAATAATAGTGGTCACAATTTTAGAGTATTTACTATACTCTTTCATATTTCCACCGATTATAATAGCATCCTTACATAGTTTTCGTGCCATTTTCATAGGCATCGCCGAATGAATTCCAAATTTACGTGCCTCATAGCTACAACTTGCAACCACACCCCTATCCGACGAACCTCCAATAAGTACTGGTTTTCCAATTAATCGTTTGTCGTGCAATCGCTCAACCGATACAAAAAAAGTATCTAAATCTAAATGAACTATACACCTATCCTCATTCTGCATTCAGAGAAAATAATTTTACTTTAAAATATTTTATTTATATTTGATTAGTATATAATCAAAATAGCGACGACAATATAATCAATTCGCCTTTAATGACAAAGTTTAAAAATAAAAATTATTGAGATATGAATGTTTTTGGAAAGAATATAAAATATCTACGTAAACGACAAGAACGCACGCAAGAAGATGTATCCCTTGCGCTGGAAATGAAGCGCTCGACTTTAAGTGGATACGAAAATGGTGTAGCCCAGCCCAGTGTTAATGCATTGATTCGGTTTTCGATGTTTTTTAACGTACCTGTTGATACACTTATAAAAGTTGATTTAACAGAACTATCCGAGAGCCAACTATTGCAAATTGAGCATGGTTTTGATGTATATGTTAAGGGAAGCAATATACGTGTTCTTACTTCTACCATCGATCAGCACAATGAAGAAAATATTGAATTCGTAAATGAAAAAGCAAAAGCTGGTTATAAAAGTGGTTTTGCAGATCCTGATTATATAAAAATATTGCCTACTTTTCATCTTCCTTTTTTATCAAAACAAAAAAAATATCGAACCTTTCAAATATCTGGTGACTCTATGCTGCCTATTCCGGATGGGTCTTATGTAACGGGTGAATTTGTATTGGATTGGAATAGCATTCGCCCCGGACAAGCCTATATATTTCTTACGCTGGATGATGGCATCGTATTTAAGCTTGCTGAAAACAAAATTAAAGAAAGTAAAAAATTGACATTGCACTCTTTGAATTCACTTTACGATGAATACGACATTGATATTCGAGACCTAAAAGAGGTGTGGAAATTTGTGCATTATATTAGTAGCGAAATGCCAGAAGCCAATCAGGAAAAACAAGATTTGGCAAATACAGTCAAACAGCTTCGTAAAGAAGTACAAGCTATTCAAACCAGATTAAATATTTAAAATACTATATTTGAATATTCTAATTTTCAAAATTGAGTTTTAAGTCTTATGATATCTGTCTGCATCCCAGTATATAACTACAATATTTCACCTCTTATTAAGGAACTACTTACACAACTCAAATTAGTAAATGTTCCTTTCGAGATTATTGTTATTGATGATAACTCAGATGAGAAGTTCAATAAATTGAATCAGGGCATTGTTAAAAACACCCATTATATTCAGCTTAAAAAAAACATCGGAAGAGCTAAAATAAGAAACAAGTTTTTAGAAATTGCTCAATACGATTACATGCTATTTATTGATAATGATTCTCGGATTATTTTCGAAAACTACATCAAAAATTATATTGAGACCATTAAATCAGGTCAAGTCCAGATAGTATTTGGAGGCAGAATTTTTGGAGAAAGACCTACTAATAGGAATTGTTTATTAAGATGGAAATATGGTGTGAAAAGAGAAAGCAAGCCAGCCCATATTCGAAATTTATCACCCAATAAATCATTCATGACTAACAATTTTATCATTCACCGATCCCTTTTTGAAAAAGTGAAATTTAATGAGGAATTGCTTGAGTATGGTCATGAAGATACCTTGTTCGGATACGAAATAAAAAAGCAAGGCTTCACCATCAATCATATTGAGAATCCAGTTTTAAATGGCGATTATGAAACAAATGATCGTTATCTAATCAAAACAGAGAAAGCAATACTGAATTTGATTTATATGCTTAAATACACGAATAATGATCAAACATTTATTAATGATGTGAGTTTATTAAAATACCAACAGCAATTAGATTCACTCAAAATTGATTGTTTATTTCGGTGGGTATTTATTATCAAAGGACCGATTATTCGATCTTTACTTTCGAAAGGGTTTTCAAATATGACACTGTTCAGCTTCTATAAGCTGGGCTTTTTAATGATAAACAAAAGATAGTTAAAAGATTACTACTTTATTTCTTCCGCTTTTTCAACGATAGGATCTACAACCACTTTTTCTTTAATTACATCAGCTGCTACATTTTTTTTAGGTTCCTTTATTCTTTCATTTAGCACTTTCATACGATCATCAAAGCTTTTGGAATCGGATGAGAAGGGATTAATATCAAGGGTCTTCTCATAGGCCTTCTTGGCATTATTAAAATCATTTAGAGCCAAATAAGCATCCCCCAAAAGGAAATATTGTTTGAGATCCCAACTATTTAATTTCAAGCATTCAGTATTAATTTCTGCAATCGCTTCATTATACTTTTTAAGTTTATAAAAAGCTGTTGCTCGTTTGTATCTAAAAACCCAGGCATTCATGGTTCCAATAGCTGTATTAGAATGTTCCAAAAGTTGAGAATAATTTTCATTAATCTCAAATATTTTGAGAATGAAAATATGAGGGGCTATATATTCGGGATAAATTTCGAGGGCTTTAACAAAGAAACGCTCTGCCGAATAACTCTCCCCCAAACTATGTTTAATCAAACCCGAATAATACCAAACAGGGGCATACTCATTGGCTATTCTCATTAATAAGCTGAATATATTGTCAGCTTTATCGTATTGTTCTTTATGTATTAAATTGATTCCCTCATTTAGTTGTGTTAAAAAAGCAGAATTAATTCCTTCATCGGTTAATCTGAATGATAAAAGCCAATATTCAATATTTTCAATGATAGTTTCGTCAGAGGTTTTTTTCAAAGCAGTGTGCAAATAATCCTTAAAGCTGTCGGTATCAGTGTCTAAAGAATTAAAGGCCGAAAATATTTCGAAATAAGGTTGCTTCTGAGTGGAGCTTAATCCATCCAAATTTTCCATTACCTCTTTTCTGAAAATAAGCCCAGAAAGTTCAATGTTTTTATTAATCAGATCGACATAAATTCTAAACTGCTCTTCCCAATCGCCAATTAATTCTTTTTTGCTCTCTGGAAAATATTTTAATAAATTGAAATCAATAAACCCCACTTTGTCAATAAACGACAATGAGTTTTTGTAAAGCACCATTTTACTTAAAAGATCAATAAATAGGCTGAATTTATAATTTTTGTAATCGCCTTGTTTAAAGAATAACATTTTTTCTTGTTCAAAAGCAGTAATATTTTCAGTATTCTTTTCAGTTAAGGTTTTCAAAAAAGATGAAATTTGATTTTTAGATTCGCTAACATTAACACCCTCCATTGAGATGTAAGTATTAAAATTTTCAATGTTTTTGGAAACTAATTCCACAATTGCCTCGCAATTTTTAAGTGTTTCTAATGTTTTCCCTTTTTGAAAAGCTTCATTTGCAACATTAAATTTTTCTAATTCTGATTGAATAAATAAGTTTATTATTTGGGGGATCTGAACACTTAAAATTGATTCGTAAAATGAAAAAGTCTTAATTTCAGCCATTTCGTTCGCAGCATCAATAATTTTCATAAAATCTGCATAAGCACCAAGAAAGTTTTTCGCTTCAACTTTAGCTATACTTTTATCATAGATTGTATTTTGTGGTACAAAGGACTGAAAATATTGCTCCTCAATTTTGATTTTTTCAGAAAAGAACCCATTCACATTAAATGAAAAAGTATTGTAATTTTCAAATCCACTCTTCGAAAAAGCAATGATTACTTTACCAATTTTATTATCGCCATTTAATAAGATTTTGGGTGAAGCCGATTGATTTACTTTATTTCCGCCCTGATCAATTATAATTTTTGAGAATATTTCGTTAACATCATCTTCTCTAAAGAAATCCTTAGGTGAACTACTACTAGGTTTAAGTACGAAAAAAACATTTGAATAATTAAAATAGACCGTAGGTTGCACACTACTATTGCCGCTTTCGTCAGCAAAAACTATATCAACACCATAAGTTGATTTTCCCTTTGTTTTGTAAGAAAGAAATGTTGTTTGTCCATAACTGCTGACGCTTGTCAATACATAAACACAACATAAGAATACTGTAGACAGAAGAAATGTGTATTTTTTCATAGTGTAGGAGCTGAAAATTAATTTCCTATAAAAATACTAAAGAATTTGTAAGATTGAAATAATTCAACAGGAATATCTATCGGATCAAATAGATTTTCTTACAATATTGACTTTTTATATAAAAAACATCTTTAAAAACTACTTTGAATTCCGGTACACAGGAATAATTTCAATATTGTGTTTTCTTAACTCGAAACGGGCCTTCTCAAGATTATCGGTAAAGCCTAAAAGGAATCCACCACCCCCTGAACCACACAATTTCAAATAATAGGCTGAGGTTTCAATCCCTACATTCCAAATCTCTTTAAAAGCTTCTGGTATCATGGGACTAAGATTTTTCAATAAAAATTTCGAGAGAGCTTTTAGATTTTTAAAAAACTCTTTACTTTCCCCTTTTATCAATGATTTGATACAATTATCATTGTAAGGAATCATCTCATTTTTGATAAGCTTATAAAAACTATAGTCTTTGCATTGTTCAAAAAACAGATTTACTAAGGGACCCGTTTTACCAGGACTACCCGTGTTTATCAAAAATATGGCTCCTTTTTTATTGTGTTTATTTCGAGGAATACCAACCGTACTTAATTCATCTTTGCTTTTTATTAAAACAGGATGTTTTAAATAGCAATTCAAGGGATCGATGCCAGAACTTACACCGTGGAAAAAAGATTCCATTTGAGAAAATAATTGGCGTAGTTTCAATATTTGTTCATTATCAATGTGACGATCAATAGGAATCGGATCATTCGAATAACGATCATAAATAGCCGCACATAAAGCTCCTGAACTACCAATTCCAAATCCTTGCGGGATGGTCGATTCGAAATAAAGCCCACGATCCAAATCTTTTTTAAATAAGCCCAAATCTAAATCCGCGATTAGTTTGCTCTCATCACTCAAATCTTTTAAATTTTTAAAAAATAATTTAAGTTGTTTATTTGAGGCTTGAGCAAATTCTAGATCAGTATATTTATTTTCGTTGGTAAAACTTAGTTCACCCTTAAAGTGAGCGTAAGGAATAGCCAAACCCATCGAATCGCAAATCACACTATACTCGCCAAATAACATGATTTTGGCATAAAATACATCACTTTTCTCTCTCGTCATATCTACTTAATTAGTCGTGGGCCACTACCCATTTTATCGTCGATCCAGCTATTGTCTTCGCAATATACTAATAATTCTTGGTGAATAAAATCACGGATTTCCCCTTTGTTTTCGGCCGGATAAATTAAATGAATATTAGGTCCTGCATCCAAAGTAAAACATATCTTTTGTGCTGTCTTCTCTCTGAATTCTCTTATTTTCTGAATGATTGCCAAGGTTTCTGGCTGCATCAAAATAAAAGACGGAGTAGAATTCATCATTAATTGATGCAAACTCAATGCCTCCAGTTCGCAAATTTCTGCAAATCGGAAAAAATCACCATTTTTTAAAACATTAATTAATTCTTTGCAATGCTCATTAGCTTCACGAATACGCGTTTCTTTATCTGGATGATTATCCATTAATTTATGACCTGCAGTGCTAGAAACAGCTTTTTTACCCGATCGAACAATTAAAATCGAATCCTGTAAACTTCTAAAATCAGGATGCAATTCCCCTGAAAAAGGGATCGCAAAATCATCCGATGAATGATGAACACCCGCTAATTTACCCCAAAGTGTAAATCCTCCATATATGGATCGAGCTGCACTGCCCGAAGCGAGTCGAGAAAGATTAGAAGCTTTTTGAAAAAATTCATCTACAGGAATATCATACATCGTTTTTTCGATGGAAAGCAAGGCTAATACGAGTGAACTCATAGCTGAGGCAGAAGAAGCAATGCCTGCCGAATGCGGAAAAGTGTTTTTACTATGAATCTCAAGTTCAAAATGCTTAAAT
>Ga0180007_10007359_pt1 | contig 10432 bp, 11 predicted proteins | sample MM_PC_MetaG_FD_121122 | JGI IMG/M metagenome (GOLD analysis project Ga0180007, IMG submission 121122) | Groundwater microbial communities from the Aspo Hard Rock Laboratory (HRL) deep subsurface site, Sweden - MM_PC_MetaG | ecosystem: Environmental > Aquatic > Deep subsurface > Groundwater...
GCTTTGTAATCCGTCGACGTTTATTTAGTATCATTCTGCCCTATATCATAACAGATTTTTACATTTTTTTATCTGTTATCTGGGCAAGACCCATACATATTAGGTATAGATTTTATAGAATTTAAGTAATAATTATTAAGTTTCGATTATGAGAAACAACGTTGAGATCTCAATAATATCAACCGTGCGCAACGAAGAAGATAATCTTGAAGAGCTGCACACACGTCTAGTACACATATGCGAAAGAATTGGTAAATCTTTTGAAATCATATATGTTGAAAACGGTTCAACGGACAAATCTCTTGAGATTCTCAAAGGATTGAAAAATGCGACAATAATATCCCTTCGAGTTCCTACCTACATAAAGAAATCGACACAAACAGCAGCAATTGATGCTGGGATAAAACAGGCAAAAGGAAGTATTTTAGTCACCATAGACTCTGATCTGCAAAATCCGCCTAAAGAAATACCAAAATTACTAAAGAAGCTCGAAGCTGATAGACTCGATGTCGTCTCAGGCTGGCGAAAAGATAGAAAAGATAACTTCTTCATAAAATCCCTTTCTAGGTTTGGTAGTCTGCTTAGACGCAAGTTCATAAACCCTGGTATACATGACTTGGGTTGCACACTCAAGGCGTATCGTAAAGAATGTTTCGAAAGCACGGTGAGATGCATCGCTACGTTGTCAAACATGCACCACGAAAAGCAGGTAGAAGTAATTATTCCGGATTCAAGATGTTCAAGGGTTTTGTAGATATGTGGCAGATATGGTTTTTGAAAAAATACTCTGACAGGCCGCTACATCTATTTGGAGTCGGTGGCATATTTATCAGTGGACTTGGCACTATGATATTGATCCCAGGTGATTATGTTACTCCAGCGGATTTGAAAGATCTGGCCTTCTATACTGAGGCAGCAGAAGTCACAGTCTCTGATCCTGATGGAAGATGGATCGTTTTCAGTCAGGGATATCTTCCAAATTGGAAGGCTTATATTGATGGATCAGAAACGAAAATATATAGAGTCGATGGAATTCTCATGGGAGTGTTTTTGCCTCCGGGAACACATAAAATCCTGTTCGAATATGATGATGATCTTTTAGGTATGGTTCAGCACATTAAAGATCGTTGCTTTCTCGATACTTACAGGATTATTTCTTTACTTAATCAAAAGAGGGAAAAATAGGATATTCCTACTACTTGCAATTCTCTCTAGCATATATCTTATCTACAATGTCTCTACGCTAATTCTGAATAATAAAATTCCAATCAGGAGTATTTCTAAGTTTTTTTAGTTGTTTTTGAAAACTTGTTGTACTTGATAATCTCCCAGATCGCTTTCAGGCCATCTCTGAAACGAATATGTTTGCCCTCTTCTATAGTACGCCCATAGTATGATATCCCGACCTCATAAAGTTTTACCTTTCGTTTCGATAACTTCGCAGTAACTTCGGGTTCGAATCCGAATCTAGTAGCAGTCAAAGTCGGTGCAATTTCTCTTATTAAATCTCCTCTAAACATCTTATAGCAGGTTTCCATATCACTCAGATTATATCCAGTAAATAAGTTAGAGAGAAAAGTCAAAAATTTATTCGCAATCATATTACTAAAGTAGATCATCCGATGTGGACCTTCCCCTTTGAATCTTGACCCATATACAACATCCGCCTCAGCCCTCTCAAATGGCTTAAGCATCTTAAGATAATCATTGGGATCATATTCCAGATCTGCATCTTGAACAATTACCAAGTCTCCCGTTGTTTTCAGAAGCCCTGTTTTAACGGCTGCACTCTTACCTCGATTCTCTTTATGGAACTCTACAACATACTTTTTAGGAAGCTTTCTGAGAACCTCTCTCGTTCCATCACTTGATCCATCATCAATAATCACTACTTCCTTCTCTACTCCTCTAAGATTCACACCATCTACTTCTTCTAAGATTCTTCTTATTGTTTTGATTTCGTTATAAGCAGGAATAACTACAGATAATCTTTTTATCTTCATATTCTTCATTAAAAATCAAGATATTATAATGGAAACGAAAAAACATTCCAAGTAAAATACTTGTAATATAATGACAAAATGTAATAACAAAAAGATGGAAAAAGAGATTTATATAAAGGAAAAAGTAACAGAACTATTGGATCGAGAATTCAGTATGGAACTTCTTGGCTAGATGCGAGTTGATGCTGTTATAGTACTCGGGCACAACTGGAGAAGAACACCCTGGCTTGACCCAACTACTCTCAGTATCCCATCACAAATATCTGCTGTAGCAGGAACAGACATATTCGTCCACCTTGCGACTTCGGTTAAACTGCAAAAAATAAGCCTGATCTTTTCCGAAAGTGACGATCTCTCTGAGGCCCGGGCTATGTCAGATCTTGTAATCCAGCATCCTCTTTTCAAAGATTCGTTGTCAGCACTAGCAGAATCTTCAGATTATCAAATTATACTTGAGGAAAAGTCATATGATACCTTCAGTAACGCCTTTGAGCTTAAAAAGATAATCTCTTGAAAAGGTTTTCGATCAGTTATAATTATAACTATTCAAGATCATTTGCCCAGAGCAACAAGGGTCATGCTTAAAGCAGGGATACCAGTTGAATATGCATTTTCTTCAGAAGCTGTTCTCAAGGAATCGAGGCCGGAAATGTACAAAGAGACTGTAGAAAGATATTTAAAGTCTTTTCATCGATTGTTAGTCGAGCGGATGAAAGAAGCCACAGTCAGAAGGCTGGATCCAACTGGAAGAAGGCTATACACTGTAGCAAAGTGGCTAAGGGGAATGAAATAATTATCTCAATTTTTCTTTCCTTCCGCCAATAGACCCTGTAAAATAACACCCATAAATGGATTTAAATCATGAAGAAGTCTATTAAATATTTCGGGAGAGATCTTGAGGCAATGTCATATGCAACAAGGTATTATCAATGGATTCTTAAAGAATGCCTGCCTTTCATTCAAGGGGATATTGTGGAAATTGGTGCTGGCTCAGGAACGTTTACCAGGATTCTTCTGGAAAATAAGTTTTCAAATATTACTGCGGTTGAACCCTCAAAGAATATGTTTGAGCTTCTCAAGCAGAATACCTCAAAGTTCAAACGAATACAGATATTCAACAACTATCTATCCCAAATTACTAAAAATCTAAATTCTAATACTGAAACCTTTTTTTATATAAACGTACTTGAGCATATTGAAAATGATAAGAAAGAGATCGATTTGGTATACAAAACATTGAAACCCCAGGGGCACGTTTGTATCTTTGTTCCGGCATTACAGCAACTATACAGCAGTTTTGATAGAAAGATCGAACATCACCGAAGGTACCACAAGCGACAATTAGAAAGAATTTTAAAATCCGTAGGATTCAAGATAGAGAAATCAAAGTACATGGACATGCCCGGAGTTCTAGTCTGGTGGACATCCTTCTGCTTGTTTAGAAGAAAGATCTTGAGCCCCTCCATGGCTAGGCTGTATGACAATCTGGCTATTCCTGTCATTAGAAGATTTGAAAAATTAATTTCACCTCCGTTAGGTAAAAACCTTCTGATAGTTGGTAAAAAATAGATCTTATTTCCTCCTCTTCATCCTCTCCAATATATCCTCAACCAACCTCCTGTTTACTGCCATCAAATCTGCCAATAAACCCAAAGCAAACATCTGCACTCCAATAACTATAGATACCGTACCTATTATCACTGATTGAATATGCCCGGCGCCATCATCGAGAAGGTAATAATATACAAATCTTCCAACAAGCACAAACCCAACGAAGAAAAAAACGGCGGAAAGATATGTAAATGTTTTGAAAGGCTCATATACAGCATACATCCGAAGAATTGTACTCCCTGATTTTTTCACCTTGCTCCAAAGATTCTTGATCAACCGGGACTCTCGGGTTTTCGGATTTACTTTGATCTTTACCCAGGCGACATCAATTCCTTTCTTATTCGCCTGCATAAGGGTATCAACAGTATATGTATAGTCGGTTATGATATTTATCTTTCTTAGCGCTTCTTTTGAATATGCACGGAAGCCGCTGACAGCGTCAGGCACTTTCTGCCCAGACATAAACTGAGTTACAAAGCTGCCAAATTTCTGCAGAAGCTTCTTAAAAACGCTGAATTCTTTGATATTCTGTGTCTGTCTGTCACCAATTACTATCTCGGCTTTTCCTTCCAGGATAGGTTTTACAAGCTCAGGGATACCCTCAGACGGATACTGGTTATCACCATCCGTATTCACAACTATATCGGCTCCCTGCTCAAGTGCATGATCTATCCCCATCTTAAATGCTCTTCCCAGCCATCTTCTGTTTTTACCCCTATATTTTACAACATGGTGAACTCCTAATTCCTTTGCAACCTTTATAGTATTGTCTGTCGAGCCATCATCAATAATCTGATACTCAATGGTATCAATACCTTCTATTCTTTTCGGCATTTTCTCAAAAACCAAGGGAAGAGTTTCCTCTTCATTCATGCATGGAACCTGAATGATAAGTTTCATATTATTTTTCGAGTTTTAAAGTTAAAGTATCTAATTCGTAATCGTTGAAGGTCTCAAGATTTGTTTGACTTAGATAGAATTTATAATAAACAGGAACACCAAAGCCAAAATCCCCCTTTCTGATATCGAGTGTCGAATTATACCAGTTATCCCCCGTTTCGTGAATTTGAAGATTGCTCCTAGTAATCACAGCTTCATCAACATTATCTATTTGCGCAAAGTAATACCTGAAAGGATAAAAATATGAATCCTTTGTAAAAGAATAAAGATTGTATTTCGTACTCAACACGTTCCTGTCTGTTACAGCAGAAAGTCTTGTGAGCGCCGAAACATTTATTTTATAATTATAATACCTGTTCCAGTAATCAGCTTTGAATGTTTCTGGCCCGCCATTAATTACTTTTTCAAAGGAATCGGAAGATTTCTTCCTAGCTAAACTCAGACCTCTTTCCAGTGGATAAAAATATACTTCTTTTATATTTTCAATCTCCAAAACAGCCGATTCTAAGCCACTGTAAACAAACTTATTCGAATTTAACTTTATATTTGTAACTATAAGATCCTGGCTCAGTGTGTTTTTGGCAGTAGTGAAGTCATCCGAGGCAATCTCTATCCTATATATCCCTTCTGGCAGATTCTGTGCTGTCAATCTTATAACATGTTCCTTTGGAATCGAATTCAGTACCTCATTATCATCTTCCACATATTTTGAAACAATAACTTCTCCACTTGAATCAGATACCCTGATCACAATAGCATCACGTCCCCAATCGGCATTCTCGTCTCTATAAGATATACTCAAATCTAGAGAATCCTTTAGAATAGTATAATATACCTGATTTCCAGCAATACCTAGATCCAAATCAAGATCTCCAGGTTCATAGGCAGAATCCTTGTAATAATCATGAATCCGAAACTTATCAAGCTCAGAATTTATATCACTAAAGGAAACAGTCTCCAGATCAAGCCCCAGCAGACTCCCAGGCACTAAAACAGAATTCAGCGTATTATTTAAAGTCTCAGCTGCAACTGGCTTTTTCTTTGAATATACAAATTTTGAATCAACTTCAATCTTATATTCAAAGTTAGCAAAAGCCTGATCAAAGAACAGATATTTCTCTGCCTCCCCGGTATCACTATTTAGTTCAACATACACTGAATTCTGCGAACGCAGATTTTGAGTCATACTCGTGCTTACATCCTCCTGATTAAATCGGGGAGTAAACCCAAATGTCAAAGAACTCGCTGTCTGCTCAGCAACTTCTAGATTTGAAGAGTTCTCTCTTCTAGCTTCCCAAAGAAAACACTTGTCCAAGCCGAAAGGAAGAACATGCGAATAGAGAATGCTTACCAGAAGAGAAAGTGGCACTAGCAGCAGAACCACTCCGTATAATTTTCTGACATTCTTATGGACTTCGCAGGAAATATCCCTATTTCGAACCTTAAATACTAAGGCTATTAATAGGAAAAGTATTACTCCAAGAGCAACTATATACTCTTGAATCTTTGAAACTACATAGACCCGGTTGAAGAGGAGAAAAAGTATACCCAGTCCACCAAATACAAACGACAAGGTTGATATACGACTTCTGACTTTTTTGGAATATTTATTTTGAACTGCCCCTACTATCCTATTTCGGATATTCAGAATCAAATCCGATTTAATCCAGGCCAACAATGCGAGATCTACCAGTAAAAACATAGTGATAACAAGCAATGCAAGATCCGCTATCCCCCCCAGCTCATAATTCTTAACAAAGTCATCTATCTGAATGTAGATATTTCCTAACTCTGAAGCCAAATTGCCAGTAACATAGAGCCTGTTCAGATAATACATTCCTCCTGCAAAAAGAAATATAAAGATACCAAATACTATATTCAAAAACACAAGGGCTGGTCCTAATTTACTTTTTGCCCCCTCCAACCTGGCAGAGATATCCTGGAAGTAGTTCTCAGAGGTTATCACTCCCTTTGCTTCCCGTCCAAATATTAGAACAATGATGAAGAAAAGCAGTAAAATTGGCAGATAACTAATATAGTTATGACTATCTTCTGCCGGCAACAATTCTACTGAGACATCTTTAAGTCCAATTTCAAAGACTTTCTCGATATCTACTTTCTCAAGAGTTGTCAGCGATGGATTCAGAATAAAAACCTTTCCTTTCGCAAATGAATTTTCAAACATAAGAACCATTGGGATGTTTCTGTATTCGCATAAATACTGAGATACAAGGTCGCTAGTAAGCTGATAAACCTTATCCCCTGCTTCATAATAATTATCGAAAATAAAATCTATCTGGGTATTGAGCTTATCGAAGTCCTCCAGTACAATCATATCTTCAGTAACTTCGAAGTATCTGTACAGATCTTCATTCCCATAAATTATTGCATTCCCGCCAAGTTCTATATATCTTTCAAACTCCTTTTTATACTCCAGGAAGTCAGTGTTTTTATCAATAAACGTAAAATCTCCAACAAAAGGTGATCTAAGTCGCGATATATTGACATTATAAAGTTCCGTTCTGCTGGAAACAAATCCTATCTCGTAGGTGCCACGCTCAAACAGTTCTAGTACCATAAGGTGCTTTGCTGCCACAGCAAAGTAATCCTGTGACGGAGTTTTCACAACCAAGTTACTGTTTTGGAGAATAGAATCTACCTCTTCTTCGGTATATATATCTTGAAGCTTAAATTCAAGCCCAATAACCGCTCTGTCTTCAATTTGAATGGAATGCCTTTTACCGAATCGGTAAAACTCATTACTAAGAAAGATTTCTTCGACTATATCTTCCTGTTTAATGTTTTCGGAACAATCTAATGATTGAGACTTGCAAAATGCATTCACAATAAAATCCGCCTGCGGAGAATTTAAAAGCTGTGGCGAGGAAGCAGCATTTACAGATGTTCTCCCAAAGAAGCAAAAAATAGTACATATCGTGTAAAAAGAAAACAATAATCTTTTCATAAATTGTCCAATATAAATAAACTGAACTACTAGCCCAATCTTTCACAAATCTCTCTGTACTGGGCAATTCCCTCGTCGACTTCTCCAAAGTACAGTGGCCTTCCTTTGTCCAAAACTAGCACTTTGTTGCAGAACTTTTTAATATCTTCCATATCGTGACTCACAAACATAATCGTCTTTCCAGATTCTTTCAAATCTGTAATCTTTGCCAGGCTTTTTTTCTGGAAATCTGCATCACCAACTGCTAGCACTTCATCAAGCAGGTAAATATCAGATTTTGTCTGAATAGCGATAGAGAAGGCCAATCGCACCTGCATACCTGAGGAATAGTTTTTTAGCGGGGTATCAATAAACTCGCCTACTTCTGCAAACTCAACTATTTCCTTAAATTTATCTTCAATGGTTCTTCTGCTCATTCCCAAGATCACTCCATTTAGGAAAATGTTGTCGCGAGCTGAGAGTTCAGGACTGAATCCCACACCCAGCTCCAAAAATGGCGTTAATTTCCCTCTAACCTGGACCTCTCCGCGGTCTGGAAGATAAATTCCAGCTATAATCCGGAGCAGAGTAGTTTTACCGCTGCCATTCCGTCCTATCATTCCCACAAAATCTCCTCTCTGAATCTCAAAACTCACTTCTTTTAATGCTGTGAAAACCTCATGATCAACTTTTCTAAACGGATTAAGGAAATAACTTTTCAAAGAGAAATTCTTCTCCTTTGGTATTGAGAACTCTTTTGTTACGTTTTGTACTTGAATCGAATATGATTTATTGTTTTTCATAACTTCCAATTGAACTTATCAAGGCTCTGAAATAGTTCTCGCTGAACATTTTTGCTTTTTTGTCTCCAGTCAAGCTTTTCATCCCCCATATGACTGAACGTCCAAATGTTCTAGCAAAGAAATAGAGATATTTTAAAACTCCAAAATATTCCCTCACAAACCAAAGTCTATTTCTAGTCCCATAAAAAGTTTGTCTTTCCGTAACCTGTCCTCCACTGCTTCCCCAAAAGTAATGATAACAGACAGAATTTGCAACGAATTTTGTTTTATATCCGACTCTGGCAAGCCTGAAACTTATCTCTGTGTCTTCATTATACATAAAATAGGAATTCTTCAATAATCCAACTCTCCGCAGCAGATCAGTTCGAATCGCCATAGATGCACCGCACCCCGCATCAACCAGCATACTGGGCAACTCTCTATCAAACTCGAATATATTTCTATCTACAAATGTCATCTCCTTGCACAGGAAATCACTCCCAGCGTTTTGTATCACATTTCCCCCGCTTACATTGATTTTCACGCTTCCAGGGCCTTTTAATTCTTTTTTTATTGACCCAGAAAACACCTTGATACCGCCGTTTGAGAGTGTCACTTGCAATTTCTCTGCATTCTCACGATCAAAAGGTACGGCAAAACTATAGATTTTTAATTTTTCGAGACTTTTGGGTAATTCCACAAGCGAACCTTTCTTATCAAATCCATCTGTGTATTCAAGAGAATGATACCTTAAATCCCCTATTTGAATAGATTCTAAAACACTATCCTCTCTTGGGATGATTACAATTTGTTGATAAGGATGATAAAGGAGAATTTTAGACGTGCAAATCCCAATATCTCTTTCGGCAAAACCCGCAATTAAACTATTTAACCAACCCTTTCCTACTTTTACATCATTATTCAACAGCACTGCAAATTCGAATTTTTTATTCTTTAGAATTTTCTCTAAACCTGTATTGTTACCTTGTACATAGCCACTATTCGTTTTCAGTTTTATTATCTCAAGGCGCTTATCGTGCTTCTTAATTCTCTCTAAGAATTTTACTGAGCCATCTTCTGATCCATTATCTACAACCACGATCTTGAAGCTTGGGTATTCCTGGTCTAGCACCGAAACAAGATTCTGTTTTAAGAAATTCAGACCGTTCCAGTTTAAGATAACAACTGCAACTTGTGGAGACTTATTCATAAAGAATCGTAAGTCATAGTTAAAATTTCTCTGCAATCCTTTTTACATTCTTCCTGAAGAAAAGTGTACCAACTATCAGCAATACCACAACTAAAATTGCAATAATAAAAATCCCGCGAGTATAGGTTATCTTCCCATAGATTAGTGCGTCTCTTGCCGATTGAATGAGTATCGTCAACGGATTTAGAAATACGAGTTTTTTCATAACAGCCGGAAGCGCATCCACAGGATAAAATATTGGAGTCGCATAAAATAAAAGCTGCATTACAAGCCCTGTCACATGTTCGAGATCCCTAAGTTTCACCAAAATAATCGAAGTAAAAAACGATAGCCCATATATGCCAAAAAAGAGAATTATGCATATGACAACAAAATATATCATTGAACCAAAGGTTGGAGAAATCGGGTTGAAAACAACGAAAAGAGCTAGAATAAAAAGATTTACGACAAAGTTTATCGTTGCCATTATGTGAGAGCTGGCAAGGGCAATTTCTCTTGGGAAGTTCACCTTGAGAACAATATGCGCCATCTGCAACAGCCCTTTCATACCATATACTACTCCATCGTTCACAAAATAATAGATAATTATTCCAAGAAGCAAATAAATTTGATAATTCTCAACCCAGCCGCCTTTAAAATTTGAGAAAACAAAGTACAAGACAACGAATGTCATGAGCGGCTTGATAAGAACCCAGAGAAATCCAAGTACAGAATTGTTATACCTAAGCTTGAAATTTGTCCTGACGAGTTCTATGAGGAGATCTTTTTTGTTATGGAATGTTTCCAACACAGCCGTACTAATAATTAAATGTGCAAGCGGAATTATACCATGTATAAACTGGTATTAGAATTGACATACTGTACTCATCGGGAAGATATTACCCACCTAAGACTTGCAAAGGAATGGAGCCAGGTGAGAGAATTGGGTAATACTTTACATTACCAATGTCTCAACCATGACTCCAATCATATCTTACAAAAA
>Ga0180007_10007360_pt1 | contig 10432 bp, 10 predicted proteins | sample MM_PC_MetaG_FD_121122 | JGI IMG/M metagenome (GOLD analysis project Ga0180007, IMG submission 121122) | Groundwater microbial communities from the Aspo Hard Rock Laboratory (HRL) deep subsurface site, Sweden - MM_PC_MetaG | ecosystem: Environmental > Aquatic > Deep subsurface > Groundwater...
ATAGGTTGTTTGGCACCGCATGCCTCACATACAAGGAAAACAAAATCGCCTTCTTGTGCTATTTTTGTGTCAGGTCTACCACACTTTTCGCAAATTACGTATTGTTTCACATAAGACTCTATTTTTCTATTGACTTGGTCTTCAGGAAAGTTTCCCTGGAATATCATTTTGCTGTCTTTCTCTTCAAAGGATGTAGCAAGCTCCTTTAATAGAAACTTTAAAAAATGCTTTTTATCACGTCTTAATTTGCTTATAACTTCATTGAAATTAATGAAAATTGTCTTTGGACCCTGCTTCAACAGCTTTGCCTTGGGCATTTCAAACCTCTCACCGCTGCCTTTTTTCTGCAGAACCTTCTTCAATCCACGTGCGAGAAGCTCTTCGTAATTCATATAAACCATCTTTACATTGATGGGTTTATAAAATTTTTTATCTATGTTAATTCATGGCTAAAATTATTGGCGATCATATTGGCTCAACTTTTGATGATTTTTTAGTTCTTCCAGGCTTACCTGAAGACACTCTTTCACCAGAATCTGTAAATTTGAGATCAGAGATATGTGGAATAAAGCTTGGTTTGCCATTCTTTACAGCTGCTATGAGATCTATAACAGGAAAGGAAATGGCGCTTGCAGCTGGCAAAGCTGGCATGATGGCTGTTGCTCCAAGGGGTCTGAGCATAGAAAAGCAGGCTGAAATTGTAAGATATGTTAAAGAGAATGAAATAAAACCTGGTAAAATGGAATCCATAACAGATCCTGTTATTCTTTTTGATAATGAAAAACTTGGTGATGCTACTAAAAAAGCAAGAGAATATGGTCATTCCAACATGCCGGTTGTTACAAAAAAGATGAATTTAGTAGGAATGTTTGTCTATACCCCAAGCAAGCATGATAGAATGAATGCTGACATAGCAATAACAAAAGTGATGGAATCGTTTAAAGATGAATCAAGTAATCGTGCTTTGGATGTTTTTACTGAAAACATGGATATCGAAGAAATGAGAAGAATTTTTGATGAAAAGAAACATAGAATCATACCTGTTATTGATGATATGGAAAGGCTCTCAAAGGTTGTGTTTATGCAAAAGGAAGAATCTTACAAAGTGGGAGCTGCTATTGATACGCATCCTGGATGGGAAGAAAGAACTAAAGCATTGACTGATGCAGGTGTTGATATGATTTTTATCGATACATCAGACGCCTTGAAATCGTTTGCAATAGAGCTTGTTAAAAAATACAAAGAATTATTTCCTAATGGCCCTCCTATATGCGCAGGAAATGTAGTCACTTCTGAAGCATTTGATTATCTTGTAGAAGCAGATGCTGATGCTATAAAAGTAGGCATGGGTCCAGGTTCAATATGCACAACTAACCAGGTTCTTGGTATAGGAGCACCTCCTCTCTGGGCACTTATTGAAATTTGCAATAGAAGAGATGAATATGCGCAGAGTAACGGAAAGTACGTTCCAGTTATAGTTGATGGTGGAATAGAAAACACAGGCAACATGACTGTTGCTATGACACATGCTGATGGCTTAATGGGAGGAAAGCTTTTCGGCAGTTTTGATGAATCTGCTGGAGAGAAGATAAAAAGAAACGGTAATATTGTCGGTGTAAAAATATACGGTGAAGCTTCAAGGGAAGCTTTTGAAACCACAGGAGATATGAAAAGGTATTCATTGCCTATAGGCTCTGATTCTATTGCATCGTTCCAGGGCATTAGCGGTCTTGTTTCCTACAAAGGCAAATTCAAGCCAGGACTTGAAACATTCACAAAAACTTTGAGAGAGGCATTGTTTCATGCCGGATGCAAAAATCTTAAGGAGTACAGGAAAAGGGCTGTTCTGATAAGACTCTCTGAGAGGGCAAAACAAATAGCAAAACCTCACGGTGTGCAGGTGGTTGGTGAGTAAATGGATAGGGTTGTGTATGGAGGCCAGTTTGGTGATGAAGGAAAGGGCAAAATAGTTGATTATTTTGCAGCTCAAATGGAAAATTTAGAGGCTGTTGTTAGATATCAAGGCGGGACAAATGCCGGGCACACTTTTTTAGGAAAAGATGGTAGAGCAATAAAATCACACGGAATACCATCAGGCATACTGACACCCGGAATAATGAATTATCTGCTTTCAAAGGTGTATATCAATCCTGTTAAATTGGTTGAAGAAATTAAAAATCTTCATAATGAACATGGCATAGAAATTACACCAGACAATTTTGGTATAAGTGGAAGGGTAAACATAACATTGCCTTATCATATTGACAGGAACGCTCTAGACGAACACAGAAAGGGAAAAAGAGTTTCAACGCGCAGGGGCATTGCACAGACAGCTGCTGACAAATATAATTATGATGGAATAAGAATGGCAGATTTTGTGGATGATTATTTTACTGAAATATTAAAAGATGAACTAAAGAGAAACATGTATTTATTGAATAGAGATTTGCCTGAAGATTTCAATCTTTCTGTTCCATTAGATGCCAATGCTTATCTGAAATTGCTTAATCCTTCAAGAAAGTTTCTGAAAGATTTTATTGTGGATGAATTTGATTTGAGAAAAAATAAAAAAGGTGATTGGTTATGTGAGGGTGCGCAGGGATTTCTGCTAGGAATTGACCACGGTCCTCAGGGAAATACTGCCTCCAATCCCCACGAAACACCTTATCCTGTTGATGAAAGAATCATGGTCATGAAAGCAATTCCTTCAAGGGTTGGTGATGCGCCAAGAATAGGCTTACTACCAGAAGAAATTGCAAAAATTGTCAGTGGCAAAAAGGGTGAAATAGACGCAGAATTTGGTGCTACAACTGGTTTTAGAAGAGATGTCTGCTATTTTGATGGCGTCGCTGGAAAATATGCCGCAACTATGACAGACCCTGATTTTGTTGTTCTAACAAAGCTTGATAAAATGAGAGGAGTTCCTTTAAAAATTATAACAGGTTACAATACAGGAAATGGTATTATACATCATGTTCCACAGGAAAGGGCTTTATATGAAGAATGCTCAAAACATGAACCAGAATTAATGGATCTCCCTATATGTCATGAGGATATTTGCGGTGAAACAGATTGGAAAAAATTATCAGGAGAGTACCATGAAGTAGTTAAGATAATAGAAGATGTTTGTGGCTTTAATATAAGATATTTATCAACCGGTGTTAGTAGAAACGATATAATAGAAAGATAGTTATCATATCCCTTAAAATTTAACATTTATATACCATAAAACCTAATAATAACTACATTGTTTGCACAGATTTTTAGTATCTAAGAAACAGATGCTCTTTCGATGGGGATCGAATAAGCGTTTTTGAACCGAACATTAGTGAATTTGGTTATCCAATTGGGGAATTGGATACAAAGCTAGTTTTATGTATATACTTGGTAAAACATACTTAAAAACTATTCTGCACTGGGATGTATGTTTTTGAGTATATGTTTATAGGCTATCGGTTTGGATTGGCCTTAAAATAAAAGGGGAGAGGTGAATCAAATGGATTCGATTATTCAAAAAGTGTTTGAAAATGAAATGAGAACCATCGAAGAGCCAACAGTTAGAAACGACAGTTTTGGTGGCTTCTCAAATGAAATACCACCAGCAACTCCAACAACACATCTAGTGCAGCAATCACCAGTTGAGAACATAGATCAAGCTGTAATGGATGAATTTGGTCTTGACAGTTTGCAGGCTAAAATACTTGTTATAGGTGTTGGTGGTGCAGGAAACAATTGCGTAACAAGGCTCACTGAAATGGGTGTAGAAGGAGCAGACACAATAGCAATTAACACTGATGCAAAACATCTTAGCATCAGCAAGTGTGATAAAAAATTATTGATAGGAAGAGATCTCACTAGAGGTCTTGGCGCAGGAGGATATCCTAATACAGGCAAAAAGGCTGCAGAAGAATCTGAGAAAGAAATAAAGAAATTGTTAGATGGCTGTGATATGCTTTATCTTGTTTGCGGTCTTGGTGGAGGAACAGGCACAGGTGCAGCACCGGTAATAGCAAAATTAGCAAAAGAAATGGGAGCTATTGTAATAGGCTGCGTAACATTGCCTTTCAAAATAGAAGGTGCAAGAATGGGCAAAGCAGAAGATGGTTTGTATCAGATGAGACAGATCTGTGATACTGTTATGGTAATAGAAAATGACCGTCTTTTGAAGATAGCAGGCGATTTGCCATTACAAAAAGCTTTTGGCGTAGCAGACAACCTAATATCAACAATAATAAAAGGTGTAACTGAAACAATCGCAACACCATCCTTGGTTAACTTAGATTACGCAGACGTAAGGACAATAATGCATTCTGGTGGTGTAGCAAGCGTTGGATTCGGTGAATCAGATACCAAGAACAAGGCTGAAGAAGCTGTTATGAAAGCTATGGCCAATCCACTTCTAGAAGTTAACTATGAAGGCGGAACAGGAGCTTTAATCCACATAACAGGTGGTGAGGATCTGAAACTAGATGAAGTTAACCTAGTAGGTGAATACGTATCAAAACAGCTAGATCCAGAAGCGCAGGTTATTTGGGGTTCTAGAATTGACCCAACATTCAAAGGAAAAATAAGGGTCATTACAATAGTAACTGGAATCAAGTCCCCTTACATTTTAGGCCCAATAGCAATGGAAGAACAAGCTGGTAGAGAAGATTTTGCAAGAGATTTGGGCATTCCTGTAATAAGCAGATAAGGAGTAAAAAGTGAGTGAGGAATGGTTTAGCTATTCCTCACCCTCTCCTCTAAACCCTTTTCAAGAAAGGGTTTAATCCGAAAGGAGTTCATCCTCCAAAGTCGGACGAACTTCCGAAAACTAGTTTTATAATAGTTAACCATCGTATGGCTCTGAAAACATAAGTTTGACGAAAGGCCAGACATTACGATCGTTTTTTATTTGGAAATAAAGCTTTGATGCATAATCATGAATATATGCATCCATATCATCTTCTTTTTTTCTATTCCTAAAATTTTGAGCCTCTCTTAAATTTTTAGCTTCTCTTTTATCGGCAAATTCTGAATTATTTTCCTTTAGATAAAAAATGTCACCTAATTTTGAAAATAATTCATCAACAACACCATAATCAATATCCTTTTCAATGTATCCTCTTTGTTCCAGTTCTCTACAAAGGTCAGCTCTTCCGTTGAATCCTAATGCTCCGTGAAGAAGCTTGTGCACTAATAATATATCAATCGGATAGTTGTAAACGATATCAGAATCTAGAAGTTCTTTCAATCTATATCCGTATTTTTCACTTAAAATTAAATTTGCAGCTTCTTTGGTAGGTATAAAACAGTAATGTTCAAGTATGCTGGCGTTTCTTTTCCTAACACCTAAAATATCTTTTTCAAAAGCAGCTTCATTTATATCAACAGATCCAAAATCTTTTGATTCAGGACCACGATCAGCGGATATTTCCATAAACTCTTTCTGCTTATTTGTTAATTGATCATAATCAAGTCTTTTAGCAAAAACACCATTATCAGGCTCATATCCGTATAATTTTTCATTAGAATACAAAACCAATCCTTTTTCATCTGCATCTAAGACTACAATTTTACTGTCAACTTCTCCTATTCTGCTTGAAAATTCAACCGCTCTTGATATCGATTCCTTCAACATATTTATCACTAAATAAAAGTAACGAATATATGTTTATAAAGCTTTATTCGAGCTCAAAATTAGTTCTTTATCATACTACCGGCTTTTTCTTCTAATGCTTTTTCCAGGTCTTCGAAGAGGCAAATAACGACGCGTTTGCCACCATTTTCTAAAAAATTAATGCTGGCTTCTATCTTTGGTCCCATTGAACCAGACAAAAAGTGGCCTTCTTTGTAGTATTTTTTGGCTTCTTGGAGAGTGATTGTTCCAAGCTTTTGCTCGTTCTCTTTGCGCCAATTGAGGTAGAGCGATTTTATGTCAGTAAGTATGATTAAGGTATCAGCACCTATGTTTCGTGCTAAGAGTTCTGACGCTTTGTCCTTGTCTATAACAGCATCAACACCGAGTATCTTTTTTCCCTTTCTGAAAACAGGTATTCCTCCTCCACCACATGCGACCACGATAGCGTTTGGAACAGTTTTTTTAATTGTTTCAGCCTCAATGATTTCTTTTGGATCAGGCGATGGAACAACACGCCTAAAGCCGCGGAAGGTTTCTTTTACTGTCCAGTCCTTAGGCAATCCATTTTTTGTTTTGTATGATGGGCCAACCGGCTTAGTTGGATTCTTGAAAGCATGATCATTTTTATCCACAACAACACGTGTTAAGAAAGTAACAACATCTTTTTTGATCCCATTCTTGCGTAGCTCGTTTCCTAGAGATTCACATAACATGTAACCCATTAAACCCTGGCTCTCTGCTCCGCAGATGTACATAGGCATTTCAGGAACTTCTTTAGTTGCATCTTGTTGCATTAGGATAGCGCCAACCTGAGGACCGTTACCATGGGTTATAACAACCTGCCATCCCTTTTTGATTAGCTTGACTATCTCTTTAGAACCTTTATTTACATTTTTTATCTGCTCTTCAAAAGTTCCTTTTTGATCCTTTTCTAAGAAAGCGTTTCCGCCTAAAGCAATGACAGCTTTTTTGCCAGTCATAATAATAATTAGTCATTGCTTATTAATCATTTGTTTACAAGTTTAGCTTTTTTTATTAAGAATACACCAGAATCATTATCCATTCTTTTTTCGGATTCCAAAATCTCTATTCTCTTCTTGAAGAAAGGCGCATCAAGAACAGTCGTTTCTATTTCCCCGCCTTCACCCGAAGGGCTTATTTGATATTGTTCTTTTAATTCCACAAGTTTCTTTATTGCATCTTCATCTATCTCTGTTCCAAGCCAGCTCTCATCTAACTTGTATGCAAAAACACCAGAAACAATAACTTTGAATTTTTTCTCGACAAGCTCTTTTAGAAGTTTTTCTTGATTGATTTTCCATATAGGATTGATGCATTTCAATTCTAAATCATTGCATATTTTTTGTATTCTTTCTGATTGGTAGACAGATTCTATTGCGCCTGTAACAATGCCTTCTATTTCATACTTCTCTTTAGCTTCTTCTATCACTTCTTTCAGGTCTTCAAGCTCTTTTTCTTTTTCTCCTTTTGTTTCTTTTTTTATAAGAGGCAATCCTATAGCTTCTGCTTGAAGATCTGTTATTTCTATATTAGGTGTATGGAACATGTAGCTTTCCTTGTTTTTTGATATAACAGAAATTAAACAAACCACTTCATCATTCTGCATAGCTTTGAATAAAGCGTATGTAGAATCCTTCCCGCCAGAGAACAATACTCCTAGCTTCATACCCCTTGTTTATTGTAACTGCTTAAAAAGTTTCAGGAATGTTGCCTTCTTGGAGGAGAGTTTCTTCCATTAAGAAACTCTACATAATCAGCTACGTGCTGCAGGGCTTTAGAGAAGCCTGGTTCTATTCCCATGACAACTACTCTTTTGTTGTATTTTTTTGCAACCTGCAGGGCAGGAAGATAATCAGCATCCCTTGATCCAATTATAATTGTATCTATGTCTTTGTTGTGAGCAGCTTCAACAACAGCTACCGCCAGGGCAACATCAACATCTGCATCAGATTCTCCGCCAAGAACAACAACTGGCTCAAATCCTTGATTGGCTATTGCCTCTATTAATTTATCTGAAGCATGTTGATTCAAAAAAACCTTAGCCTCCATTAATCTTCCGTATCTTTGCGCTAATTTGCGAACTTCGTCTAAATCGAGATTAAACTCTTTTCTAATTATATTCGGTCCGTCAATATAGAAAGCGGCATTAGATTTAGAAGTAAGCCTTCCTTTATTTAAATTAAACAATACTATCACCTCTATTTTAAGATGACTATATGCATATCATATAGACCATCATTCTCTACGCGACCAATCATCGCAATTGTGGGAAACCCCAACAATATATATATCAAAAAATTGGATTGTGGGCTAATAAATGCAACATGAAACAATTAAATCCACAGAAAACTCAGCAGTTTTGCAATAGTATAAAGCACAGCTCCTATCACTGTATCAATAACAGAAAGCATTAGTCCACCAAAACCTGTAATTAGAGCTAACACTGGACCCAATATCAACAGTACTGCTCCGCATATAATGAGTACTAAGAGACCTTTCATTGCGCGTTTGGGTTCATGGAAGAAGGCGAATATTGCTCCTGCTGCTAGACCACCGAAATGTGCTATGTGGGCTACACCACCCATTTCTGGCTGGAAATAAATCACAATTGTTGTAGTCAATGCAAACATTATTGCTACAAATGCAAGCGGTAGGGGGAATATGTAAAAGTGTACGCGCTTAACCGGATTAAGCAGCATTGCTGCACCCATTAAAGCAAAAACACAACCTGAGGCACCTACAACAGGCATTCCGCTTGTGATTATAAAGGCAAAACTGCCAATGAGTCCTCCGACGAAAAAAATGGAAAGATACCATTTCTTTTCAACTTCATTCTCTAGTACTTTACCAAAGAAGTACAAACCGATCATGTTGAAAAATAAGTGAGAAGCGCTTGCATGCAAGAACAAAGATGTGAACCATCTCCATACCTCTCCCATCTGTGAAGAAGATAACGCAAAGTTTTCAAAAACTGCGTTCATCATCTCTTCTGGCATGGAGAACACTAGAAGGAATATGGCTATGTTTATGATTATCAGAGCATAAGTTATCTTCGGTCTCTTGTAGTCGGGGTCCATATATTTTATTACCTAAATCCAATTATTAATATGCCTAAACTTTCTGATGCTGATACATTGAAGTTAATGCGAAAGTACAGAATACCATATCCTGTTTATTCTATTGTAAAGACAGAAGACGAATGTGTAAAAAAAGCCAATTCGATCGGTTATCCAATTGCATTGAAAATTGTTTCAAAGGATATCGTACATAAAACAGAATCTGGTGGTATAGAGATCGGTTTAGAGAACGAAAAGGAAGTTCGTTTCGCTTTCAAAAAAATCATGGCAAACGTGAAGAGGAAGCAACCTCGTGCAAAAATAGATGGAGTTCTAGTGCAACAGATGATATCAGGGCATGAAACAATCATTGGTGCAAATTATGATCCACAGTTTGGTCCAGTTATCATGTTTGGTTTGGGTGGCATTTTTGTTGAAGTTATGAAAGACGTTACTTTTAGACTTATACCTGTAGAACGCAAAGATGTTCAAGAAATGATAAAAGAAATTAAAGGCTACAAAATCCTTCAGGGCGTCCGCGGAGAAAAAGCTGTAAACATTAAAGCTATCGAAGATTTTCTTCTAAAGGTCTCAAAAATGATCGAAAAAGAAAAGAAAATAAAAGAATTGGATCTTAATCCTGTTTTCGTTAGTTCTAAAGGCGCTGTCGCAGTTGATGCAAGGATTATTATTTAATTTTATCGCTAGCATATTCTATGTAAGGATTAGCTACTTCTGATAATTCATCATCTTCGTTTACAGCATCATTGAAATTTTCAAGTAATTTATTAAAATCTATATCGAGATCAACATTTTCTGGATTATTTTTATCAGCTTCAACTAAAGCTGTTGATGCCCTAAATTTTGGGAAGATTTCAGGATCTTCATAAGCAACACTTTTCAACACTTCCAATAAATTAGAATGTTCTGAGTGAATATATGATTTTGTTTTAAACAAAGAAGTTGCAACAGTACCACCATAATCTCTTATATTATCGTTTTCATTTCTGAGAAGTTTTTCTGATTTTATATATTCAGATCCGTCTGTTCCTTCTTCTATTAATGTTTTTTCAAGTTTTGGTATTAAAGTTTCGTCTATATATGTCCAATCATCATCTGAACCTTTAATGGCATAACTTAAACCATCACTAATAATATCTGTAGCTGTTCTGCTCATAATATATCTTTAATAACAGCCTTTATAAATGTTTCGGTTTTACTATTGAATAGTCACAAAATTAACTTATTGTGGTTTATCCCTAGCCTTTATCATCAGCCCACCGCTAGATGCTGCAAATCTGTGGAGCATTGTTGATATCGATACCAACATGCCTTGTATCTCTCCTGCGTCTATGGTCATTTTTTCTGGTTCGAGTATCTCGATGCTACTCGGTCCGTAATTCATTACAATGAAAACAAGCGTATCAATGTCCTTTGTCAGTGCTTCTAGTTCAACAATAGCAGAATAAGCCTTTGGTATGTCTCTGTATGGGCTTGCTGTTTCAATAACTTCCTTGAAGTCTTTTCTGTAAACGAATATACTGTCTTCTGAAGCCATTTTCTCAACATGCTTTTCAAGAGCTTCCTTTGTCTTTTTTGGATCTATTGCAAGAACTTCCATCATCATTCTGCTCTTAATCCATCCGTTTTTCATCTTTTTGTTTATTTGATCTTGTAGGTCTTTGTCTTCCATGGTATCTTTTTGTGAGATATATTTATAAAAGATTAGGCACAT
>Ga0180007_10007361_pt1 | contig 10431 bp, 7 predicted proteins | sample MM_PC_MetaG_FD_121122 | JGI IMG/M metagenome (GOLD analysis project Ga0180007, IMG submission 121122) | Groundwater microbial communities from the Aspo Hard Rock Laboratory (HRL) deep subsurface site, Sweden - MM_PC_MetaG | ecosystem: Environmental > Aquatic > Deep subsurface > Groundwater...
CGAACCCTCGATCTTCTCCGTGACAGGGAGACATGTTAACCACTACACCACGCACCCAAGTTATTCATTTGTGGCAAGAGATTACCATGGATTTCTAGTTTTGACAAGGGTTGGTAATGATATACTTCGAATATATGCCAGAAATCAAAGTCAGCTTGAAATCAAAAGAAGGGGATCGATCTATCTACGAAGTTGAAGTTCGAGAAGGGGATTCGGCCACGAAACATGAAGTTGAGGTCCAAGATTCGTACGCGCAGAAATTGATTGGAAGCCGCTCCTCGATTGAGGAGCTGGTTCGGGATTCATTTGAATTTCTTCTGGAGCGTGAATCAAAAGAATCCATCCTTTCGCAATTCAATCTTAAAAAAATCGAGTTTTATTTTCCGGAGTTTGCATCTGTCATCTCGACTGAAGCGTAAGCGAAATGGAGAGATCTTTCTGAAAGATTTCTCCGCTGCGGTCGAAATGACATAGTTGGTTCCCTCGTGATGTCGATTTTTTTATTCTACTGGAACGCCTCTTTTATAATTAATGAAAAATGTATCTGGCACATCTTTGACAAAGCCGGCCCAGCCCTGCCCATATAATTCAATCACTTGTTCTTCATTATTAATCCAGCGGATAGTGCCACTTACGTCAGAGACAATATAAACTTTGGGATCAGTTTGAATTTTGATCATTGTGCCGGGTTTCATTGTGACATTAGTAGACAATCTGTAGCCTGCAAGTTGTTCGTTCGGAAGTGTGACGACACCTGAAAAGTCAGAAAACCATGTGAAATAAGTTGCGCTGTTTGGGAAAACGCTACGAGTTCCATTTGCGCGCAGACAATAAACAGTGTCGCTTAGTGCGCTTTTTGCCAGCATGGTGCACTCTAAATTCCCGGGCGTGAATAAGGATGCAGGACCGTGATAGCGATCATAATCCGCGTGCGTAAAATATTGATCGTGTGTATTTTCACCGAACGTATCTAGCCAGTTTAAGATCGCGCGAATATCCACCAATTCATAATCCACAACCTCTTCAATACCCGGTGAAATCTCGCGATACAAAATTCTAGTTGCCATTCCGGTTAGATTATTATCTGTATCAACTCCGGCACCACCAGAAGCGCCAGATGAAATTTTTGCATCAGTTTTAACCATACCTTGTTCAAGTCCGGTGATTTCGCCGCTCGTAATAGTTTGCTTTCCGTTCGCAATACTAGGATAAGCAATTATAGATAGGAGATCGCCAACCTCGGAGAATTCATCTGTTTTAAGATACGGAAATTCTTCGAGCTCTCGCTGCTGCAGGCGGTCGCCAATCTCAAGAATTGCGAAATCGCGGTTATTATTTTGATCAAAAACGTATTTTATCCAATCAGCTTCATAATAGACCCGCGGCTGATAGGTTAGATCGGTTATAAATCCCACTTCACAGTAATTAGCCGGTATCAAAGTTTCTACGTCCATAACGATATGCGCATTTGTGAGCACGTATCCTTTTTCAGAATTGATAACCACACCTGAGCCCTGACGGTTGCCACAATGCACCATGACAACAGCCTGTCGTGTTGTAAAAGGGATGTCTGCGGCAGTTACAATCGAAGAACTCAAAATCCCCGCTAGTATTAAAAGGGGGATGAATTTATGGGAATTACGAATTACGAATGAAGTGTTACGAATGTATGAATGCATATTGCGAATGCAAGAATATTAACATTCTGCTATGATCTTGTCATCAGAAGAACCTACAAGATACCGGCTACAAGCCACAAGCTAATATATGCCAACAATATTTTCTAAGATAATTGCCGGTGAGATACCGTGCCACAAGATTTGGGAGGATGATGATTTTTTTGCGTTTTTGGATATTAATCCGATTCAACCGGGACATGTTTTGCTTGTTACAAAAAAAGAGGTTGAACTTCCCTTTGACTTGGATGCTGAGATGTATTGCGCTTATTTGTTGGCAGCTAAACGTTTGATTGATCCAATACGCCGCGCAATGGGAAGTGATAAGGTTGGATTGATAATTGAAGGGCTGGAAGTTCCGCACGCGCATATTAAGTTAGTGCCAATTTCAAAAGCAGGGGATTTGGATCAGTCAAATGCAAGATTGGCGAGCGCAGAAGAGCTTGAAGCAGTGGCAGAGAAAATAAGGCAGGAAATCGGCACTCTGTCATCCTGAGCGGAGCGCGAGCGTAGCCGAAGGATCTGGCCGCAATGAGGCAGGAAATTCAGTGGGTATGCAGTAGGTATGTGGTAGGTAAACAGTAGTCAAATTAATTCGTACATTTCGTATATTATTCGTAATTTCGTAGACCAAATATGAAAAACAATCCAATAAGCTCTTTTGCCAGTCACGTAGTTAATCAGATGATTTTGCTCGGAATAGGTTTTATCCTATGGGCCATTTTATTCATTGTGTGGCCAGCAAGTTTCATTTATCTGGTAGCGGCATTCTTTATCATCTTTGGCGTACTGAGCATTTTTTACGCATTAAAGATTCGTAAGATTAAGAAAGATATTGAGAAGGTTGTAGGTAAAATCATTTAATAGGTTCTTGGTAAGAAGATCATCAAATCCCCCTCTTGGGTTAAGAGGGGGTTGTGGGAGTTACTGTAGAAAAGAATATGTCACAGCTTTTTAATGATTCGTCATTAAAAGAAAGGCGTCGAATCTTAAGAATAGACTAAACAGATGTCGAAGGACTTCTATGGTCTCGTTTAAGGAATAAACAAATTGGAAAAAATTTATTTTGAGATAAACAAGGAATAGGAATTAACCCCACCAACCTCCCCTTAAGCTGATCAAGGGGAGGATTTGATACAAATCTGCATAAAAAAAGCCCCAGCTGCGTGCGAACACACAACTGGGAGCGAGTACTTCGAGTAAAGAGCTAATTCTTGATACGAACCACCCAACATTGGGTGACGTCCCAGCAGGACTTCCCGTTTTTAGGCGGGTTCTTCTTTGCCTTTGTGCCTTTGCAGTTCACAAAGGCTGGGGTTTTATTTTCTTTGGACACGCTTTTCCACGCATCCAGACTAATTTGAAAGCAGGTCGGTGTTCCAGTAGCTTGCCAACGCGTGCCTTTTGTAGCCTTGACTACTGAGGCGATCGCACCAGCAGAAACAGGAACCACTTCCCACTCGATCGGCTTTGGCTTAAGGGGCGTACTCGGTTTGGACTCAGCGGTCCTTACCGGTTCCACCTTATTAGGCCTTGGCTTAGTTCTAGCCTTAGCAGTTGCGGTTGGCTTAGCTGCTGTGGCCTTCTCCGGACTTTCGTCCGAAAGATACAAACCAAATGTATAGGATAGAGCGCAAATCGCTCCAACCAACCCAACAACCTGCCAGTATTCTTTGAACCAAAGCTTCGCAGCTTCGATGGCAATCCCTACACGCATGTCGTGTTTAGGCTTGTCAGCCGGAGGCTTAAGCGGAGCAAATAGTCCGTTATCCGGATCCTTGATCGTTTCCGAACTTGGAACTGTATCACCAGCCGGTGCCGGAGCAAGCTGTCCCAAGATTGAACCGCTGATTGCCAACGGGTCAGGGACAGATTGAGGAGCGCTGCTTATGTCTGCAGGAAGCTCCTCTTTTTCCAGAACAGTTCCATCCGTCAGATCGATATCACCGTCCTCAAATGGTTTGGGGCTGGGCGGCTTCTTATGCCGCTTAAGTTGACCAAGCTGGAATTCAGCAGAAGGTCTGGATTCAGGTCCAAAACCGATTTTTGTGGAACCGGCCCCGGATTGAACATGTCGCTCAGACGAAACCGGAGCCTCGTCCTCGTGGACTTCAGCTTCCGATCCTGCGACCGGAGTCTCATCTCTGTCGCAGACTGCAACAGCGACGCCTTTGCGAGTTGCCAGGAAGCGAACCCTGTCATCAACGAATTTCAGATCAGAGACAATTTCGAACGGTCCCCATTCACTATTACCGTGATAGACATAGGCAGCGTCGCCAATTTTTGCGCAGAACAGGGGTAGCCCGGCTGCGAGGTTTAGATTCCATATCTCTGTCCATGGTCCACGACTCTCCGTGGTTCCATCCACCACCAGCCATTCGTTACCCTCTTTGGCGGCGTAGAGTGGATTGCGAAGATTAGTCCATGTGAGCTCTTTGATTTCATCGTAGGGCTCGCCATAATCACCATCTTCATAGATATTTGCCGCCGGTACCAAAACCGCGAACTTTCCACCGGCACGCTCGATTACTCGAGGATCCAGATTTGGTTCGGGGTCTGACACCGTACCTGGCACCGTACCTGGCACCGTACCTGACACCGTACCTGGCACCGTACCTGGCACCGTACCTGGCACCGGGTCTGACACCGTACCTGGCACCGGTTCGGAAACAGGAGCCGGTTTCGGTTCAGATGCAGGAGCAGGCTCAGGTGCGGGAGGCTCAGGCTCAGGAGTTGGTTCCGGTACCTCAGGCTTTTCAGCCATTGGCTCCGGAATGTCATCCATCCGCCCTTTGCGAATCGCATCGAAGCACTTTATGGATTCCTGTGATCCGTATGGTCCATAAGTATCTGCGCCATGAGTGACATAGTAGAATTCGCTCCGTTTTGATAGGAACAGGGGTCTGTCATCCACAAGTACCATGTCATCGAAGACGTAGTCGTACGGTCCGTACCATGAGCCATTGTGAGCGACAGAATGGCCTTCGTTGGGCACGTTATACTTAAGAATTCCATTCACACATTTCAGATTGAGTATCTTAGGATGGGGTCCATAGACATGCTCGCCGTGAACGACGAACCAGTCTTGATCTGACAGCGCGGAGTAGTAGGGCGCACCCTTCTCATCCTGTCGCAGACCTTCGATTTTATCGAACTCAGCGCTTTCCACACCGTTCCAGATTACAACGAACTTGTCGCCTCGTTTTTCGGTACGAATACCGACTTCCGGTTCTGGTTCGGGGGCTGGCACGGGGGCTGGCACCGGGTCTGACACAGGAGTTGATTTTGGTTCAGATTCCGGATCAGAACTGTGAGCGGGATCAGATTCAGGGCTGAAACCGGGTGACCCTGGCTCGATCGTGACTTCACTATCGCGCACAGACAGAATGCGACCGTCATGATCCTTTGCGCCATATGTGAGTTTCCCAAAATAGGTATCATTGTTGAATCGCAGAGGATTCAGAATCTCAGCATAAGGCATGGACTGGGTGTAGTTCTCGACTACGTACCAGTCGGCGTTAAGCCGAGCTGTATAAGCGAAATCTTCTTGACCGTCGTAAATGACGGGGCCGATTTCAGAGTAGCTCTTACTGGGAATGGTGCCATGCACCACGTACCAGTCATCATTACCATCTTGCGCTTTGTACAGGGGCTTGCCATCCACATCGAAGATTACATCTCCGATTTTTTTGTACCACTTGCCCTCTGATCCATCGTAAACGATGAACCAGTGATCATCCTTCTCAGCACGGAATGCCGGCAAGTCGTTGATCACGCAGAGGTCGCAGGCCCGGTCGTAGGGTCCGTAAGTTTTTACACTCACGTGCACAACAAAGAACTTGTTAGTTCTTGGAATGTGACCGATATAGATGTCGCGACCTTGGCTATCCTTGGCTCGCTCCAAGATCAAGTCTTGGGGGAATTTATGAGGCTTTGAACCCTCATATTCGACACCTGAGTCATTATCCTCATCAGTTTCGATGCGAAGCTTTTCATTAGGCTCGTCTTGCGACTCATCTCGCAGCGCATCTAGTCCTCGTTCGAACTCCTCATTAGAATCCGGAGCAGGTTCACTTGTTTGAGCGGCTTGCTCTCGAAGTTCTTCTTGCGCGTCAACTCCGATGTTGAGCGTGCCGGACGCAGATTGATCCACGGGAGCGTCATCCGGAATGTCGACCGAATTTTCATCCGAATCTTCATCCTTGGATTGTTCCAATTTGGCTTTGACGCTGTCCCATGATGAATGAATTTGAGACTCATCGCCTCCAAGCTTATCAGCCGGCGGCGGTTCTGAACCTTTGACAGGCTCGGTTACACGGTCGTGAATGTCACCATTCAGCTGTGTAGCCTTTTTGGATGGTACAACACGAATCTCCCAAGTCTGCTTTTTTGTCGAACGTTTCTCCAGAGGTGTTCCGGCAAATTTCGGTCCGTCAGAGCCAGAAGAAGTGCCTTCATTTTTCTTGTCGTCCGTCATGTCTGATCTCCCTTCTCCGCTCTGCGGAATGGATTTGCGTTTTGTCACCCACCTATAGACAGGTAGGCTGTTTGTTTAAGTTGTCAAAATGCGCTTCTTCTGGTTAGAAAATACCAGCAGAAGAATAAAGAAAACTAGCATAAATTAGCATAAATGTCAAGTAAAACTGGCTTTTTGGGCGTTGTTTACAATGTTTGGCTTGTTGTATGTTTGCCGAGCAAGTATTCTATTATGTTATAGATCGAAACTCGTAACTCGCAACTTGTAATCCGAATTCTTAATCTATCATCTACAAACTACCACCTACCACCTAATTATGCCTCGACCTAAACCAGTAGTTTTAGCCATTCTCGACGGATTTGGCATTGCGCCTACAGCAGAAGGCAATGCGGTTAAAGCAGCCAAGATGCCAGTTTTTCAAAAGTTAATCAGTTCATATCCGGCCATGACTGTAAATGCGTCAGGAGACGCCGTGGGTTTGTCTTGGGGTGAAATGGGTAACTCGGAAGTCGGCCACCTCGCGATTGGGGTGGGGCGAATTTTTTATCAAAGTTTTCCTCGCATCTCCATGGCGATTGCCAACGGGGAGTTTTATGAAAATCAGACGCTTTTATCAGCCGTGGAACATGCGCTAACAAATAAAAGTAATTTACACCTTATGGGCTTGGTTTCTCCGGGAGCAGTCCACGCTTCTGACGAGCATTTGTATGCATTGTTGGAATTGTGTAAACGAAAAAAACTTGATCGCGTTTTCGTACACGCATTTTTAGACGGACGAGATACGATATTTAACAGTGGATTAGGATTTATTGAATCACTGGAGAAAAAGATGAAAGAATTGAAAACCGGTACGATCGCCAGTTTATCCGGTCGTTATTATGCAATGGATCGCGACAACCGCTGGGATCGAATTCAAAAAGCGTATGAAGCCATTGTTTTGGGTAAGAGCGATCAAGTTTCGGATTCAGCTACGAAAGCTATTAAAGAATCTTATGAAAAATCCGTTTATGACGAAGAGCTTGTTCCAACTGTAATTCAACATAGAGGAAAGCCCGTGGCAACAGTGCAGGATAATGACGCGTGTATTTTTTTCAACTTTCGACCGGATCGCGCCCGTCAGCTTACAAAAGCGTTTGTCTTGCCGAGTTTTGAAAAGTTTGAGCGCACGCAGATCAAAAATCTCTTTTTTGCGACTTTTGCAGAGTATGAAAAAGATTTACCTGTTCATGTAGTGTATCCACCTCAAATAGTCGATACTTGTCTGGCGAAGATTATTTCAGACGCCGGCTTAAAGCAGTTGCACATTGCGGAAACTGAGAAATACGCTCACGTTACGTTTTTCTTGAACGGCATGAAAGAAGAGGAGTTCCCGGGTGAAGATCGTGTGATCATTCCGTCTCCCGGAGTTTCCAGTTATGACAAGGCACCGGAAATGTCGGCATTTAAAATATCCGAAAGGATTGTGCAGGAGATCACCAAAGGCACATATGATTTTATCGTGTTAAATTTTGCAAATCCTGACATGGTTTCACATACCGGAGATGAGCAGGCCACGATCAAGGCGAATGAAGCCACGGATAAGGCTTTGGGGCAGGTTGTGAATGCGGCGTTGGCAGTTGGTGGCGTGGTTGTCATTACAGCAGATCATGGGAACGCAGAAGAGGTGAAAAATCTTACAACAGGCGAAATTGATAAAGAACACTCTACGAATCCCGTGCCTTTTGTTATTGTTGGTAAGCAGTTTGAGGGATTTAAAGCACCGAGCGGAGATGTGATCGGCGGAGATTTGTCCTTAACTCCGGCAGTTGGTGTTTTGGCAGATGTGGCACCAACAATTCTAAAAATTATGGAATTGCAGCAACCATCTGAAATGACAGGGAGCGCGTTGATTTAGCTGGTAGCTTGTAGCTGGTAGGTTGTGGTTTTTTTTCTGTCATTTCGACCGGAACGAAACGTAGTGTAGTGGAGCGGAGAAATCTTTTCGAAAAGATCTCTCCGCGTTGGTCGAGATGACAACAGCCTTTATGAAAAACGTCACCAAGGTTATAAAAACCCTGCAAAAGCATTACACCAAAAAGGGGGATATGGATTTGGGTTCGGCAGAGAAAACATTGATTGGCACACTGCTTTCTGCGCGCACAACTGATGTGCAGGTTTTAAAAGTTTTTCCGGGGTTTCGGAAGAAGTTTCCGAATTTTCGAGCGCTGGCAAAAGCTCGTATTTCCAATATAGAAAAAAGCGTCAATTCCATCGGGTTGTATAAATCCAAGGCAAAAGCGTTGAAAGGGCTGGCGCAGATAATCGTGCGTGATCATAAAGGAAAAGTTCCAAAAGAGATGGAAGATCTTATCAAGTTGCCGGGTGTGGGTAGGAAAACTGCGAATTGTTTGCGATACTATGCATTTGGAATTCCCGGAGTTTGCGTTGATACACACGTGTTTCGGATAACGCATCGCTTGGGCTGGACGCGCTCAAAAACACCGGAAAAAGTTGAACAAGATATAATGAAAATTGCGCCCGATAAACTGTGGGGAGAAATCAACCGCACAATGGTCCATTTCGGACGTGACATTTGTAAACCCAGAAAACCCGAATGCTGGCGATGTCCAATCTCCAAATGGTGTGAATTTAAACCTAAAACACGTAACACAAAACAATAAACATGTCATCTCGAGCGCAGCCGAGAGATCCCGTTCAGAAGAGATTTCTCCGCTTCGGTCGAAATGACAAATCATATGTTATTCGAACTTCAACTAATATCCTCAATACAACAAGTAGCAACCTCCAGTCCGCTGCTTATTGCGCTCGTCGATTTTTTAGCGCGCTGGCTCGTCCTGGCTTTCGCAGTGCTCGCGGTTTTTCTCGTTGTTAGCAATCGGAAGAAATATAGACATGCTGTATTAGAAGCGGCCTGGGCCGGGATCTTGGCTTTAGTTCTAAGAATCGGTCTTTCCAATATCATCCAACGACCGCGACCATTTATGATGCCGCAAGACGTGGATCTGACTTTTTCCAGACTCATTCCATTCCCAGTGGGCTCGTCTTTCCCATCCGGTCACACTGCTGTGGTATTCGCAATCGCAGCTGCCTTTGCATACGCCAATCCGCGTTTGGGCATAGCTGCATTCATTGTAGCTTTCTTGGTAGCGTTTGGACGTCTGGCTGCCGGGGTACATTATCCCACTGACATTTTAGGCGGAATTGTGGTTGGTCTCGTATCCTTCTGGTTTGTACGTTTCATGCATCATCAGCTGCGCAAACGAGATATAATCAAATCCGCGGAAATTCACAAACACGAATGAAAAAACTTTTCACACTAGCGATAATAATTATAGCTGCTTTGGCCGCGTTTTTTTGGTTTGTGCCAGCAGCGTGGATAAGCTTTTCATTACCTAACACGCCAAATACCAGAATCGAAATTACCGAGGGTCTTACTGCAGACAGGGTCGCAGATCTTTTGGTGGAAAAAGGAATAATCGCCTCCGCTTTTAAATATAAAATTTTTGCGCGTATAAATTCCGATGCAGGAAGTCCTATGACAGGGGAGTATGATCTCAAGGCCGGCATGAATTTTAAGCGCATTGCGCGTATTTTGGCGCTAGGTCCGGTGCGTAAGGAGCTGTCAGTTCGGATCATTGAGGGGTGGACAATCTATGACATTGAAAAAGCTCTGATTGAATTGGGGGTGGAAGTGCGACCCAGTGATTTTTTAGCAGAACGGTTTGAAGACGATTTTGAGTTTTTAAAGGATCTGCCAAAGGACGCAACTTTAGAAGGTTATCTTTATCCGGATACTTATCGAGTTTGGGAAGATGAATTACCGGATGCACTGTTTCGTCGTCAGCTGCAGGAGTTTCGTTTGAAGACTGTGGGATATGATGATGAGGCAAAGCGGCAGGGCAGGACTTTTCACGATATTGTTATTCTCGCGTCCATTGTGGAAAAAGAAGCGCGACATGATGAGGACCGGCCGATTATCTCTGGCATTTTTATGAATCGTCTGAATATTGGAATGGCACTGCAGTCTGACGCCACGTTGAATTATGTGACTCGCAGTGGGAGGGACCGGGGTACTGCCGAGGATTTGGCAAATGAGTCACCTTATAACAGCTATAAATACAGGGGATTGCCACCTGGGCCAATTGGAAATCCTGGTAAGCCATCTTTGGATGCGGCCATGAATCCAACAGATACGGCATATTGGTATTTTCTAACGGATGAGGATGGCAAGGCTTATTTTGCACGCACTTTGGATGAACATAGCCAGAATAGATACAA
>Ga0180007_10007362_pt1 | contig 10431 bp, 9 predicted proteins | sample MM_PC_MetaG_FD_121122 | JGI IMG/M metagenome (GOLD analysis project Ga0180007, IMG submission 121122) | Groundwater microbial communities from the Aspo Hard Rock Laboratory (HRL) deep subsurface site, Sweden - MM_PC_MetaG | ecosystem: Environmental > Aquatic > Deep subsurface > Groundwater...
CCGTCGCGGCCTGCCCTGCCTGTTTCCTGGTGATAATATTCTAAACTCTTTGGCATGGCGGCGTGTATGACAAAGCGGATGTTAGACCTGTCTATCCCCATGCCGAACGCGACCGTGGCGACTATAATATCCACTTCCTCACGGACAAACCTTTCCTGATTTTCATGACGGACTTCGTCCGTAAGCCCGGCGTGATAGGGGAGATTTTTAAAACCCAATTTGTTAAGTTTATCTGATATGGTATCTACATCGTCCCTGCGCAGGCAATATATAATACCGGGTTCGTCGTGATGTTTTTCCAGGACATCCGTTATCTGGTTTATAATAAGGATACGGGGCACCATCCTGTAAGTCAAATTCGGACGGTCTACAGGCGCGATATGTATCGCGGCCTTATCAAACCTTAACTGCTCGACGATATCATCCTGCACTTCTTTTGTCGCTGTCGCTGTAAAGGCGTGGACGCTTATTGACGGGAAAGTTTTTTTGATTATTCTTAGATTACGATAATCTGCCCTAAAGTCATGCCCCCAATGGCTTATGCAATGCGCCTCGTCTATCACAAAGAAGGAAACATTCGAAGACCTTAAAAGTTCCATAGTCTCGTCGTTCTGCAGGCGCTCAGGAGAAATATAAAGTAGTTTTATTTTTTGTTCCCGGATCTGGCTGATTATTTTTCTTTGTTCCTTGGCAGACAGGCTTGAATTCAGGTATTCTGCCCATGCTCCCATGTCCTTCAAGGCATCCACCTGGTCTTTCATAAGGGATATAAGGGGAGAAATAACTACCGCCATCCCGTCCCTGAGCAATGCCGGCAGCTGGAAACAAAGCGATTTCCCTCCGCCGGTAGGCAGGACAGTAAGGCTTTCCCTGTCTTTGAGGATAGAAAAGATTATCTCTTCCTGCAAAGGCCGAAAAGACGTATAGCCCCAGTATTGTTTTAAAACAGATAAAATTTGTTCGCGGGTATAATCCATGTCGTTACATTATAAAAGAAATACCGGGCGGGTCAAGTAATAACGGCCCTGGGATTTTTCAATTTTCATAGTTCTCGGCTGCGTCCCGATACTTCGGGACTCCGCTCGAACAATATTTTAAGGCAAAGTCTTGAGTTTGCTTAAAGCTGATATTCTTCGAGCGAGCGCAAGCGAGTCGAGAAGCCGGCAGCGCTTTCGCCGGCGAGGTATCCTGTGGAAAACGCGGCTTGTAGATTAAAACCGCCTGTATCCGCGTCAACGTCTATGATCTCGCCCGCGAAATACAGGCCTTTTACTATCCGCGAGGTCATTGTCCGGGGGTCTATGTTTTTTAAAGACACTCCTCCGCGCGTGATCATCGCTGTATTCAAAGGCCTTGCCTTGAAAACCCTGAAGCGCAGTGCCTTTAAAACAGATGCTAATGTTTTTCTGTTTTCCTGCGTAATATAACTGACCACTGTATCCTGCCGGACTTTTGAAATATCCAAAAATACATCTATAAGCCTGGCCGGTAAAAAATCTTTTAACAGGTTTTTTATCAGTTTTTTCGGGTTTTGCTTTATCTCTCTCAAGAGCCTTTCGTTTATCTGTTCTTCTGACAAAGCAGGTTTCAGGTCTATGTCCACATACACGTTTTTCCCCTGAGAAAGCCAATCAACTATCCGTCCGCTGAGAGTCAGGACCAGCGGGCCTGATATCCCAAAACCGGTAAATAACAGTTCGCCCACCTCAGACACTATAGTCTTCTTGCCGTCGGTAAATACCAGCCTGATATTTTTCAGTGCCAGCCCTTCTAATAGCTTTGGATAGTTTTCCTTGATAATAAGGGGCACCAGCCCGGGCATAGGCTTTACTGTGACATGGCCTAACTGCTCCGCGATCCTGAGCCCGTCTCCTGTCGAACCGGTGGAAGGATAAGACACTCCCCCTGTGGCCAGGATAACAGCGCCGCAGGAGATCATTGCCCCATTGTTTAACCGCAGGCTCTTTACCGCGCCTTTTTCGGTAATGATCTCTTTTACCTCAGCGTTATAAATGATCTTTACTTTATGCTTCAAGAGTTCTTTTTGTAAAACCTCGAGGATATCCGTGGATTTGTCAGTGACAGGAAAAACCCTTTGCTGTCTTTCTGTTTTTACGCTTACTCCCCTTTCTTCAAAAAAACTCATCAGGTCTTTATTAAAAAAGGCCTTAAAAGCATCCCTTAAAAATTGCCCTCTGCCGGAAAATCTCTCGAGAAACTCCTCCGGGCCGCACGCGTTCGTAAGGTTACAACGGCATTTTCCCGTCAATAAAAGTTTTTTTCCGAGAGAAGCGTTTTTTTCCACTAAAATAACTTTTCCCCGGAGTTCGCCTGCCCTGATAGCGGCCATCATCCCGCCGGGGCCGCCTCCTATAACCACTATATTGCTATTTTTCATTTTCCACCGCGCGTTTCTCCTGATAAAAAAATACTTTATCTTTACGCCTTACCTTAAAAGGAAGTTTTACCCCTGCCTGTGTGCCTTTTTCCGCAAAAGCCACGGGTTTTCTCGCCACCTGCAGTTCCTTTACTTTGGCGATAGATAACGGGGTGCTTTTCCCGTAGATCGCTATCTCGTCGCCTATCTTGATGCCGCGATACATTACATTTATAGCCGCGGCTTTTTTCCTGCTGTAAAAATTAGCCACTTCCCCCAGGAATATCTTTTCATATTTATTTTGCGCCGGCCCCGCCCCCGTATCATCAGGGATGCCCCAGTAAAACCCATCAGTAAAGCCTTTATTATAGACCGAAAGCAGTTTTTCCCTTAAAGCCTTTTTTAGCCCGGCGGTAAACTTATTTTCATAAACAGCGTCAATAGCGGCCCTGTACGTGGATGCCGTTTCCTTTACATATTCCGGGTTTCGCATCCTTCCTTCTATCTTAAAAGAACTGATGCCTATTTTTATAAGCCTGTCTATAAAACTAACGGCGCATAGGTCCCGGGGGCTCAGGATATAATCCTCTCCCAGGATATATTCATTACCCTGCTCTTCCATGTCGGTAATAAGGTATTTTCTCCTGCATGGCTGCAGGCATTCGCCCCTGTTCGCTGATTTCGAAAATGACTGCAGGGATAAAAAACACCTGCCTGAAATACTCACGCACATCGCGCCGTGGACAAATGTTTCTATCTCGCAGTCTATATTTTCTTTCTTAATGGACGTGATTATGTTTTTTATATCTTCGAAACCACATTCCCGCGCGAGGACTATTCTTTTTACTCCTAACGCGTTATAGGATCTCACGGCGGAAAAATTCGAAACGCTTGCCTGTGTAGATAAATGGACTCTGAGACCAAGATCTCTCGCTATATTAAGCGCGCCCATGTCCCATAAAATAACCGCGTCTATTTTAACCCTTTTAGCTTTTTTTAAGATCTTTTCAACTTTACCAAGTTCATTATCATAGACGATAGTATTAATGGCAAGGTAACCTTTCTTGCCATGTTTATGCAAAAACTCTGTTATCTTATCAAGCTCAAGCAGGTCAAAGTTCCCGGCCTCCTTGCGCATATTCAGATCTTTAACGCCAAAATACACACTGTCAGCGCCATATTTTACAGCCGTACGCAGACTGGCCCAATCCCCGGCAGGAGACATAAGTTCGACTTTAGTGTTATTCATACAGGATATGATACTACCTTATGGTATGCTGAGGCAAGAGAGAAAAGATCTAATATCGTAATGGGTAAGTTATCAGGAGAGTTTTGTCATTGCGAAGGCACGAAGTGCCTGAAGCAATCTCTCTTTTTGAGATTGCCCGCCTAGCCCAAAGCTCAAGACCCTGGAAAAACTAGCCAAAGCATTCAACGTCCCTCTTTCGAAATTAGTGGATTTTAAATAAAGAACGCGTTGCTAGATCTCGCAACGCACAGGGTGTCCCCTTTTGGGACGTCCCCTTAATTCTTAATTCTTAATTCCTTAATTCCTATTCGTCACCGTAACGAATGTTAGCGATGGTTTTTTTATTTTGTTATTTCTTTTATAAGTATTGTTCTAAAATTTTTTATAACGGCTTGATAACTTTTCGGAAGGAACACCTTTAGTTCTTTACTAAAATCGTATTCCTGCTTTTCCAATTTATCTAAAACCTGCAAAAGAATTCCTTTTTGCTGGGCGGGCAATAGATTACTGCGCAAGATAAAATACAAGTCAAAAAAATCTCTGGGTTTACTTCTATCCAGTAAAGCTTTGATTTTTTCATTGACCAGTTCTTTTTGTGGAAGTTGGATCAAATTATAAGCCGGAGTAAAATCACTTGAGATTAAAACAACTTCCCCTTTTTTACGAGCGCTTATGCGCTTTGAAATATTAAGTTCTATAGAAATATTTTCATTCAAAATATCTAAACTCAAAAAACCTATATACCCTCCTGAAGTGGAAGAAAATTCGTCTATCTTTACGGATATGCCGAGTTTTTCTATCCCGACAAGGACTTCCTGAATTAAATTTTCTATATCAGTTTTGGAAATCTTCAGAGCTGTAAAATCAAGGTCTTCTGAAAAACGAGGGCTATTATAAATAATCCTGAGAGCGGTGCCTCCTTTAAAAAGCATAACATCAGAACCCTTTTGTAGGTACAACAAAGATAGAAAAAGGTGCTGAGCGTATTCTCGTAAGACATTAAACTCGGTTGTATGATATCTTGTGGCTAATTTCCTGATAAATTCCTTATCTATCATAATAGTTCCTTGATAATCTTAACAAGACTATCCCTTTTAAACTTCCCTGCGTAAAAATATACCTTTCGTCTATTAAGCGATTTAAAGCTCATTCTGTCTGGTATACTCTTTTTCTTAAGTGACACAAAATAAAGATAATCTACCAGCGCCTTTTCCGGAGTTGCCATTAAAATTAGTGCGTTGTCTTTCTTTATGGGCTCGTAACCAAAAAACAAATCCTTCTTAATTGTATTATATTTATATATTATATCCGATACTGTAAACTCCCTTGTTGCCTTAGTAGTAACAGAGGTGACGGTATATACTGTTTCAGGAATAATTTTATAGATACTTAAGGCATATTCGAGAGATACGTACGAAGGAGCATATATCTTATTGGCTATTTCAAGCTCACCCGGCTTTTTGGCTTTTAAGGCGTAAAATCCTTTTTTTAAGTACACTAATGCACCTCTCTTTGTATAACGATGCAGAAAAAACCTGACTGCAACCTCAGATTTGTCCATAATCCGCATAACATCTAAAGGTGTAAATATCCTCTGTCCTCTTTTATTCAATTTTTGTTCAAAATCTAACCAATTCATTTTATTAGCCATTCTGCTAATTAACTGAAACGTATCTAATTAAAGTATACATTACGCGTATAAATTGTCAAGAGTTTTGGGTAGATCTGGATTTACTATATTCAGTGAGATTTTTTAAGTTGTGGGTGATTAGAGCTAGCTTTTTGGCTCTGGTCCAATTCTTGATCTGGGCTTCTCGTTTTTGGGCTTTGAATCTAGTTAGATAAACTTCTTTATAGACCAGTTTTAAGGGGTAGGGTCACTCCAGATAAAATTCGCTCTTTCTTTAAAGTTATTAACCATATCTTTTACGCCTTCCTATACCTCGTCGTTCTACCCATTGTCCCAAAACTCAAGATAACCTCTTCGCTTCATCAAATAACTTTTTCAGCTTATCATCGTATTTAAAATTCAATACTTTGTTAGCAACATCCATGATTCTAATCAAAAAGGATGTTCCAGCAGACAAAATCACCTTACCTGTTTCTTCTCTATCTTTAAGCTTATACTCAAGCTTTCCATCTGTCTTCATTACATTCGTTTCAAAATCTAGACCATGAATGGATTTACTACAGTCTCTAAGAATATTCTTATACCTTTTCCAAAAATCTTTCGTGTTTGTTTCCTCATTGAATATTTTGTTTACCCCCTCAAGAAATAACTTATTTTTAATGCCTTCTTTATCGAGAATCTTATCTGCGGACAAATTATCATACGTAGTGGATCTTTTGCGAAGCCTCTCTACAATAAAACTGTAATTATCTTCTACTGTTTGTGTTTTCTGCGGCACTCTAATCTTAAGAAATTCCTTATCTTTTTCATTAATGGCCATTTTATCAATATCTACACCACCATATCTAATTATATTCTCTTCGGTATTTTTGTCTTCAAAAGCAGCTAAAGCCATAATATTTTCTGCAGCTTTTAGATCTGCAGGATCGAGTAAAATGTATTCGCAGCAATAAGCTGCTTCAAACAATGAACGAAGTAAAATTTTTGCATTGGACATAAGTCCTGCATTACAAAGCACCAAAAGTCCCCGCACTAATTTAATTGCCTTAACGTGAAAATGCAATATGACATACTTTGTAGGATTGTATTCTTCTTTATTGACATCGTTGTTTTTTAATAAAGTTTCTGCAGTTCTGATGACTTTTTTTAGGAAGTTTCTTCTACGCCGAACGTAAGTTATTTGATTTAACTTCATCCCTAACTTTTCTCCCTAGTTTTCTCCGCCTTTTCCAGTGACCTTTTGGGTGACCCTTTCAGTGACCTCATAACATTCTCATATCCTTAATCGCCAACTTAGCTATTTATGAGAGGGTATAATATCCTCCAGTTTTAGCGCTCCCGCTATATTTAATCTTGCCTTCGGTCTTAAGTCTTTTAAACCGACGTTCTAGTGTTTTTAAAGGTATGTTCAATGCTTTAGCAATATAAGGGGCGCGCTTGCCAGGATTCTGTCTGATATATTCAATAATTGAATTTACACCCTCACTTACACCCTCACTTACACCCTCACTTTTCCCTACCTTTTCAGGAGTAATCTTTGCCGCCATCGCCTTTGCCCTTGGATTGATTTTGAGTGTTACCATGAAATATTCCCGATCGGCATCCGTCTGAAAAATGGGTGCGGGCGAGCCATTAGCCTTAAGGGCCCTGCGGATCGTTGGGAAGCCCGTACACCGGCCTTCTGTCAATTCAAGTTCTTTTAAGAAATCGCCTAACCGGCGGTTGCGATACCGTGGCGGAGTGATGATCGGTTTATTGATATTGTTTTTACCAAGGGGAGGCACCGGGCCTGGATAACTGATAACCAGTATCTTGTCCGGGTATATGCGCACCACAACTGGCTCGCGTTCTTCATAACTGCGATGATAGACAGCGTTAACCACCGCCTCTTCGATAGCCGCGTACGGATAATTGAAGAACCTATCCGCCTCTGCCCGACCCTTTACTTTATGGACATACTCGACAATCACCAGATCTTTGATATATTTAAGAACCGCGCGTACCTGCTCATGGATAGGTCCGGAAAAAATTTTCTCATCAAAATCATCACCCGTTTCATCCTTGTATTTAACGACATCGATCTGCGCAACGGGGAAAAATTTCTGCGGATTGCTGCAAAAAAGCATAAGCCCGATATTTTTTGGCCTTAAAAATTCATCAGGCCCCTCAACAATATTCATCCTGCGACAGAGATCCTTAAATGGTATCTTAGACATCTCTTTGACAAGGTCGCTTTTAACGGCAACTAGGTATTCCTCAATTAGCCGGACATTCAAATCTTTAAGAGTTGCTTTGTAGTTAATGCGATCGTCAAAGGGAACATCGTTGGCAAGTTTCATAAGACTGCGTTCATCCGATGCCATCGCGCGTTTTGTTGTATCGTTACGGCGGATGTAATACGCGTATTCAGCACCTTTACCTAAGCTCACCGCGGCTTTATACGGGCGATGCGGCCCTCCGGGAACCCAAATAATGACAATGTTCTTGCCTTTTATATTTGTCACATCAACTATCGGAAAATATTCAGGTCTGATCTTATGGGAGAGACCTAAAAGTTCTTTTTGAATCTTGGCAATCTCGGCAGGCGATAGGTCTTTGGGCGAAAAGGTCGAAGATCCTTTCTTTTCCTTGAGACCAATCATGATATATCCGCCACCCCAATTATTAATATCATTGGCAAAAGCGCACATTGTATGCAGGACAGCTTGCGGATTCCAGCCTTCTTTAAACTCCAGCCGCTCAGTTTCAACCACACGGCCGGAAAGCAATTCTTCGATATTAATAGGTAACGCCATTTTCACCCCTCATGAATTTTTGACGCTTTGCTTAAGAGTTTTGCTAAAAATTTTTCTATATGATACTGCTGAATTTTATTCGGTTTGGTCTTGCCATTTAGCCATCGGCTAACAGTAGAGAAATTGACACCGATATCCTTAGCAAGTTCGACCTGCGTGATTCTGTTTTCAAGCCGATATAGCTCAAGCTGTTTTATTAAGTCGTCCACAACAGTTCTCCTTGTAAGAGTTTTCTTTTGCATACCTTGCATTGTATGGCAATAGCCTTAATAAGTCAATGGAAATTTTGTCAATCAAATTTTTGGGACCAGTGATAAAGTGATATTTTAATTTTTATGGCTGAATTGATTTTACCTTGCCTTATTTTAGCTATCCATGCCTTAGGGAGCCATGTGGCTTTGCCGTCAAATTCTATCAGAATGGCTTTTTGGGTTTCCTTGAGAAGAAAAACATCAGCCCATATATAAGGTTCGGAGTATAGAAAAGTTCTAAGCAAGCTGCTTAAACTATACATATTTTTAAAGGAGTCCTTTCTTCTTTAGAAGCTCTCTGTCCTTGTCGCTCATTCCTTGAAATATATTACCTACTTTATTCTTTAATCTTTCTTTACTTGTATATATAGGATGTCTGTTTTTGAGACCCTGGCTTGCTTTAAACCTGACACTCAGGGTGTTAAATTTTGATACCCTCAGTTCTGGGAGTAAGGCGGTTCCGAGCATGGCATATTGGGTAGGGGTTCTGCCAGTGCCGCTTGAATATTTGATAAGGCCTCGTTCCTGGAGATATTTCTTTGCAGAAGTAAGGGTATTAATGGAGATGCCTAATTGTTTCCTAATGGTGCTGTCGTTCCAGAAGAAATTCGGCTTTTGGAAGCGGCAGTAAAGACCCCTGAGATAAATATACAAAAGCATGGGGATCCTGCGGACTTTTCGGGTCTCACAGAGTTCGAAGAAGTTGTTTTCGAGGAATTGGTAGCCTTTCATGGGGTTTCACCACCAAAATCACCACCAAAAATGCAAAAAATAGCGTGTTTTTGGCATGGTGATACCTTGAGTACTATTGAGTTGTATAGAGTTATAACTACTGGATTTTTATAGGGGTTAGGTTGTTTTGGTGGGTTTGAGTCGGGAAAGTTGGATCATGCTAAAAGAAGTTGGCGTCCCCAACCGGATTCGAACCGGTGTCGTCAGATCGAAAATCTGATGTCCTAGGCCAGACTAGACGATGGGGATGAAAAGATGCGAATAGGTATTTTAAGACTTAGCCTTGCGTTTGTCAAGAGGCTGAGTCTGGTTTTTCTTCTTCCTCCGGTATTACGCGGGCTATTGCTGAAACCCTGTCTCCTGAATCGAGTTTTATTATACGCACGCCTTGAGCGGCTCTGCCGGTAGCGCGGATATCTTTTATTGAACAGCGGACTATCATGCCTTTTTCTGTCATGACCATGAGCTCGTCGCTGTCATTCACTATTTTAAGGCCCACTGCTTCCCCGTTCTTAGCTGTAACACTTACATTTTTTATGCCTTTGCCGCCGCGGGATTGTTTTCTATATTGGACTATTGCCGTGCGTTTCGCGAATCCTTGGGACGTAACGGTTAGAAGAGTAGAGTCTTTTACCTCGATCTCCATTGCTATTACTTTGTCTTTTTTGCCCAGGCCTATGCCTTTCACTCCCTTGGCGCCCCTCCCCATATCCCTGACCTGAGACTCAGGGAATCTGATAGCTTTGCCGCCGTTTGTCGCGAGAATGATCTCCTGTTTGCCATCTGTCCATTTTACCTCTATAAGTTCATCGTCTTTCTCAATGGTTATCCCTATTATCCCGCCTTTTCTCGGGTTTGAATACGACATAAGGTTTGTCTTTTTGATCAAGCCATTCTTGGTGGCCATGACCAGGTACTTTCCTTCTTCAAAATCTTTCACTCTTACGCACGCTGAGACCTGCTCCCCTGAAGCAAGATTCAAAAGGTTCACGATCGCTTTGCCTCTGGCTGCCCGTCCTGCCTGGGGTATCTCATAGACTTTTAGCCAATACACCCGTCCTGTATTCGTAAACACGAGTATATATTCATGCGTGGAGGCGACGAACAGATGCTCTACGAAATCCTCATCTTTCATGTCAATGCCTGTTACGCCTACGCCGCCCCTTCTCTGCTTCCTGTAGGCGCCTATCGGCAGGCGTTTCATATACCCTGTGTGGCTTATGGTGATTACCATGTCTTCTTCGGCGATCAAGTCCTCTATTTCCATTTCCTCTATCTTTGCCACTATTTCTGTCCTGCGCTCATCGCCGTATTTTTTCTTTAATTCAAGGGCCTCATTTTTTACTATCTCCAATATTTTTTTCTCACTCTTTAATATGGCCTTGAACATTTCTATC
>Ga0180007_10007363_pt1 | contig 10430 bp, 7 predicted proteins | sample MM_PC_MetaG_FD_121122 | JGI IMG/M metagenome (GOLD analysis project Ga0180007, IMG submission 121122) | Groundwater microbial communities from the Aspo Hard Rock Laboratory (HRL) deep subsurface site, Sweden - MM_PC_MetaG | ecosystem: Environmental > Aquatic > Deep subsurface > Groundwater...
CGTCCTCTTTGAACTGTTTACTGAAAATGCGATGTTTCTTCCCGGCCATGAAACCCTCCTATGGGGACTTTACACCCCATAAATCAGGTGTCCACTTTCACAGGGCCAGACCAGCCTGTCGGGGAAAACACGATATTCTCAGGTCGTGCGGGGGGTTTCATGGAGGGAGCCGGAGTCGAATCGGTCTTGAGGCCCGTCCGGGGAAGTGTTACTTTTCGGAGAACCCAAGGAGGGGTCCTATGCTGAACTTTACGTATTACAATCCCGTCCGGTTGATCTTCGGACCGGGATCGCTGGACAAACTGCGCGCCAACGTGCCGGCCGAAGGTCCCATCCTGCTGGTGAGCGGGGGGGAATCCATCCGCAAAAATGGCGTACGGGAGGCGATCCTGGGAGCCCTCTCCGGCATCGAGGTGGTGGAGTTTTCGGGCGTGGAGCCCAATCCCCAGTTGGACACGCTGCTGCGGGCCGTGGACGTGGCGCGCCGCTGTGGGGCGAAGTTTCTGCTGGCCGCCGGCGGGGGTTCGGTCATCGACGGGGCCAAGTTCATCGCTGCGACGGTGCCGTATACGGGGGACGATCCGTGGCAACTGGTCACGGGCCGCGAGAAGATCCGGGAGGCGCTGCCCCTGGGCGTGGTGCTCACCCTGCCCGGGACGGGGTCGGAGATGAACGACGGCGCGGTGGTCTCCCGCCGGAATCCCACCGACAAGCAGCCCTTTATGAGTGAGAAACTTTTTCCGAAGTTTGCCATCCTGGACCCGGCCTTCACGCTGTCTCTGCCGTGGCGGTACACGGCCAACGGGATCGCTGATGCCTTTGTCCACGTGATGGAGCAGTACTGCACCAAGGATGTGTTCTCGCCGTTGCAGGACCGCATCGCCGAGGGCATCCTGGCCACCCTCGTGGAGTGCGGCCCCCTGATCAAGCAGAATCCTGACGATCTGGCGGTGCGCGGCGAGATCATGTGGTGCGCCACGATGGCGCTCAACCGCCTCGTCGGATGCGGCGTGGTGCAGGACTGGAGCACGCACCTGATCGGGCATGCGCTTACGGCCGAGGCCGGGATGGATCACGCCCGGTCCCTGGCGGTGGTGCTGCCATGGCTGCTGCGGGACCGGATCCAGACCAAGCGGGGCAAACTGGCCCAACTCGGACGCCGGGTGTTCGGGGTGACTGCGGCCGATGCCTTGGCCGGAGCCGATGCCTTGGCCGGAGCCGATGCCGATGGGGCGGCCGCTGCGACGATCGAGGCCATCGAGGCGTTCTTTACCGGCCTCGAGGTGCCTGTGCGGCTGGATCCGGAGCTGGTGACCGAAGAGGTGCTGCAGCGCGTGCTGGGGCAGATGTCGATTTATAAAAAAGGTCTGGGCGAGAATAAGGACATCACCCCGGCGGTGGTGGAGCGCATTCTGCGCGCGAGCCTCGGAAAATAATTCACATATTTATTAATCAACTATTCGAGCCATTTAGAGCGCGTCGTCGTCGGGCTCGAGATCCTGCGAAAGCAGCACCAGGCGGGCGAGGATCCAGACGGCGGCGGCCGGCTCGGCGATGCCGGCCAACCGCGCCACGATGGGATGGTTGACGGCCAGCCAGAGGGCGCCTTCGAGGTTCCAGGGTGCCAGCGGGAGCGTGCGCAGCCGGGCCAGTTCGGCCGTCCCGTCGGCCGGAAAGAAGGGCCATGCACCTGCGTCCGGTTGATGGACCTCCGCCAGGATCAGGCCACCGGCGAAGGCCAGGCGCGGATCCCGGGCGGCCAACCGGGCCCACAGCCGTGGCCAGCCCGCGCAGGGGCCTGCAGCGGCCGGATCACGATCCGTGCCGGACGGGAGCCACCGGCGGGCCGCGATGCCCTCCCCGGAGGCCGCAGCCTCCGAAAGCCCCGAGCGGGTCACCGTGCGGCGCAGTTGGGACAGCACACCGGGGGACCAGACGTTCTCGTCGATGAGGCGGATCTGGGCGCCCACCGGGGGGAGCGTCGAGAGCGGGGAGACCGGTACGGCGGTCTGGACGATCAGATCCCTCGTGGAAAAGGGGAGGCCGCGCAGATCCCGGCCGACAGGGAGCTCCATCCACTCCGGCTCCGGAATCCCCGACAGGAACAGCACCCACACATTGGCCCCGATGGCGCCTTGTGCCAGCTGCGCGGCCAGCTCCAGCCCCAGTTGGCGGTGCGCCGCCTCGAAGTGACGCCCCACCGCGGCGGCGGCGTCCCCGATGTCGGATCGCACGGCTGTGTCCCACTCGAAGTGAAGATGCGGCACCGGGCAGGGCCCCCGCTGCATCAGAAATCCACGGTGGTGGAGGACGATCTCGCCCTGTCCCCGGGAGATCAGGTCCAGCCGGCGGCGGACCACGGGGTCGGCGTGCTCCACGTGAAACACGGAGTCGGCAGGACCCGCGGCGGGAAGCAGGGGCTCTCCCTGCAGGAAGATCCGAAGCGACGACCGCGCGCAGCGCTCCTGGACACAGGCGCGGATCCGGGACAGCGCCGTCGCGGGATCCGGGGTGCGCAGGTACCACAGGCTGCGGTTGCCCACCACGTTCTCGGAGTGCAGGTGAATCTCCCAGGTGCCTTCGGGCAGGATCCACGCTTCGACGGTCTGTCCGGCATGGGAGGTGCGCAGCCGGGTCAGCGCGAACCCGGACGGTCCCGTGGGCGCCGGGCAGGGCGGCAGGGTCCAATCGTATGCGTCCCCTGTGGGTGGCGTGCCCTCGGCGAGCCAGCGTCGCAGTTGGGTCAGGGAGAGGCCGGGGGCCGTATCTGCCATTTCCACGACCGTGAAGATCCCGGTCTCCGCATCGGTCTCCACGCGCAGGTCCACGTCGCGCGCGCCAAGGGCCGCGGCCCGTTGCAGCGCCCCGATGATAACAGTTTCAAAATCATGCAACTGTCCCCACAGCGACACCAATACCGGTGCCCGCGAGGTCAACTGTGGGCGCAGAAACTCCCGGACCAGGGAAAAGCCGTCTTCCATAAGGACCTATTCTCCGTCCATTCCCTCTTCGGCGAGACGGCGGGCCTTCTCCATGCGGATCAACTCGCGGGCCAGGGATGAAACCTGGTCCTCCTCCTCCTTGCGGCGGGCGGCCAGGCAGAAGTCCAGGGTGTATTCGAACTCCGACAAGAAGACGCTGAACTCCAGATTCTTTCGCACGAGGCTCAAAAAGTGCAGGCGCTTTTCATAGTCTGCCTTGAAGAATCCATCGGGATAATTCACGTCCTCGATGCGCGAGATCAGCCGGCGGGCGAAGTGTGCGCAGTCGCGCCCGGACACGGCCTTCTCGGAGGCCATGATTCCGAACTCGACCCACTGCGCCGCGGTGCATTCGATGTGCTTGCTGTATTCCTCACCGAGCAGCTCGTCGCGGACCAGACGCACGTAATCGGCGGCGCTGACGGGACCCTCGAGCAGGTATGGCTGCTGGGTGAGCCGGCTGACGGTGGCGTCGTCCATTTGCATGTAGTTGGCGTCGCACATCAGGATCCACTGCCCGTTGGCCGGCAGGATTGTGCCGTCGAACAGGCCGAAGGCCGCGCCCAGGATGCTTTTTTCCTCGGCGCGCAGGTCGCCGCCGCCGCGGGCGCCGAAGGCCGTGTCGATGTCGGGCCAGTAGAACGCCACCACGCCCGGAAAGCCGTTGAGCTCCGAGGTGAAGCGCTCGATGAGGGAGGCGGCCGAGGCGTTCTGGTAGGCCGAGGCCCAGTCGGTACGACGGATCACACAGAACTTCGCCATCAGACCGACGGCGGCGGCTTCGGTGAGGAGGTGCTGTCCGACGGCGTGGGCCGAGGCGGTCTTGCCACAGCCGGGCTTGCCCAGGGCGAACAGGATCGGGTTGAGGCGCTTGGGGTTCTTCCGTGACTCCGGATCCCAGGCGATGAGGTCGCGCACGAGGCGCCGGCCGGCCCGCAGGAACTCCTGGTTGCCGACGATGTTCTCCATGCGCACCGGCAGCACGAGGCTGGTCTGATCCTTGCGGATCTCGCCGAACACGGGGAAATGGATATCGTAAATATGAAAATGAACGTTCCGGTTTCGCTCGTGGTTGGCCGCGTGGCGCGGATCCCGGGACAGGGACAGGCAGCTCAGGCACAGCAGGCGTGCGTAGGCGCACAGCGCCATGTCCGCGTCGTGTCCCTGGCGCACGTGATCCTGCGTGTAGTGCAGTGCGTCCTTGATGAACGCGTCGAGGAAGTTCGGATCCTCGAGGACCTGCCGGGTCTCGCGCAGTGGCATCGGGTTCACGGCCCGCACGCGGTGGCCGGTGAGCTCGTCGAGGTCGTGGGCGAGCACCAGGGCGGCGGCGTGGACGGCCGCGAGCCGGCTCCAGCCCGGGGAGGGGGAGTCGTCGGGTTCGGGCGCGGCCTGCTTGAGCCAGGCCGACACCGACAGCAGCACGCCGGCGGATTTTTCCAGGGCCGCGAGCACCGGATGGCTGCGTGGACCGAGCCCGTACGGGTGTTTTTCCCACTGGTACAGGAAGCGGGGCCAGCGCAGCTCCAGCAGGCGCGGAACGATCTCCACGCGCAGGGGCTCGAGGTGTTCGGCGTTCATATGAAACATGGTCATGATTCACCTGTGTCGACCGGGATCACGGACAATCCCGGAAAGAGGTCCTTCAGGGCTTCGAGGGTGCACCGGGCCCCACGGAGGAAGGCGCGGCGCCGGCGCAGCACGCGGTAGGGCAGGCGGGCCCGCAGCCGGCTCACCGCCGGTTCGAGCTCGGTGCCGGTGCCGTACAGGGGTGCCAGGGGATCGTCGGCGATGGAGGGGCCGGGCTCCCGCAGGGTGCAGTCCAGCGGCAGGTGCAGCAGGGCGGCCCCAGGATCATTGTGAAATATTTGAACAATCTGGGCGGGCGCACAGACGGCGCTCCACAGGGGTCCGATCATCCCGCGGGTGATGGACTCCACGGTGAGGCTCCGGTCTGCCTCGAGGCACTGCAGGAAGCCCAGTTCGGAGTCCTGCAGCAGCGCGTTGTCGAGGGTCTCGACGATGCCGGCGGGAAGATGGGTCACGACCTCGGCAGCCTCCGGCGAGAAGGGCGCCGGAAGCGACAGTCCCGTCACCAGGAAACGGCAGACATGGCGGTTGGGGACATGGAACACCGGATCCACGCGATCACGGATCCACTCGAAGCGGGCCCCGTCGGCCCCGGCGTGCAGCCACCGCACGCGGGTCACCGGCTGCGGACACTTACGGGCGCCGAAGTACAGGGGCAGGCCTGAAACCGGATGCGGACCCGTGGGGTCGTCGTCCAGGCCGCTTCGGGCCCATTCGATGTCGGGAAAGCGTTCGTCGGTCCGGATCCGGTCCAGCAGCAGCAGGGCACACTCGAAGAGGGAGATCATGCGGGGTCGGCGTTCTGTTCCTGTTCGGCCTTCTCGAGGATCCGCTGCAGTTGCTGCTGCCTGATTTCCTTCTCGGTGGCCAGGTTCTTCTCCACGAGCTCTTCCACGTGCCGGTCGTACACGGTCATGTTGGCGACGATCTGCTCGACGTTCCGGGTCAGAAACAACGAGGTCTCGGAGGTGATGATCGCGACCTTGTTCATGCTCTCCTTGAGGCTCTCCATGCTGGCGGTGACCTGCAGGGACAACTGCCCGGCTTCCGCGAGGGTGGCCAGGCGGGAGGCGTGCTGACGCAGCTCGTCGAGGACCAGCTCGGCGGCCTCATGGATCAGGGTCATGTTCGCGTGCAGGTTCTTCGAGATCTCGGTGAAGTGCAGGTTCATCTTCATGATCGAGTCGAGGTGGTGCAGCGCGTGGTCGAACAACTGCATCTTCTGGCCGTGCTCCCAGATCAGGCGGTCGGTCTCGACCAACTGGCCCTCGGTCTGCCGGAACTCTTCGGAGCTGGCGTCGGTCATGGCCGCCAGGCGTGCCTGCAGCTCCTCGTGCAGGGACTTCAACTCGAGGACCAGCCCTACGTATTGTTTCTTGCCCCTGGCGGCTTCCACCTTTTTGGCCTGCAGGGACTTCTGGTCGTCATGCAGCCCCGAGATGGTCCGCTCGACCTTCTTGAGGTACTCGGCGATGTGTTTGACGTGGGCGTCGGCGATGTCGACCTTGGCCGAGAGCAGATCCGCCAGGGGACGCCGCCGGAAGGGCCTGCCCAGCACCGGGATGCGTCCGAGCACCCCGCGGAAGCCGCGACCCACGCCGCCCTGCTTGCCCGAGGTCATGGTCTTGATCTCGTCGAGCAGCGAGCGCTGATCGGCGATCTCCTTGTTCATGTCCTTGGCGAGCTGGTCGTGCTCCTCCTGCAGCCGCTTGAGCTCCTGCAGGTTGTCCTGGTTGCGGGACCTGTACTGGTCGTCGACCTGTCCGGTGGCCTCGCGGCTCCACTTGCTGCCGTCGAACTCCACCTGCTTTTTCAGGATCTCCTCCGCGTTCAGTTGATTTTCCGTCATCTCTTTCCTTTTTCCTTTCGCGCGCGACCCGGGCGCGCCCGTGTTGCAGCATTGTAGTGAAAACCGGAATAGAACACAACCACCCAGGAAAATGCCCTTGACGGCCCGATCCAGAGGGGGTATTTTCCCGCGCATGGAAAGCCTTGTGCGATGCGGCTTTTTCAGTGTTGATCGGCTCGTGTTTGAACAAAAGCGGAGATTCCTCATGTCAATGGATGTATCTGTGATCGACGAAATCCTGAAGGAGAAGGGAACCGGGGCCGAGCAGGCCATTCCCATCCTGCAGGGCATACAGGCGCGTTTCCGGTATCTTCCCATCGAGGCGCTGGAATACGTGTGTTCACACACAGAGATCACGCCGAGCCAGCTCTTCGGCGTGGCCACGTTCTACTCCCAGTTCCGGCTCAAGCCCGTGGGAGAGACCATCATCAAGGTCTGCCACGGCACCGCCTGCCATGTGGGCGGCGCTGATACGCTCACCGAGACGCTGGAGAACCAGCTGGGCATTCCCGACAAGCACACCACGCCGGACATGCGCTACACGCTGGAGTCCGTGGCCTGCGTCGGTTGCTGCAGCCTCGCGCCCGTGGTGGTGCTCGGTCAGGACACGCTGGGCAAGGTGACGCCCCGGAAGATCTCGGACGCGCTGGCCGCCCACATGGCAGCGGACAAGGGGGACCCCGCATGACGAGCCCGATCGCAACCGACAACAAGAAAAGACCCCGCCTGGTGGTGGGACTGGGATCCTGCGGCATCGCCGCGGGTGCGCGCGACGTGTACCGGCACATCCAGGCCCGGCTCGAGGCCGAGTCCTCCTGGGATGTGGAGCTGGCGATCACCGGCTGCAACGGCATGTGTCACCGGGAACCCCTGGTCGAACTGCACGACACCGACGGAAAAGTGTTCCTGTACGGCGACATGACGCCCAAGAAGGTTGACCAGGTGTTCGAAAAGCACCTTCGCGGCGGCGAGCCCGTGGAGCGCTTCCGCCTGCGGGAGGACAACCCCGCGAGCCCGGCGGGCGCCTTTTTGGCCAAGCAGCGACGGATCGTGCTGCGCAACTGCGGTGTGATCGATCCCGACAGCCTCGACGCCTACCGCGCCGTGGGCGGCTGGGAGGCCCTGCGGATCGCGCTGGAACGCGGACCGGACTGGGTCCTAGCGGAGATGAAGAAGTCCGGGCTGCGCGGTCGCGGCGGCGCCGGCTTTCCCACCGGCATGAAGTGGGAGTTCACGCGCAAGGCCCCCGGGGATCACAAGGTCGTCGTGTGCAACGCCGACGAGGGCGATCCGGGTGCGTTCATGGACCGCTCCGTGCTCGAGAGCGATCCCCACGCCGTGCTCGAGGGCATGACGATCGCGGCGGCCACCGTTGGCGCGGACCGCGGCTACATCTATTGTCGCGCTGAATATCCCCTGGCCGTTGAGCGGCTGATCCGGGCCATCGACCAGGCGCGGGCCGCCGGGTTGCTGGGAAAGAACATCTACGGCACGGAGTTTTCCTTTGACATCAAGGTCAAGGAGGGTGCCGGCGCCTTCGTGTGCGGGGAGGAGACCGCGCTGATGGCCTCCATCGAGGGTCGTCGCGGCATGCCACGTCCGCGTCCGCCGTTCCCGGCCCAGAAGGGGCTGTGGGACATGCCCACCAACATCAACAACGTCGAGACCTTCGCCAACGTGCCGTGGATCATCCACAACGGCGGTGACGCGTTCGCGTCGGTTGGAACAGAGAAGAGCCGCGGCTCGAAGGTGTTCGCGCTGGCGGGCAAGATCCAGCGCGGAGGACTCGCGGAGGTGCCCATGGGCATTACCATCCGCGAGATCGTCGAGGACGTGGCGGGTGGATCGTCCACAGGCCGTCCGATCAAGGCCGTCCAGATGGGCGGTCCTTCAGGTGGCTGCATTCCGGTGGAGTTGTTCGACACGCGCATCGACTACGATGAGGTCAACCGCACCGGCGCGATCATGGGCTCGGGCGGTCTGGTCGTGATGGACGAGACCACCTGCATGGTCGATGTGGCCCGGTTCTTCCTGCACTTCACCAAGGACGAGAGCTGCGGCAAGTGCACCTTCTGCCGCATCGGCACCACGCGCATGCTCGAGCTGCTCGAGAAGATCTGCGCCGGAGAGGGAGATGAATCCTCGGTGAAGATGCTCGAGGAGCTGGCTCTCCAGGTGAAGAACACGAGCCTGTGTGGTCTGGGCCAGTCGGCGCCCAACCCCGTGCTCACCACCATCAAGTATTTCCGGCACGAGTACGACGCGCACATCCTGGAGAAGCGTTGTCCTGCCGGTGTGTGCAAGGCCCTGACGACCTTTGAGATCACGCCGGACAAGTGCACCGGCTGCGACGCCTGCCTGCAGAACTGCCCCGTGCAGGCGATCACCGGCCAGCGGGGATCGAAGGGCACCTACGTCATCGACCAGGACCGCTGCAGCAAGTGCGGCGTATGCCGGGACGTGTGCAAGTTCGGAGCTGTGAAGACCCATTGATCGATGCGGCCCAAGCGGCCGTGTGTCGGAGGCATTCGTGGACGCAAACGTTACGCTCACCATCGATGGTAAGACCGTCACGGTGCCGGCTGCCAGCACCGTGCTGGACGCCGCCCGGAAGCTGGGGATCGAGATCCCCACCTTCTGTTTCATGGAAAACCACAAGCCCTTCGCCTCGTGCTTCATGTGCGTGGTGAAGATCGAAGGCGGCCGGGGAAACCTCGTGCCCTCGTGTTCGACGCCGGTGTCGGCGGGCATGGTGGTGCGCACGCAGTCCGAGGAGATCTCGACGGCGCGGAAGACCGCCCTGGAACTGATGTTCTCCGATCACCTCGGCGACTGCTTCGGTCCCTGCCATGAGAAGTGTCCCACGGGCGTGGACATCCCCGGTTTCATCGCGGCGCTCAAGAACGACGAACCGGCCCGCTCTCTTTCGATCATCAAGGACTCGCTGTCGCTTCCCGGCTGCCTGGGACGCGTGTGTCCGGCCCCCTGCGAGCAGGACTGCCGTCGCAACAAGGTCGACGAGGCCATCTCGATCATGCGCCTGAAGCGGGCGGCCGCCGACTCGGATCTGATGCTCGAAACGCCTTATGTGCCCGCGGCCAAGCTACCACCCTCCGGGAAGAAGGTAGCCGTCATCGGAGCGGGCCCCGGAGGCGTCAATGCGGCGTTCTTCCTGTCGCTGCTGGGTCATGAGGTGGATGTCTACGACGCCCATCCGGCGCCCGGTGGCATGCTGCGCTACGGCATCCCTTCGTTCCGCCTGCCCCATGCGGTGATCGACGCGGAGGTGGCCGTGGTCGAGAAGACCGGCGTGCGCTTCCATTACGGAAGCACGATGGGCAGGGACTTCACGCTGGCCCAGTTGCAGCAGTCGCATCAGGCGGTCTTCCTGGCCATGGGTGCCCAGGACAGTTCGGCGATGCAGGTGCAGGGCGAGGATCTGCCCGGCGTCGTGTCGGCGGTGGACTTCCTGGGCGCGGTCGCGCGAGGGGAGAAGGTGAACCCGGGTGCCCGGGTCATGGTCGTGGGCGGCGGCAATTCGGCCGTGGACGCGGCCCGCACCGCCGTGAGGCTTGGCGCATCCGTGGAGATGTTCTACCGGCGCACCCGCGCGGAGATGCCGGCCTGGGAGCATGAGATCGCCGATATGGAGCATGACGGCGTGAAACTGCGCCTGCTCGTGGCCCCGGTGCGGGTGGAGCCTGCCGCAGCCGGCAAGCTCAGCGTCATCTGCCTGCGCATGGAGCTTGGTGAGCCCGACGCGGGCGGCCGGCGGCGCCCGGTGCCGGTGGAAGGCAGTGAATTCGCCGTCGAGGTGGACACGGTGATCGCGGCCATCGGCCAGAAGGTCTCCGGCATGGGCATCGAGGACACCGGCCTGACACGCACACGGTGGGGCACGATCGTGATCAACGAAGTCACGCTGGCTACCTCGGTGCCGGGCGTGTTCGCCGGTGGTGACGTGGTGCTCGGTCCCGACATCGCGGTGCGGGCCGCAGGCATGGGCAAGA
>Ga0180007_10007364_pt1 | contig 10430 bp, 8 predicted proteins | sample MM_PC_MetaG_FD_121122 | JGI IMG/M metagenome (GOLD analysis project Ga0180007, IMG submission 121122) | Groundwater microbial communities from the Aspo Hard Rock Laboratory (HRL) deep subsurface site, Sweden - MM_PC_MetaG | ecosystem: Environmental > Aquatic > Deep subsurface > Groundwater...
AATTTAAGATCCGGAAAGCACATTAGAGGGCGGTTCTTTTTAATAGAAAAGAGCCGCCCTTTTTTGCATTTGACATCATATATTAATTATATACCTTAAATGTATTCCCATTCTGACGGGATCTTAAAGGAGGGTCTATTATGAAGAAAATAAAGATATTTGTTCTGGTTTGGTTATTTTGTGTCTCTTCAGCTTTTGCAGAAGAATATGAAATAAAATTATCCAGACCCATAGAAAAAGGGAAGAAGTTTCGCTTAGATGCTTCCAGCCATACGCTCTCTCTCATGACCGAGATAGAAGACGGAAAGGTCAAGGACGAGAAGCGGATTGAAATGACAGTAAACTTTATTGCCCGGGTCGAAGTCCTTGCGGTCGATGAAGAAGGTCAGATCACCAGGGCATCCTATACAGTGGAGAAACTGGACAGTATAGACCAAGGTAAAGTGAAAAGCCTTCTTTCAGAGGGAGAGATAATTATTGCCGACACTGACGATAACAAGACGGACTTTATTGTTGACGAAAAGCATGTAGGGTATGACCTGGAAATGGCACTGCAGCAGGTTGTTTCCCAGGGGAGTGGTACAAAAGACGATAAGATCTTTGGTACAAAAGATAAAAAAAAGATCGGAGACAAATGGGAGATCGATTCCGAATATGCTGCTTTGGATATGCAGAGTAAAAAGATTGAAGTGAAAAAAGAATTCCTTTACGGGACAGTTTCACTGGATGATATCGTAAAAGTGAACGGAATAGAATGTCTTCAGCTACAGGCCCAGATCAATGTTGATAAAATGGATATTCCTATGCCGGATGATGTCCAGGTTGAAGAAGTTACTGTAAAAGCCGGTTATTTAGGGAAGTTTCCTCTGGATCAATCTTATCAAGCCCTCGAAACGGTCCGTGAAATGACTTTTTATTTTAAAGCAAGGGGTACTCCGGGAACTGATGATGAAAAGAAGAGGATGGAGGCTACAATGGAAAACAGCCTTACCACGAAGATCGAGTATCTTAAATAAATATTGAAATAAACTAATTTTAATTACAGGAGGAGAAAGTATGTCAAAAAAGAAAGGTAAACTGCTTTTAAAGGTCATTATTATTACTGTTGTTCTTATGGTCGGATTAGTTGTTTTTATTGTATATAAATTTAATGACATGAGGCAAACACTGGTTGAAACAAAACTTTCCAATATTAAGCTTCAAAATGTAAAGGATGGGGAATATATTGGAAGTTATTACAAGTTCCTGGTAGGGGTAAAGCTGAAAGTTAAAGTGAAGGATCACAGGATAGTCAAGATCGAAATACTGGATCAGAGATCCGGAAAAGGTTATGAAGCAACAGGGATCATGGACAGGGTTATTAAAAAGCAGTCTTTGAAAGTGGATACAATAACCGGTGCTACGGGAAGCAGTAAGGCGATCCTGATAGCAGTAGATAAGGCTCTTACCTGTGAAAATAAATGATCTTTTAGAGGATATTTATTAATATTGTGATCGTATTCGGATCTTGTTAATCATAATAGAGGTTCTTTACTTTCAGGATCTGTTTTTTATTTTCCATGAAGACTGATACGATCTTTGGATCAAAATGTTTACCGGATTCTCCCTGAATGATCGTATCAGCTGTCTTTTCAGAATATGCTTTTTTATAACAGCGTCTGGTAACGAGGGCATCATAGACATCGGAAAGTGCAACGATCCTGGCTTCCAGGGGGATCTTTTTTCCCTTTAAGCCTTTCAGATATCCCGACCCATCCCATTTTTCATGATGGTAGAGCGCAATGTTTTTAGCCATTTTATCCAGCTTTGCATCATTCAGCATCTGAAATCCGATCTTGACATGCTGTTTCATGATATCATACTCTCTGGCTGTGTACCGGCCCGGTTTTTTAAGAACCTCATCGGGTATACCGATCTTTCCCACGTCATGCAGGGAAGCATAGATCTGGATACGTTTGATATAATCATTGTCGCATCCGTATTTTTCAGCAATAATAGTAGAATACCCGCTGACACGCTTGATATGTTTGCCGGTATCACTGTCATTATAAAGGTTGACATTTTCCAGTGCGCTCACCATGGCAATGGCCATCGTATCGATCTTTTGTGTCTTCTCTTCTACAAGATGAGTCAGGTGTGCTTCTTTATTTTTCAGCAGTTTGTTCTTTATCTGTATTTCAAAGTGAAGTTCTTTCCTTTTTGTGATCTCCCGTAAAAGCTGATCATTTTTTGAATTCAGTTCGATGTTCTTTTCTTTAATTATCTGGCTGGATTTATTCTTTACTCTTTCATGAAAATAGACCAGGAGGGAGACAACCAGAAGGCTTACAAGCATCTGACGCATCTGGAGGAGGGTGAAGGGTATGTCCTGAATATATCCAAGTTTATCAAAAATAAGCACCAGGAAAGTACAGAGGTATAGATAGACCAGCCAGATGATCCCCCTTTTTTTCCCCTTGAGGAAAAAGGTTAAAGCCGGATAAGTGTAAAACCAGTAGATCCCGGTGTTAGCAGTACCGCCGGTTATTAAAAGAACCATAAGCAATGCCAGCATCAGAAGGAGCGTATAACTGCTTACCCTGTTATATCTGGCAGTATAGCGTAAATATACCGCATTCAAAATCATCCCGGCACATGCTATCAGATCAACAATACCGACCAGTGTATTCCCGGTGAAAATGTTCAGCAATCCATATGCAAAAGTAATGATAACTCCGATGATCAGAAATACATTGATGACGATGACCCTTGATATGGAAAAGATTTCATCATCCTCATCTCGTCCCGCTGTCAGGATGCTGTAAAAGAATTTTTTCACCAGGGATATTGGAATACCTAATATTTTTAAAATCTTTTTTACCATATTCTTAATTAGATCATTCAGGCATATTTTAGGAAAAAAGTACTAAATATAAAAATGAAATCAATAAAATAATAAATATTATTGAAAAATTAAAATTATATATATATTTTTTAAAGAAATATTTCTGTATTAAGGAGGATCAAATGAATATACGATCATACAGATATGTTAAAACAAAGAGCTTCATCATAATGGGAATTTTTGCTGTTTTTCTATCACATTGTGCTACTGTTCCCGGGACAGGACGAAAACAGTTTAAACTCATTCCGAACAGTCAAATGTCATCTATGGGAGAAAGCAGTTATAAAGAAGTAATGGCTAAATCCAAATTGTCCGCTGACCAGACAAAGGTGGCCATGATCAGGAGGGTAGGAGAGAATATTGCGAAAGCAGCAGAGGTCTTCCTGACAGCTCAGGGAAGGGAGTCCGAACTGAAATACTATAAATGGGAATATAATTTGATCGATGATGACAAGACCATCAATGCCTGGGCCATGCCCGGGGGGAAGATCGCCTTTTACACAGGTATCTTAAAGCTGGCTGATACCGAGGATCAGGTTGCCGTTATTATGGGGCATGAAGTTGCCCATGTGCTTGCCAATCACGGGAATGAAAGAATGAGCCAGGGACTATTGGTGCAGTTCGGGGGATTGGCCTTGAGTAAGATAATCCAGAATAAACCGGAAGCCACTCAGCAGGTCTTTATGACCGCTTTTGGGCTGGGGTCCACGGTTGGCCTGCTTCTGCCGTTCAGCAGGAAACATGAATATGAGGCGGATCAGATCGGTTTGATACTGATGCACAGATCCGGATACAAGACCCAGGCTGCAGTGGATTTCTGGGTGAAGATGACAAAGCTGAGCAAGAACAGCCCGCCGGAATTTCTTTCAACCCATCCGCCAAGCGAGAAAAGAGTAGAAGAGATCAAAAAGCATATAGCTGAATTGAAATAGGCCGAACAGACATATAAAACGGAACATTCTGTATGTTGAAATTTTTTAAGATCTAAAATTCCGTTACTTCTGGAGATACACCCTTAAACTGCGGCATGGCCATACCATAGGAAGCACCGGTATATGTAGGATCGCATACGGCATATGTTTTATTGTTATACTTCACTTTATCCCCGCTTACCGGTTTTGAGAAGAGGACGGCAGTAGCCAGATGCTGGGGATAATGGAGCATGACGACCGGGATCCCCAGAAGATCCTTCACCAGACGGCCAAACATAACTGAGCGGTCTTCACAATCACTGAATGGGTAATAGAGCGTCTCTTCAGCAAAGAACCATTTTTCATATCCGAATTGCTGCTGATCCGTTTTATAGGCAAATGATTTCTGAACAAATGCTAAAAGTAAATTAACCGCTTCGGTCTCCTGCATTCCTTTTATCAATTCAGCCAACTTTGTCAAGAGGCTTTTCCGGGAAAAGTCGGATAAAGGCGCTCCGGCATAAGAGTCGATCGTAGTCTGGGGATAATTCTTGACAAAAGTGATGATCTCTCCCTGATAAAGCACAGGAACAGAATACTCTTTGCCTGAATGACTGAATGTAAGTTCCCTCGTCTTTTCGATCTTTTTGATCCGGGGCCATTGTATTATCCTGAGTTCAAGCTTTTTATTGGCTCCGGGATAATCTTCCTTATAAGTATATACGGACCCCATCTTCTTATCCAGTCCCCGTGTTGACAGTTTATAGAATTTCTCTCCGCTGAAAGTAAAATAAGTCCTGCCGTAAACCATAGTGGAGGACGGAAGAAGGAGGTAGATGTTCTCATTATCATAAGCTACTCTGGCCTGGTATCCGGTTTTAATGAGTAAGAACCAGACATACAGGTTCTGCATGTTCACATCTTCAGGATAGACCTCTTTTGCCATGGTCTCCAGGAGCATAAGAAAGGCCCAGTCACTTTTAAGGAAATCCTGGTAGTATGCTTTCAGCTGTGTCAGGGTAGTTTCGTGGGGAGAGGTGCTTACCTCCTGCCAGAAGGAAGCAATCTCATTCTTTTTCACGGCGTTAAGGCGGAGGGTCTTGACCTTTTTAGGAAGGCTGATCGTGACAGGTTTACCTAAAAAATCAAAATAAATATTGTACTCTTCTTCTGTCGGCCCGATGACAGGAGGTGTTTTCGGCGGTTCTTTATCATCAACAGGCTCAGGCGGGAGTACCGGGATGATAACAGGAGTCGCATCGGGTTTAACGGTTTTTGGTTTGGGTGCCTGAGGAATGGTGACCGGTTTTGGTTTATCAAAGAATGGTTTTCCTTCCTTGAATTTCACATTGAACCATTCATCCTTTAAAGTATTGGCAAACTGTTCATCCAGCTTCCGGCTCTTTTCATCAAATTTTTTTTCGATCAGGTCCATTTTATTATCAAGCTCTTTTTCAAGATCATCCAGCCTGCCTGCTGAAAGATGTCCTGAACTAAGAATGAATATTGTCAACAGTATGATCATTATTTTCATATTATTCCCTCCTGATTTAGGGTGTTCCCTATAATAATAATGTACCTTTGAGATTTTTAATGTCTACTTTTTTATATTACTGAATTGCAGCAGGCTAATTCTGCTAAAAAAATTGAATTTTAATAAAAATGAGATATAATATTCTTGGAATGTTTGCGAGGAGGAATATATGGCTGATTGTCCATCACTTCAGGGATGCCCCTTTTTTAATGATAAAATGGCGAATATGCCGGCTGTTGCGGATATGATCAAGAGAAAACACTGCAAGGATGCATTTACCGAGTGTGCCCGTTATATGGTTTCCAAAGCATTAGGAAAGGAGCATGTACCTTTAGATCTATTTCCCAACCAGCATGAAAGGGCTGTCGAGCTCATTGGTTGAAAATTATTTTAATATTAACACCACTCTTTGAACTATTATCGTATAGTCCCTTCTTGAGTACTAAAATAATTCATAATAAGCTTTTTACTCTCTGCGAATAAATTAATTAATATATTTTACAAGAAAAAGTGGAAAATTTATAATTTAATAATATATTTTTATAATATTAAATGAAATTAAATCAACGATCATTAATCACCGGTATAAAGACCAACCTGTATTTTTATGCTCTTCTACTGATGCTTGTATCATCATCTCTATACGGAGATGATGTTCCCCAGGTCACGATAGAGAACGAATATTTGAGATTGTCGGTAGACATGGAGGAAGGACATTTTATTCTAAGGTCGTTGAATCCTATAAACACATATATAACATTTGATGAAAAGGTCCCTTCCACTTCTTTTGCAACTATCAGATTAAAGGACCGCAATCATGTCTACGGTTCTGAAAAAGGCCAATTCCTGGTAAAGCCGAAAAAGATCGGTGAGGACAGGATATATTCTAAATGGAAGATCTGGGAAGCCGTGGTAGAGCAGGTCTTTGTATTGACGAACAATCCATACAGTGTCGGCAAGGAGAAGGATACATTAAAAGTATATTATAAAATTGTTTCAGAAGCTAAATCAAGAATGGACATCGGGTTCAGGTTCACGCTGGATACGCTCATTGGCGAGAATGATGATGTGCCGTTCTTTATGCCGGGAAAGGGTGATATTAAGGGGTATGATTTTATCAATAGAAAGGAACTGCCGCGATACTGGTATGCTATAGACTCAAAAGAAAATTCTGATTTTAAGGTCCAGATAAGCTTTGAAGATGATGAAGACAAGTGGCCGGATAAAGTAGCAATTGCGAACTGGGAGGAGTTTCGGGATAATCTCTGGGCCATAAAGGAATTAAAGTCTGATTCTTTTAAAAGAAATATCCTTCAGATCCAGGACAGTGCCGTTGCATTCTACTGGAATTCTTTCCCTTTTATACGATATGAAGAGAAAAGTTATTCTTTTTATTACGGGCTTTATACGGTTGACAGGTATGTCTTTGAAAATTTTGATATGATCATGTCCATGCCTGAGAAAAGCAGTATAGTGCCATTTTTTATTTCTCTTCATGTAAATAATAATTCTTCGATACCATTGAAAAACATTGTTGCCTCGATAAAATCAGATATAGATGATGATTTTGAATATATTGACGGCCAAAGCGCATCATTAGAATCTCTTGACCCTCATCAGACAGAGCATTTCTCATGGAAAGTTGTTCCGAAAGAGCATGCTGCGGGAAAATATACATTTGAAGGGAAGATAGAATATGAATTGAGCAAAGAGAAGGACTTTGTAAATTCTATTAATAAGGAGATCCTTATTGAAAACAGAGAAGAGATCCCTCTTGTCTTTCCGTCAAGTTACTTTTCTCCTGATGAAGACGGGCAATGCGATACGATCGACATTATAATAGAGGATACTGCTGATAAGGAGAAATACCTGTTTATTATCGATCAGAGCAATCGCCTGCAAAGAGGTCTTAAACTGGATCATACTAATACTCTTTATACATGGGATGGTAAGGATGATTTCTTGAACACCTGTCCCGACGGATTTTATTATTGTGTTTCGTCCTATGTTTCAAATCATACAATTCTCCAGAAAAAGGGCGGTGTAACCATTGACACTCTCCCGCCTCAGATAGAATTAAATCTGACCAATAACTCGATAAATATAAAGGATCTGTCCAGTCTACTGCTTTTTCCTGCTGCTTTTGACAGCTCAGGGATCGACAGATGGGAATTGAATATTCATGATAATAAAGATTATAACTATTTTATAAAGGATATTGGTGATATTCCCGTTCCGCTAATATGGAATTTTAAAGATAACATGGGAAAAGCTGTAGTACCCGGTGATACCTGTATGATCAAATTAACTGTTTTTGATAAAGCCTGCAATGAGACATCTGTCTCAAATGAGGTCATAATAACCAGTGGTGAACCTTTATCAAGGATCTTTCCAAACGTTACTTTCAGCTTTGATTCTGCGGATATAAAAAAGAGTCAGTATCCGGTATTAGATTCTATAGTAAAGTATATTGATGAAAACAGGATCAGATCCATAAAGATCATCGGCCATACGGACAACATGGGTGCGGAAAGATATAATGATACATTGTCTATAAAAAGGGCAAAGGCTGTAAAAAATTATATCTTAAAAAAACTTAAGAATCAAGTGGGGGATGTGGTTTATATAGGAAAAGGGGAGGATGATCCCATAGCTGAAAACCAATCGTCTACAGGGCGGTCTAAAAACAGAAGGGTCGAAGTGACTATTGAAACTTTTTAGATAGAAGGCTGATAATCTATTTTTTAAGATTATTCTGTTTTTTTTTATACTTTTTTATCCATGCATCGACCGTTAAATTTTTATGTCTCTTTAGAGAACTGTTTAACCTTTTACGAAGGATTTTAAACAATAAAAATAATCCACCTGCCAGGATCACCGTGAAAATGATAACATTGAAAACAGATCCCCAGTCAACCTTAAGCCTGGGGGAGAGTATATTAGTCTTTATTATATTCGTTTTTTTTACAGTAGTAGTCGTTACCTTTACATTCGTAACATTCACATAATTATAATTGGTAATGATATTAGTCATAATACTGGTATTATAATAAAACAATTTTTTTTGTCAATTATTAATAATGTTCTATTAGATATAGTTTAAAAACAGACTATTTTTTTAATAGGCTGTTTTTAAACTATCCATTACATTATTAATAATGTTCTGTTTGATAAATTTTAAAAGTAAGAAAAAAGGGTCGTGTCTTTTCACTTTTGAGAGTTTTTAAAAAGTCTTGACATAGTTTTCGAATCGGGTTATTATTCATATTGAAATGCTTTGACATTTTTACTTTACAAAGGGGCTTTAATAATGAAAAAAAGTGAGGCGAAGTTAAAAAAAGAGCTTGGTGTGGTCGATATCTTCTGTTTTGCCAGCGGATCTATGATCAGCTCAGGGCTCTTTATTCTTCCGGCAATTGTTTTTTTAAAGGCAGGGCCGGCAATCATCCTTTCCTATATTTTTGCTGCTATTCTAATTCTGCCTGCAATGGTTTCACAAATTGAACTGGCAACGGCCATGCCCAGATCAGGCGGTGTACAGTTCTTTACCCAGAGGAGCTTGGGGCCGGTGTTCGGGGGTTTTGCCGGTTTTGCCTCATGGTTTTCGCTGAGTTTAAAGAGTGCTTTTGCCCTAATCGGTATAGGTGCTTTTATTAAACTGTTTTCCCCGTCCTTTTCTTATGAAGCCGTAAAATGGATCGCTAGTGGATGTACTCTTTTTTTTATGATATTGAACATTCTCAGTGTAAAAGTAAGCGGAAGATTTCAAAATATCATGGTGTTCAGTCTTCTGGGCCTTTTATTTTTATATATTTTTTTAGGTTTTGGACATATTGATGTTCATCGATATGTGCCATTCAAACCGTACGGATGGCTGTCTGTATTTTCAGTAACAGGTATGATCTTCATCTCTTTCGGAGGCCTTACAAAGATCGCTTCAGTGGGATCAGAGATCAAAGATCCCGGAAAGAGCATTACAAAAGGTATATTTTCCGCTTTTTTTGTGGTTACCATGATATATGTTCTTGTTGTATTCATAACCATAGGAGTACTTGATAAAACCGAATTTCATAATACACTTACACCCATTTCATTAAGCGGTTTAAAAATAGCCGGTAACATCGGGTTCTGGCTTTTCTCTTTGGCAGCCATGCTTGCCTTTGTAACAACCGCTAACGCGGGGATACTGTCAGCTTCAAGGGCTACATTTGCCATGGCGAAAGATAAACTTTTACCCTCATTCTTTTCCAGGATCAGCAGCAGGTTCAATACGCCGGTTATCTCGATCCTGATCACTTCTCTGTTCATGATCTTTGTGATCATATTTTTTGATCTGGAGAGCCTTGTAAAGGTTGCTTCTACCATGATGCTGATACTTTTTTCTTTTGTTAATATTTCGGTCATATTAATGAGAGAGAGTAAGATCATCTCATATAAACCGGTTTATAAAGCACCTTGCTATCCATATCTTCAGATCGCAGGGATCATTGCATATATCATCCTGATAATAAATATGGGACGGATACCTCTCTTAATTACAGCACTCTTTTTTCTCACTTCACTTCTCTGGTATTTCATTTATTCAAGATCCAGAAGCCTGCGTGAGTCTGCTCTCATACATATCGTGGAACGGGTTACATCAAAAGAGATCAGTTCTCCCACCCTTTCGAATGAATTGCGTGAGATCCTGATCGAAAGAGACCAGATCGTAGAGGACAGGTTCGACAGGATCATAAAAAATGCAACGATCATTGACGTTAATAAAAAGATGGATATAAACGGGTTGTTTACATTACTGGCTAAAACTTTTTCAAGCCATTTTAAAGTTCCCCCTAAAAAACTCCATACCCTCCTTCATCAGAGGGAGCAGGATTCCACTACTTCCATACATGACGGCCTTGCAATTCCACATATTATTATTGAGGGAAAACTTAAATTTGATATAGTATTAATTCGCTCTAAAGAGGGGATAGATTTCGGCAAAGAGATCCCGCCGGTTAAAATAGTTTTTTCTCTTGCCGGTTCAAAAAAGGAAAGGAATTTTCATTTAACCGCTTTAATGGCCATTGCACAGATCGTGCAGAACAGGGACTTTAGCAAT